>ENA-OZLF01000110-OZLF01000110.1-human-gut-metagenome-genome-assembly--contig:-NODE-110-length-24904-cov-15.580184_pt1 | contig 24904 bp, 28 predicted proteins | sample MGYA00243860_ERZ653785 | MGnify/ENA primary metagenome ERZ653785 (study PRJEB26926, sample SAMN06164580) | human gut metagenome | biome: ENVO:00009003; feature: ENVO:2100002; material: ENVO:00002003...
TGCTTACAGCGTATAGCTGCTTAGCACATTATTGAATTATTAACGAACTATTGATCAATATAACTGCACAATTATGTATACTTTTTTAGATAATATGTTCAAGGTGCTCAAAATGACAGCAAATAATGAACAACAGAAAGATTTGGCGGCTTTGGCGATTTGTAGGAACAATTTGGAAGCTATTGATACTCTGCAAAGGCTCCGTCAGTATTGCGTGAATATTGGAGACTTACAACATGCTGAAGAAATTCAGCAAGAGATTATCAGATGCCAAAATGAAATTTCACAAGAGGTTTTGGAAAAGGCACTGAGAAGCAGAAATAATGCATAGGGTATGTGTTCTTTTACCTTTGCACCCATTAACAAACTTTGAGTTTCTGGATTCTGGGTGCAAAGGTAAAAGAATACTTACGATTTAAAATATAGAAAGCAGATTATTTTTTATATGATAGAAGAAACTAAACAAAGACTCGGATTTTATCGAAAAATGCAGTTATGGCCTATAGCCAATGAACTGGATTTCGAAAACTGGTTAGACAATTTTCAAAGTAAAGAAGATAAAGAGATAGCATCTCAAATCTTGGACAGCTTTATTTACATACCAGATACTCTTGTCAATCAAATGTTGCAGACTGTTATAGGGTATTGTGGCTATTTCTTTTCTAGCGTTGATCCAACTTGGACTTATGATAGTTTCAAAAATAATTGTTGGTATAGTTTTATTCAAGGTGAGGGTGAGGATGATGTAACTGATAGTGGTTATATTTTTCCACGCAAACTTAGGGATGAAGCAGATATACCTGCAAACAGAATTATGAGTTTTGAAAAATTAATAAAAAAACTAGAAGAAAATGAGTCAAATCCTCAGAATGTGATATTAGTTGATGATTTTGTTGGTTCTGGTGCTCAGACTGACCATACATGGAATAATGTAAGATATGGTACAAAACGGATGACTTTGGGAGAACATTGCCGGGCAAACCATCATCATATAGTTTACGCTCCATTGGTTGTTAACGTGAAAGGATTTGAACGGATAAAACGTAAATGTATGGGATTACATTTGGAATATGTACATTTGTTGACTCCTGAATATAGTTTATTAACTAAGGATAGTGTATTTTGGAAAGGTAATGATCAAAAGTATAATGCCTTTATGAACATGTTGGATAGAATAGCTAATGATGAAGGTATTCCACAGACATATGGAGGTCATCAAAATGATAAGTGGGGATTTGGAGCCCAAGGCTTAGCTTTGGCATTTAGTCATGGCATTCCTGATGCTTGCCCTGCTTTTTTCTATTGGGATACAGAAACATGGAAACCTTTGAAGAAAAGATATTATCACAGATAAACATTTAAGCCTATGTCTTTAGAACATAAATTAAGAAAATTGGATGACTTGTTCGGCAGTTATAAAGCAGAATGGCTCAATGAGCGTATATTTCGCTTCTTTGCAGAACCAAGCTATTTTAATGCATTGAAGAGTTATCGTCCTTGTGTGCTTATTGGTGGACGAGGTACTGGTAAAACGACAGTTCTAAGAGGATTGTCTTATCAAGGTCAGTTTGCCTTGAATCATGATGATATCAATCAATTTGATAAAAATCAATTTATAGGAATTTATTTCCGTTGTGATACAAATCATGTTCATGCCTTTCAAGGTAAAGGAGTTTCGAAAGAAAAATGGATTGAGATATTTGCACATTATTTCAATTTGATTCTTACGAGTGAGATTCTTTATTTCATTGATTGGCATAAGAAAAAAACAGATTCAGATGAAGTGTTGGATTCTCATGCTTGTCGGTTGATAGCAACATCTTTGCATTTGGAAGAAAAAGTTGTTGGTTTTGAATCTTTGTTAGAAGAGTTGGAATTTGCGATGTATAAGTTCCAAGCTGATGTAAATAATATTGCAGATGGAAATATGCCACAACTTTCTTTGGCAGGCGATCCTGTCAAAATAGTTGCTGAACAAGCACAGAAGTTAGCTCAATTTAAAGGTAAAATATTTTATCTTCTCATAGATGAATATGAGAATCTGTTGGATGAACAACAACAGGTTGTTAATACATTGTTGAAGCATACCCCATCATCATATACTTTTAAAATTGGTGTTCGTGAAATGGGGTGGCGTATTCATTATACGCTTAATCCACAAGAGTTGGTCAATGATCCAGCTGATTATGTAAGGTTTAATATTGTTGAAATGTTTACGGGTGACACTTCTGATCAATTTGAATCTTTTGCTAGAGATGTCTGCCAGTTGAGAATTAAGAATTTAATGGAAGAGGAGAAACTTGACTATAATATAGAAGATGCTCTTGTCGATATGACAATGGAGGAAGAGGCTCTATTTCTTGGTGTGGAAAGACATCGCTATTATTTGGAAGTTATTGACATGGAAAAACAAATGAATATAAATCTAGATATATCTTCTTTATATAAGTTCTTCTTGTCTTATTGGGCTCATGCGCAAGGTGAAATCTTAGGAGATGTAATAAAAGATTTTAGGTTAAACCGTTCGTCTTGGAACACACGGTATGACAACTATAAATATAGTCTCCTTTTCAAAATTAAGAGTGGACGAGGTAGTGGTGGTATCCAGAAATATTATTCAGGATGGAGAACTTTTGTTAAATTAGCTAATGGTAACATACGATATTTAATGGAACTTGTTTATCGTTCTTACTATCTTTATTTGCAGGAGAATGGTGATTTGGATAAACCGGTTCCTCCAAAGGTTCAAACCAATGCTGCCTATAAGGTTGGTTGGAAAAACTTGACGGAATTAGAAGGCACATGGAAAAATGGAGCACAGCTTACTCGCTTGGTTCAATCAATAGGTACTATTTTTGGGCATATGGCAAAATTAGGGCGTGTGGCTCCAGAAGTAGATCAATTCGAAATAGAAGATAGTATGACATCCCGTACTGAAGAGTTGTTGTCTGCTGGTGTAATGAATTTGGCTTTGGTTCGTTTGTCTACAAATAAACAAACTGGTAATAGCAGTGTAAAGGAGTTTATGTATATGCTTCATCCGATATTTGCGCCTTACTTTACTTATAGTTATCGTAGAAAACGTAAAATGATGATAAATAACTCTGAGTTTCTAGAGTGTGTAGATCATCAAAAAGAGGCTGTTGCCAGTATATTGAAAAAGAAAAACATCAATGTGGAATCTGAAAAGGCAATTCCTATGCAACTTTCATTCGATTTTATAGAAGACAATGATTAATAAAGACTATTTGTATACAACAGTGTGGGATGATTTGAGTACTGTAATTTTAGAAAGAAACTCTCTTTATCTTTATGCTCACGACCCTGAAGAACGAAGTCGATATTGTGCCTCTGTACTTCAAACTAATAACTCTGATAGTATATTTCTTGAGCTAAGCCTTAATGACCAAGACCAAGCTACGCTCATAGATACAGGCGAATCGTTTTCACTTAGTAGTAAAAATGCGGTGACAGGATTTGTTCGAAGATATAATCCTACAATTGTATATTTGGAAGTTACAGGTATGAGTTGCCGTTTGATAGCTCCTATTTTACGCTATGCTATAGAGGAGGAAATATGCATAAAAGTTGTATATAGTGAGCCCAAGCAATATAGGTTGCCTGAATTTAAAAATGTTGGTTTGAATAAAGATTTATCTGAGACAGTAGATGGTATTAATCCCTTGCCTGGATTTGTTACATTGGTACATTCAAGGACTGAACCTCTATTTGTAGTTTTGCTCGGTTTTGAAGGTGGACGCTTCAATTATTTGCTTTCAAATAAGCAACCTTCTTATGAAAAAATTCATCCTGTGGTAGGTGTTCCCGGATACCGCATTGACTATCCGTATGAAACTTATTGGAAACAGATACTCTCTGGAAATGACAAAAGCGTGGGAACATGTTACGTATGCAGAGGCTAATTCTATTGTTGATAGTTATTTGACTTTAGGAAGAATCTCTTTTAGAAATAGAAATCCCAATATGATTGTGGCTCCAATTGGAACTAAACCGCATGCGATAGGTGCTATTCTATATGCCATAAAAAATCCTACGAAGGTGGAATTGTTATATGATAATCCCAAGCGTAGTGTTCATCGTACAGATGGTATTGGGAAAATCTTGGTTTGTGACATATCTAAACTGTATAACGAAAATTGAATATGACGGGAATAGATTCTTATTATACTCCTGCGTATTTAGCTGATAGATTGGTCAAGTTCGTTGGTAAAAGACAAGTACTTAATACTATTGATTTTTGTGTTGGTGATGGCAATCTCTTGAAAGCTGCTTCAAGGCAACTGAATGGTGTTGAACTTTATGGAACGGATATATCTTATGAGGCATTAAAAAAACTGGCAATTGATTGCCCGGATTTCGTTTTAAGCTATTGTGATTTTCGTGATGACAAGTCTGTAGCTTCTGTACGTTTTTTAAGAAACCACCAATTTGATTTGATTTTACTTAATCCTCCTTTTACTTGTAAAGGTAGTATTATTGAACACGTTAACTTAGGTGGGCAAGATTTTAAAGTTAGTACGGCTATGCTCTTTCTGATGCGTGCATTACGTTTTTTATCCGATAATGGTGGTCTTTATGCTATAATGCCAATTAGTATTATTTACTCAGAAAAGGATAAACAAGCTTGGGATTATTTAAAAAAATATTATCATGCTTGTGTTTTAGAGGAACCATCAAGGGTATATTTTTCAAAAAAATGCTCTCCTAATGTGGCTCTTGTGTATGTGGGGAAGTATGAACAAAAAGGTGTAGAATTTAATGCCTCAATAAATTTTAAACATTTGGCAGTTCAATCGGTTACCCGTGGAAGTATTAGAATGACAGATATTGTCTATAGTAAAAAAAAGACAGCTGTACCTTTGATTCATACAACAAATTTGCAGTATGGAACATTAGTGAACTTGAAGAAAATAGTGTTAGAACAAAAGGGCATATCTGGTTATGGAGTCATAATTCCTCGAGTATGCAATCCTAATAAAAATAAGATTGTAATTTTAGCTGATGCTCAGCAATATGCTTTGTCTGATTGTGTCATGTTTCTTGAAACTCCTACGCTGGAAGATGCCGTTGAAGTACGTAATTGCATTCTTACGAATTGGGAAAATTTTAAAATGATATATAAAGGTACTGGGGCTCAGTATACTACACTTAAACGAGTAAAGACTATATTTGGATTAAATGATGACTAAATTTAAATACAAGAAATGAATGTTACTTTGATTCTAGGAAATGGTTTTGACCTTAACATGGGGTTGCCTACAGGTAAATCACCGTTAGCCCGTATGGCGGTACCTATATAATATATTACCTTTGTATCCGTAATCAAAACAGTTTGATAATGGAAACAAGGGAATATTTCGAAAAAGTGATGCAGGATTACAACCAAAATCGTAAAGGTCGTAGCTTGCGCAAGTATTGTAAGGATGAGGCAGTGGATTATGACTGGCTCATTGAGTTTAAGAAATCATATCGTTCAAATAAGCTTCAACCAAATGAAAACAAGAAGCTAGGCGAAGGTGAGTTTATCGCTTTGACAGTTGAGGAGAATTTTGTTCCCGAGCAACAAACTCCTGCAGGTTGGCAAGTTGAGAGACTGATATTGAAGTCTCCGACTGGTGATGAGATGGAAATCAAGTGTTCTAACCTGCTTGCAGTTGCAGAACTGCTGCGTAAAATGTCATAGCCATGCTGAACTTCACTTCTCGAACAACTTATTATTTGAGTTCCACACCAACTGATATGCGCAATGGTCGTGAGGGCTTGGCAGGAATCATCCGTGAAAAAATGCAGCATGATCCTTATAGTTATGATGAAGCCTTCATCTTCTATTCCAAGGATTACCGCAAGGTTAAAATATTACATTATGATATCAATGGTTTTGTCTTATACCAGAAGTGGTTTGATGATGGTAAGTTTCTCAAGCCTCGTTTCTTGGAGGCAGCTCGCTGTCATAAGATAAGCCGTGAGACATTGATACTGTTGCTATCAACATCCGTACAATCGGAAATCATATTATGAATACTGATATTAAGAGTTTGATACCATCCATGCATGCAGAACTGAAGCGTATGCAATCTTGTGTTGCAGAGCTTCAAGTCTCATTACAGCAAGGTTCATCTGATGAAAAGGCGATTCGAGAGGAAATTTCTCGAATGAATCTGCGTCAGGTTGAAATCATGGATGTGATGGTAGAGATACAAGAGTATATTTTGGGCAAGCAGGAAGCACTGCTTGCTCTATTGAGAGAGCGCAAATCTCTTCTGACAGCAAAAGAAGCTTTGGAAAAGAAAAACAAGGAATACGAGGAAAAGTTGTTTTTTTGAAATCTTATAAGCTTCTGAAAAACAAGTAGCTATGTAGCTTTTCTTAACAAGAAACAGTTGTGTATGTCGTAGAAATTTAGTACCTTTGTACACATGATAAATAACAAGAGTAACATAGAGATGCAGCTTGCTACGTATAAGTCAATGTTGACTAAAGCTAGCAATGACCTTGCCAAGTCCAAACAGCTTGTTGGCTTGCTCAAACAGCAAATTGAGCAAGGTGATACAGAGTTGTCGGAGGATCTTGACAAGGCAAACGAGCGTATCTCTATGTTAAGCGAAGATTTATCAGATGCAAATGCTCGTATCTATGTGTTGGAGGTGGCTTTGACCCAAGCGGAATCTGATAACTCGGAATTACGAGCAGAGGTATCTCGACTTCATTCCAAGGCAGATGATTATGAAAAGGCAAATGCCTTGTTGGATATAGCAGACAAGGCTCAGGTTGATTATAAAACTATCATCGAGGTTCTCCTTCATAGGAAGTTTGCTCATAACTCAGATATGACCAAGCTCTTGAATGGTGTATTGGATACATCCGACGCAGAGGTCAGTGAGTTGGGGCTTGATGGATTGAAAAAGAAAATCAGTGATGCTGCTGACGAGGCGTTGGATGAAAAGCATAAGGATGAAGAGTCTAAGGCATCTTCAGCCCCAGAGCAACCAGCTGTAAAACTGCCTAAGAAAACAGAAAAAGAAAAGCAGGAATCAGATAGTCAACTCCCTCGCAAGCGTTATACAACAACAGCTAGAGTCTTGAAGTCCTTCGGCATAGATAAATCTGATCTTCCTGAGAATGCAAAGGTTATCATACGTAAGGGTAAGAAGGATATGTGGGTAGTCCGTCTGTTCTTCTATCAGAAACAAGAGGTTTATTGCAAGGAATACAAGATAGCACGCTTTAATGTACCTGGTTCTGATCCTCAGAACAGCAAGTATCCTCAGAGTATCATCAAGGGCAATCCTTTGATGCCATCCTTCTGTAGGTTCTATCTGGAGTCGAAGTTTGCCTATCATCTCTCCGAAAACCGCTTGTTGGATATGTTGTCACAGATGGGTATGAAGGTAGCTCAGTCAACCCTGAACGGTTGGATGCAGCAAATCATGACTTATCTTCGTGAACGCCTGGGACCTGTGATTACTGCAGACAGAGCAGTCTTGTATGAGGCCTTCAAGGTATTCTTGCAGGATGGCCGTGTCGAGATGCATAACAATGCGGTCGAACGAATGTTCCGCCACTTGGCTATGGGTAGGCGAAACTGGATGCATACCGGTAGCCATTTAGGTGCGGAAAACATAGCTTTTATGTTCTCACTTTTTGAGAGCTGCAAGTTGAATGACATTAATTTTGGCGATTATATAGAAGATATACTCACCCGACTGATGGAGGGGGAGCAAGACTTCATGTCCCTAATCCCATGTAATTATAACTCGAACAAAAAGGTGAATGTCAAGGCTGCCTAATTGGCAGCTCTGGCAATACCAATTAATAATATGTTTTTTTGAAAAATGTTGGATGTGCTAACTACTGAAAATCAGTAGTTACGTTCTAACGGTGATTTACATTTTAAAGGGGCATTTTCAACAGATACACTAGCTTTTTGATGCATATAGAAGATGAGAAATCGAGTTTGGGGAAGTTTAAGTAATTTCGTGTTCAAGGCATACGTGATAGACTCAATGATAATGCGTTATCAGAAATACGATAAGCGCATAAATATTTGGCTTGCAATCGTATCATCAAGCAGTATTGCTGCATGGACAGTTTGGCATATTGTCCCACAGGTGTGGGCAGGTATTATTGCCATGACCCAAGTAATACAAGCAGTCAAGCCCTACTTTCCATATTCAAAATATATAAGGACATTGAATGAGAAGAGTAAACTTCTCCATGACATCAATAGACGTTTTGAACGGTTGTTCTTCAATATTGATTATACGACACTTACAACAGATGAAATTGCTGATCAATACTTCAATTTGAAGGCAGAAGCAGAAAAAGTTTGTTTCTTTGGTGATGACATGAATATAGCACCAACGAAAAGCGATATAGAATATGCCAATCAAGAAACTGCAGCATATCTTAAAAGTAACTATAATGTATAACACAAAATAGAAAAGATTATGAGTAAAATTACAAATACAGAAAGGCCAAGTAGAATTGGTACTACGTTGAGGAATGGTAGTAGTATTCCTGATTACAAATACACAACACCTCCTCCACCACCTTCTGAAAATAAAAGATAAGCTACCATTCAACAAAATGAGATGTAAAAATCGCAAGAAATAACGTCTCTTAAACAAATGATAGCAAATTTATAAAATATAGTATTATTCATCCATATACAACAATGCCTTCATTATGTAATTCTAAAAAAAAGTTTGTCTTTGACCTATTAACAAGACAATATGACATGCTGAAAGATAAGACAGAACATTTAAAAGAACTGTATGATTTATGCAATAATGAAGAGCAACGTAGTCTTGTAAAAAACTTACTCATTGATTTTTCAGAAATGAATGACGAGGTTTTCAACTTATGCCTATTGGACATGAGAGATACCATTATAAGCAAAGGCTTTCCTTTTGACGAATGCCTTGTTGTAGCAATGGCGCATGATCATTTGGCTGACAGTTCACAAGATGTATTGCATAGCATAGAGATGCCTTTGGGAATGAGCGGCTTTCCCATCGGGAATTTTTGCAACAGATTTGACCACTGTTGGGGAAAAAGATTCAAAGACAAGTACCATCACTACTTTATAATAGATGATTTTGTAGGTAGCGGTTCAACTGTATTGAATCGGAAGAATGAGTTTGAAAAGCTAATGAAGGATAAGGAATACACCTTGCATTTTGTTGTAGCCGCAGGTATGGAGTATGCCATTGAAAATTTAAAAAATCAAGGCATTGACATTCATTGTTCCTACACAATGAAAAAGGGTATTTCTGAAAAATATGATGCAGACTTGATTCAACACAAACTTCAAGTCATGTCGGATTTAGAGTCGAAATTGGCGCCAACCATCAATGAGACCCTATTGTCTGAACATCATTTAGGTTATGGTCAAGCAGAATCCCTATTCTGTAGAAAAAACAAGAATGTACCAAATAATGTATTTCCATTAATGTGGTGGAAACAATATGCAGATCATACTCATCGAAATACATTATTTGTAAGATTACAGGAAGGGTATTAGCTATGGATATAAAACGCAAATACATACAGTTGTTTCTTGACTTAAATAAAAGCGAGAAAGGACTTTTAGGCTTCACACTATCTAATCGGTATAATCTTAGTACCACAGATGTTATTTCTTTCATGATAGAATATCAGAAAAAGGGATATATAACATGTGACAACGAGTACAGAATAAAAATAACAGCAGATGGCATAGCAGCTATAGCTACACTACATGAGCGAGGAATAACGTCAGAATATTATAAAGGTTCTGATTATTTTGATGAGGTTTCTTCAAAAAACAGTATAGCAATTAATGAACCATATCTTCCCAAGATGGATTTTTTAAATCATGGGAAATCAAAAAAGAATAAAGGTGGAGAGAATGAGGGAAACTAGGAAATAGGAGTGTAGTCGCTCCGGCAGAGTAAGGCTTTGCTTTGCCCTGCGAACACCATTACATGGTGTCCGCGGTCAAAGTCTAACGACTTTGACAAGCAAAAGATTCATTAAAAATGCTGCGCATTTTGTAACGAATCTTTTGCAAGGCGTTGTCAGGAAAGTAGTTCCACAATAATATTCTCTCCCCTTTTCATACATTTAAGAACATGACCGACAGACAAGTTGAAGAGATGTTGAAACTTTGGACTGCATATTATCAGTCTCGAAGTGTATCACCAGAGTACGTAAAAAAATGCTTGAATTATGCAAAGCCTTTATTCAAGCAGGATATGCCGGTGATTTTTGACTTTCAGCATCTATGCTTGTTGTTAGGACTAGATGGGGAATATTTACAAAGTATTATTTATGGTTCAAAAAGTCACTACCGAGAGTTTGCTATAAGGAAAAGAAGCGGTGGAGTTCGCATTATTTCAGCCCCACACTACACCTTAAAATATGTACAAAGGTGGATTTACGATAACATATTATCGAAAGTCAAAGTTAACTATTGCGCCCATGGTTTCAGACCTAAAAAGTCAATTGTTACCAACGCAAAAATTCATGTAGAAAACAAGTTTCTACTGAAGCTTGACTTAAAGGATTTCTTTCCTTCAATAAGCATCAATCAGGTAATTAATGTATTTAAGGATTTAGGATATAGCAATCATGTTTCATTCTTTTTGAGTGCAATATGTTGTGTAGAAGAACACTTACCACAAGGTGCTCCTACCAGTCCAGCATTAAGCAATATTATTGCTCACCATTTAGACAATCGTCTGTTAGGACTAGCAAAGAAAATGGGGTATCGATATACACGATATGCTGATGATCTAGCTTTTTCTGGTGAATCAATAAAGCCAGATTTTACTAAATATGTAGCAAAAATCATTATAGAGTGTGGATTTGATATCAATGTAGCGAAAATTAAGCTTTATAAAGGCAATGGTGCAAAGATATTAACAGGTGTTAGCTTGGCTAATGGAAAAATCAGAGTACCAAGAGATTATCGTCGCAATCTGAAACAAGAATTGTATTTCATCCAGCAATACGGGATGGGTGAACATATGCGGCGAAAAAAGATAAAAAATCCTCATTATTTGGAGTCAATTATAGGCAAAACTGAATTTTTGTTGATGCTGGAGCCTGACAACAAATTCGCTTTATCATCAATGGAATATCTAAGGGGTCTATATAGACAAAAATACGATTTATAATATGAAATATTCCATTATGCAAGTATTGAAACGTTGGTACTAATATTAAAGAACAAGACTATACGTTTTCCTAGACTGCATATTAACGATTCATATAAGTATTTGAGTATAAATTATTTCAGAACATTTAATAAGACATCGGATAGTTGCTATGGATTATGTTTTTATTGATACAAATATTATAAAGAAGGAACAGTATTTCAAGCCTGGCAATAAAATTCAAACTTTGAAGAGTCTTGCCTTGAAAAATATGATAGGATTAGTTACTACAGAAATAACAATCAACGAAATAAAGGCTAATCTTTATGCTGACCTTACTTTTGAACTTGAATGTATTTCTAAAAAGGAAGCTTTGCTAGGACATTTAACAGAGTTTCGATTGCCTAAGATTTCAGATGTGAGGACAAGGGTTGATAATATTGTAGATGAATTCTTTGAAGGAGAAAATATTTATATCTTGGGCTATGACTACTGTGATGATGTTGCGTCTGTCTTTTCTCAGTATTTCAATCATCAATTGCCTTTTGGAAAGAATAAGAAAAAAAACGAGTTCCCAGATGCTTTTGTTCTTAGTGCTTTAGAAAAATTCTCTAGAGATAATGATGATTGTGAAGATAAGGATGATTACAGATATGTTGTACTATCGCAGGATAGTGATATCAAGAACTATAAATCTGAAAGACTTTATATTCCTGATTATAATGAATATCTGAATACCATCTTTACAGATGGTCAAAATATAAATATTTATCTAGGAGTGATTTTTGGCCATATTAAGGAGATAAACGAAAAAGCGGAAATGCAAGTTCGTGAATCTTTAAAGAGTGGTGGACTTTATTACAGGGCTTTAGGGAAAATAGACGTTGTTGATGTAGAATTGAAAGAGTGTAAATCTGAACTGCAGAAAGAGCATTCTTTGGTTTCTAACAATAATGATGTCATCATCGTATTTGACATAAATTCATTAGTAACAATTAATGGAAATGTACAATTCTCTTTTGAAGATGCCAACAAAGAAAATTTTGTTGATGAAGTCGAACTAAACATGAAGGGGATTGTTAATACTCAAATAAGTGTCAATAAATCAACTATGGAGATTAGTTCTGTTTATAGTGACGAACCGGATTTGTTCGGTGAGATAAATAAGGCTTTGCTAGGAAAATGAGACCAAATTGTTTTTTTCTAAAAAAGATAATTATAAAGTATTCATCTTAGGGCTTAAGATACCTAAAGTAAACGCTTACCTCCATCGTTACCTTCGTCATAAGTTTGATAAGAGTATTTCAATGTAGAAAAATTTGTGCTTATGCAATATAAAGAGTATTATCAATCAGCTTTACGCCATTTGGATGTCTGTAAAACTTTGATGGAATCTTTGGATTCTATGAATAGCAAAGGGCATCTAACAGCAAAAAGAGAACGATTAAAGTTGGACATATATTATCTAAGTGGCTATGTGATTGAAACAATGATAAGCTATACGTTTTTTGTCAATCTTAATTGGCAGAAGAACAAACATATAGAGAGTTATCCATATTATGAAAAAGGTTTCAAAACACATAATTTGTCCAGGAAATTGTCTTTTGCTACATCGAATGCACATTGTGACTATTCTGGTGTAGCTCTATTAGGTAATAAAATAAGTGATTCGAAAGAAAGAAAAATGTTTTGTGGGTGGAGTGAAGTCATAAGATACCAAAATCCAAAGACATGTATTGATTTAGATTTTTCAGAAGAAGACTTAAAAAAATATCTTTTTGATATAGAATCAATGTTTAATCAATTAAAGATAAAATATTATTCATGATTAATATATTCAATGTAGTAGAAGAAGTATATACTAAATGTGCTTCTTTGCTTAAACAGGACAAAATCTCAGATTATCGAATAATATTGAACTATAATAATCTGGTTGATGTTTATATTATCTTGGGAAGTGTATCCCAAGATGAAATTATTGATGTTTTTTCGTCTTACAATGACGTAAACTTGAGTTGTTTTACCGCAGATGAAGCAAATTCAGATGACTTCTTGGAGTCATTTATATTTGAATCTAAAGAAAAGGTAAACATAGATTCAACAAGAAGGCATCTGTCGAACTTGCTGAATCCAGTCAAGAAAAAGAACAATGACATTCCTGTTGTGACTTTTTATAGTTATAAAGGAGGTGTTGGACGTTCTACAACGTTGGCTTCTTGTGCATCATTTTTAGCAATAAATCATAAGAAGAAAATAGTTATTCTTGATTGTGATTTTGAAGCTCCAGGTTTTACAAACTTTTTTCTCAAAGATCCATGTTCTCCAATCTATTCTAATGGACTTATAGAGTATTTTATGGATGATAATGAAGAAGATAAATCGGTAACCAATTATTGTTGGGAGGTTTCAAAGCAGTATTCTGGAGAAGGGGAAATCTATGTTTTTCCAGCTGGTAATCTTGAAGATGAAGAAAGTATAGGAAATCTTTTTCATACCAATCTGGAACACTATTTAAATGGATTGACAAGATTGGATTTCTTCAGCCCTGATACATTGGTTAATCAGTTTGAGATATTAATAAAGCGAATAAATGACCAATTAGGTCCAGATGCTATTTTTATTGATTCAAGAACTGGCTTTAATGATGTATTTGGCATTTCGGCTTTCCGATTGTCTGATTTGGTTGTAGGTTTCTTTGGAAATTCTACCCAGACAATTCCTGGTCTTCATTTCTTCTTAGATTCTTTGAAAAACGAAAATTCACCAAGAATAATGGTTGTAAACTCTATTGTTCCAGCTCAAGGAAAAAGAGGCAAGTTTGAATCTTTCAACAAAAACATAGATTCCTACCTTAATCATTTGTCTGCAGAATATGATAATGAGTCTGATTCCAAAGAGTTAACTTTAGATAGATATTGTATCACATATAATGAAGTGTTAGCAGCATTGGGAACTCCGGATGAGGATTTTCGTGACTTCGTTGATATGATGACCGAAAGAAATTTTCCAGAATACAATACTTTGTTTGAAGCGATTAATAATGCCTTGGAAGATTCTAAACACGTTACGTTGCAAACTCGGAATGATGTAATACCTGAAGTTGTATCACATGGAAAAGTTACTGTAGTAGAAGAAAATGTAAATTCTAAAATACCTGATACTGAAAAAGGAAAACTTAAGAAAATAATCCTTTCTAATTTACAGGAAAGAATGCCACTTCTCTATGCTGAAGACATCACAGATTATAATCGAGAATTAGAGTTGGGAAGGTACTTCTTCAGAAGTTGTATGGAAGATTTGTTTAATCCAGACAAGATATTGGTTTTGGGAAACAAAGGAACTGGCAAAAGTTATATTTATCGTTCACTTCGAGAGGAGAAAATTGTCAATTCTTTACAGCAGAGAGCCAATAAAACATCTCTAAACTGCAAATTTATCCACATAATAGGGGATAATAACAGACGTATAGACACTGTTAAGTTTGATAATATTGAAGGTACGAATGACTATTTTTTTGAAAGATTTTGGACAGTTTATATATGGAACGCTATCATGTTAGACTCTCCTTATGGGTATAAGTCTTCATTAAAAGTACTTCCTATATTTGATGATATAGCAACCGCTTCACGTTTCAAAGAGACTATTGCTTCAGATGAAAAGATGATTGCAATTGAATCTGATATGCAGCAACTGAATTCTTATCTGCGAGATAAAAATAGTAAGATAATTATTATCTTTGACGAATTAGATGGCATAGTCAAGCCACATATGTGGTCCGAGAGAATCTCTCCATTGATTAACCTATGCAGACGTATGAAGTATGATTCAATATCACCAAAGTTGTTCTTACGTAGTGATTTGTATGAAAAAATATCCAACTTGAATAATAAAAATGAACTTTCAAATAGAACAATTTCTATCGAGTGGACTTGCGAAGAATTGTTTGCATATTTTTTCAAGTTGATTCTGTCAAATTCATGGGATGAATTCTTTGAGATAATGAAACTTTATCAATTCTATCCTAACTTTTATATCAATAAAGTTGTTAAGACAATCAATGATTTGAATCGTCAACCACCATTGGATGATTACGTCTTACGTCATTTGTGCGCAACATTCTTTGGAAGATATGCAGATACGAATAATTCTCCTCGTTTTGGGGAAAGTTATGATTGGTTTTTCAAGAATCTCAAAAATGCAAACGAAACAATTAGTTTGCGACCATTTATCGACTTAATATCTGAAGCATTGGAGCATGCTTTGAAGGAAGATAATACAGATTGTCCTATCTTACCCCAGTATTATTATACATTTGGTAAAACAAGAGCAAATGCAGTGGAGCATCATTTCCGCGATTTGTCAAGCGAAAAAGGCAATGAGGATTTGGTTCCTATATTTGACTATATACGAGAGAAAGCACCATCTTATCTTAAAAGGGAACAATTGAGCCAAAAGGATATGTTTACTCTCTTGGATTTAATTCTAAAAGAAGGAAAGTTGAAAGAGAACAAAGACCGTGACAGTATCATTTCTTTATTGGTTGTTAATGGAATTATTCATGAAGTATTTGTAAGAATAGGCAATAATGTATATCGCAATTTTCATTTTGCTTTATTGTATAAATACTATTTGGGACTGAAGAATAAAACATCCTATAGAAGACGAAAATAAATATGCCTATTCAAACATCCGATAACAACAAGCGAATAGCAAAGAATACGTTGCTTCTGTATTTCGAATGCTGTTCTTGATAGGTTGTATCGTAGTTTATGAGGCGATGTATATAGCAAGGATGTTGAAATAACAGAGAATATTATGAGCGAGGAACAATACAACGAATTGCTGAAAGCCTATACAAAGGAAGCTTTGGCAAGCATAATAAAGGCTGATATACGCAGTAGGTTTCCCGAACCTTATGCAAGTATGTATTGTCAACAATTTGATGATTTCAAAAATGTTGCAGATTTCTTGGAATTTGCAGCAAAGTTAATGAGGAGACAATAATATATATAACTAGTCTTTTCTTTTTGCTGATCCATGTAAATAAGGCTTAAGGTTAGGTATAGAAAGCCCAGCATCAAGGCGATCCCATCCCGCACAATATGGCGAAGACCTTTGATGGTCCGCCAACCTTAGAGCGTAGCGGTTCCGAGCACCGAGTAGGGCGGTTTCCTCCCTCGCTCCTGAGGAGAGAGGGTCGGGGTGAGAGGTGGAGCCTTCCTTAACGGTAAGGAAGGACGGGTAGGTTTTCGAAATAAATAACAAGATTTATGCACGACATACAAATCATAATCATGGCCGGCGGCGTAGGCAGCCGCTTCTGGCCAATGTCAACCCCCGATTACCCAAAGCAGTTCATTGATGTGATGGGTGTCGGCCGTTCCCTCATTCAATTGACAGTAGATAGATTGAAGCCAATCTGTCCTGTCGAGAACATGTGGGTAGTGACAAACGAGAAATACATTCGCATAGTCAAGGAGCAAATCCCTGACATGCCAGTAGATAACATATTAGCAGAGCCGGAGGCTCGCAATACCGCTCCATGTATCGCTTATGCCTGCTGGAAGATCCAGAAGAAGCATCCTGATGCCAACATCGTGGTGACACCATCCGATGCCCTGGTCATCAATACCTCGGAGTATCAGCGAGTGCTCAGCAAAGCATTGAGCTATACTTCCGATAAGAACGCCATCGTTACCATCGGTATTAAGCCAAGCCGCCCAGAAACAGGCTGTGGCTATATCACCGCAGCGTAGGCAAGGACATCCGCTTGTATGAATGTAAGAACAGCGTGGTTAATGCAGCCGATGAAAGCAAGGTAGTGGTTCAAGGCTTGAATGGCTGTAGCGTAACTAGAAGAATGGACAACTGCTTGTTTGCTCTTTGAAGGAAGAACAGAAAGTTAAGGAGTTTGTGCAGTAGTAATTCAGCGATGCATTGAATAAAATAGTTAGGTGAAAATGGAAAAGAGAAAAGAATTAAGTGTTGCGGTTTTGGAATTATTGAGCAATATCTTAGGTGATACAACTGACGGTTTGACAGGAACTGAAATTCATAGTTTCTTATTGCAAGCTGGAATTTCCGATATTTCAGAAAATGATACCTTTTTAGCTAAACGTAAGAGGCTGTTCAATGCTTTTACCAATTTCCAAAGTACTCAAAAATGTTGTAATAACATATTGAAATTCATTCAACTAGTTCTAACTCCTTCAAGATTTGTAGGAAAGTCTGAGGAGTTTGAGGCATTGAGAACAAAAGTAAACCAACAGTTGGCATTCGAAGGTTATGAAATTAAAGAAAATGGAAAGTTTGCTCAGATTCAAAAAGCCAATGTCATTTCTGATGTAGAGCTAAAGGTCGAAAATTTAAAACAAGAACTCACAAATAGAAATGCTCATACTCAAATATTCAGATATTGTACTCCAGAACTTCTTTCCAATAACTATTTCCATTCAGTTTTTGAAGCAAGCAAGGGATTATTTCAGAGAATTCGCGATTTGTCAGGTCTTACTACAGATGGCAATGCCCTTATAGAGCAAGTATTTAGTAGCAAGCCTATTTTGATCATAAACAATTACCAGACAAAACAAGAGAAAGATGAGCATACTGGCTTTTGTAATCTTTTAAAAGGATTATGTGGAATGTTTAGAAATCCAGAAGCTCATCAACCTAAAATATTTTGGGATATAGATGAGCAAGATGCATTGGAAATTTTAGGTCTTATATCTTATTGTCATCGAAGATTGGATAAAGCTCAGAAGATAAGAAATGTATAATAAATAAGACGATTCTATGGAAAAGGATTTTGTGTTTGTTGATACTAGTGTATTTTGTAAAGCTAATTATTTTGTGAAAGATGGAACTATTAGTCATTTATTCCAATTGCACGACAAGGGAAGAATATTACTATTGATGCCAACTATTACAAAAAGAGAAGTACAAAAAAACTACAGGCAGGATTTGGTTGAGCAATTTGACAAATTGTCTAGGTTACATAAATTAAAAAATATAGAGGCCTATAACTTGCCTGTTATGAACAAAGATGATATTTGTAAAGAGGTTAACTGTAAAATCTCGGAAATGATGAATCATGTTTGTGAATTAGATTATTCTTATTGTCAAGATGTCGAGACCATCTTTGAGAAGTATTTTGAGAGAGAATATCCATTTGCAGGAAAAGGAAAGGAAAAGGAATTCCCTGATGCTTTCGTATTGCAAGCACTAGAAAAATATGCTGCAGACAATCAGATTAAAAAGGTTATTGTTTTGTCTGAAGATGGTGATATGACAGACTATCAAAGTCCTGTCTTGGATACATCTGAAGATTATAAGATGTATTTGTCTCGTAAATTAAAGGAAGATGCCGATTTGTCTGAGTTTGAAGAAGCATTAAATGATTCTCTTCCAAATCTTGAACGGCAATTAAATCTGAAGGTTGAGGCTCTTTTGACTAATCCTGGTACTTATCAAGAAGTTATTAATTTAAATGAAGTGAGTGATGTTAGTCTGAATGGATTTGAGGTGATACTCAATTCGAATGATTATTATATAACTTCTATCAATGAGCATTCTATAGATATAGATTTGCATGCCAAGGTGGATTTTTCTGTATGTGTAGAATATTTAGATTTAGAATCCAGTTATTATGACCGAGAGTATGATCAATGGTTAGCTCGTAATTTTGAATTTAACTTTATTGAAAGATCTGATAATATTATTGTAAGGCTAAAATATTCTATAGATGACTTTAATTTGGAAGTTGTAGATTATGGTATGGATAATTTGGAAGATGAAATAAATGGTAGAATATTTTAGACCTTAAATATAGTCTATTATGAGCGATGAACAATACAACGATTTGCTGAAAGCCTATATAAAGGAGGCTTTGGCAAGCATGATAAAGGCAGATATACACAGTAGGTTCCCTAAACCTTATGCAAGTATGTATTGCCATCAGTTTGATAATTTCAAGAATGTTGCAGATTTCTTTGAATTTGCAGCAAAGTTAATGAGGAGATAGTGCAATGTGTAATTTCTGGTATTAAATGAAGGATCATTTGATAGAGTTCTTTCATTTGCCAGAGGTTGAGGATGATACCATTTGGGAGAATGATAGAAATAAGTTTTTAAATTCAATAGAAAAGAAAAAGTAAATGTCAAACCAAACATCAGATAATAATAAACGAATAGCGAAGAATACGCTTCTTCTTTACTTCCGAATGCTCTTTATGATGGTGGTGTCGTTATATACGAGCCGAGTCATATTGAATGCATTAGGAGTTGAGGATTTTGGTATATATAATGTAGTAGGTGGCGTTGTGGCGATGTTCACCGTTATCTCAGGATCGTTATCAGCTGCCATAAGCCGATTCATTACCTATGAGTTAGGAAAGGGGGACCAAAGTAAACTCAACAGGATATTTTCAGCCTCGGTAACTATACAATTATTGTTGTCATTAATTATTGTTGTATTGATTGAATCTGTAGGAGTATGGTTCTTGAATACAAAGATGACAATACCGATGGAAAGAATGACTGCAGCTAATTGGATCCTGCAATTTTCCATTATCACATTTGTTATCAATCTTATTAGTGTACCCTATAATGCAGCAATCATTGCACATGAAAAAATGTCAGCTTTCGCCTATATCAGCATTTTGGAAGCCGTAGGTAAGTTGGCGATAGCCTTTTTGATCATGTGGTCGCCGATAGATAAGTTAATTTTCTATGCAGTACTTATGTGTCTTGTTGCCATCATGGTACGTTTTGCTTATGGTCATTACTGTACAAAGCATTTTGCAGAATGTAACTATCATTTTCATTGGGATAAAGAACTTTTGAAAAATATGTTTGGATTTGCAGGATGGAACTTTATTGGTGCTTCGTCTGCGGTATTAAGAGATGTTGGTGGCAATATTGTTCTTAACATGTTCTTTGGTCCATCTGTCAATGCAGCAAGGGGCATTGCAAATCAGGTGAATAATGCAATAACAGGATTCGTTCAGAATTTTATGACGGCATTAAATCCTCAGATTACTAAATCCTATGCTTCTGGGGATAGGGAATATATGATGACCCTTATTTTTCAAGGTGCTCGATTGTCTTTTTATATGCTTCTGTTGCTTTCGTTACCAGTGTTAATCAATACGCATTATATATTGGTGATATGGTTGAAATTAGTTCCTGAACATGCAGTGTTGTTTGTTCAGTTAATATTGATTTTTGCCATGTGTGAATCCATATCAAATCCTTTGGTTACAGCTATGCTTGCTACAGGTAAAATACGAAATTATCAAATCATAGTTGGTGGTTTACAAATGCTGAATTTACCAATATCCTATGTATGCCTAAAGTTGGGATGTATTCCTGAGAGTGTTTTGATAGTTGCTATCGTTATTTCTCAGAGCTGTTTGGTTGCTCGACTTTATATGTTACGCAGCTTGATAGGTCTGTCTTCTATTCAATATATAAAGAAAGTTTATTTCAATATAACTGTAGTTGCCTTATTGGCAATAGTTGTTCCTGGTTTGCTCAGTAAATACATGGAAGAATCATTCCTCTCATTTGTTTTCTTATCTTTGGTCGCTATTGTTAGTACGATAATTGTAGAATTCTACGTTGGCTGTAACAGTAAGGAGCGTGAGTTTGTTATAGATAAAGTTAAAAATATAAAGAATAAAGTAATAAAGAAATGATACAGATAAATAATCCTGCAGATTGTTGCGGTTGTACGGCTTGTGCCAGTATATGCGCTCATGATGCTATAAACATGAAGCCTGATGCGCTTGGCTTTTTATATCCCGAAGTGAATAAGGACAAGTGTGTGAATTGTGGCTTGTGTGAGAAGGTTTGTGCCTTCAATGAACATTATGATACAAGTTTGAATCTTGAAAAACCATTGTCTTATGGTGCTCGCCATAAGGATATGAATGAAGTTGAAACCAGTCGTAGTGGCGCAGCTTTCATTGCTATTTCTGATTATATATTGGAACAAGGTGGAGTAGTTTACGGTGCTGGTTACACTGATCATTTTCGCGTGATTCATAAGCGTGCTACTACCAAAGAAGAACGTGATGAGTTTAAAGGTAGCAAGTATGTACAAAGCGACATGACAGGTGTGTTCCGTCAGGTGAAAAAAGATTTGCTTGATGGATTAACAGTGTTGTTCTCAGGTACTCCTTGTCAAACTTCAGGTTTGAATTCGTATGTTGGCAAGCGGTTGAGAGAGAATCTTTTCTTGGTTGATATCGTTTGTCATGGCGTTCCAAGTCCATATATGTGGCGAGATTATATAGCTTATCTTGAGAAAAAGCAAGGGTCTCCAATTGTATGGGTGAATTTCAGAGATAAACAAAAGTATGGTTGGGCTGCCCATAAAGAAACGTTTAAATTTCAAAATGGGTGGGTGGGCAAAATGAGCTTTACATTTCTATTCCATAAGCATATTATGTTTCGCAAATCATGCGGTAAGTGTCATTTCGCAAATACTAAACGTCCTAGTGATATAACTATCGCTGATTTTTGGGGATGGAGGAAATCACATCCTAATTTTGGCGATGATGATAAAGGAGTTTCTTTAATATTATGTAATACTGAAAAGGGAAGATTGTTGTTTGATAAAGTAAAATGCAGAATGGATACATTTCCTACCCTAATTGAAAAATGTATTCAACCAAATATGAAACATCCATCATCTGTTCATCCTCAAAGAGATAATTTTGAATATGACTATGCTAGGAAAGGTTTTCAATATGTTTATTTTAAATATGGAGAAGACGGTTGGAGATATAAATTTTCTCGCTTCCTCAATCTTTTTCCAAGAGCTTATAATAAAATAAAGAGAATTCTAAAACATGCTGACAAATAAATTTAAGTTATTGGTAATACCGTTACTTTTAACAGGTTTTATAGGTTTTTATCCGTTCTCTTTGACAACAGAATTAATTTTGTTGTTTGTGTTTCTTTTTTTTTACAGAAAGGAGTTGCGGTCTGGTATCTTTAATAAATATATATATATAACTTTTATAGGTATTCTTTTTAGTTCAATATCTTGCTATCTGTATAGGAAACAGCCTATCTATTTAACGATAGGAATGAGCTTTAATTACTTATCAATAGCAACGTACTTTATATTTAAAAGTAAACATTTCAAATTAAATGAAATCGTAGATGCAATGGATATGTTAGGAAAGATAGTAACAATTATTTATCTGTTACGATTTGTTCTGCTTCAACGAGGTATTGTTATAGGAGGGTATGTTGATGAGTTTCAAATGGCAGATGTGGGAAGTGCACGTATTAGAATAGCGTGTTCACCAATTATTTTCTTTCTTATGTTTAAGTCATTTCATAATCTATTAATAGCTAAAAAGAAGAAAGATGCTGTTTGGTTAGTATTGACTATACTTTGTATGGTTCTAATGACCTTTAGAACTATATTTGTTGTTGTTGGTATATCTTTTATTATAATATTGTTTAGAGCAAATTTGCCGGCAGAAAAAAAAGTAATATCGGCAATTCTTATTTCGATTATATGCAGTGGAGTCTTTATGAATGATAAGGTCTCAGAACGCATAACAAATCGTTTTGAAGAGAGTGCGGGACAAGATTTTTCCAATAAAGATTATATACGAGTAATACAATATGAATATTTTACTCAGAAACATTTTAAAAATGAAATAGAACATTTTTTTGGTTCTGGAATCCCTGAACAACGAACAGCATATGGCAAAGAACAAAATAATTTGGCTAAAGCTGGAATTTATTATGTGGACTGGGGAATCATTGGTATGTCCTGGATGCTTGGTGTTATTACTCTTATTGGTATGATAGGATATATGCTAACTGCGATAAAGAAAAGCTGGAAGATGGAACCTTATATACCAATGTGGCTCATTTATATGTTATTGGTTTCTGTTACAACGGGTGAATTTATCAGAGATGGAAGTTTTATAGTCCAAGCATTGGTCTTGGCATTAATAATAAAAAAAGGAGAAGGTAATGAGAATAGGAATATTGACATTTCATCGTGCAAATAATTTTGGAGCGGTCTTGCAATGTTTTGCACTTCAAAATTATTTAAAGAAACTTGGGGCGGAGGTTTATGTTATTGATTATAGACAAAAATATATAGAGTCTATATACAATACAATAAGTTTGGTTGCAATTTTTCGTAATTTATTTCATCCCAAGGGACTATTAAAATATTTAAGAGGTATTTCCAAGAGGATGGAGAGGAATAAAATATTCCGAGGATTTGCTTCAGAATACCTTTATCTGTCTCAAAAGGTTACTTCGAATAAAATCATAGGGTATGATGTGATAGTCCATGGTAGCGATCAAATTTGGAATTCCAAATTAACAGGAGGTAAATATGATGATATTTATATGGGGAATTATCTGGCTTCGAGCAAATGCCGAAAAATAGGTTATGCGTTGAGCTTTGAAGAAATTCCAATAGAAGAAAATGCAAAGAACTATGTGCACGATAGCATTAATAATTTTTCTGCAATTGCTGTTCGAGAGAGTAATCTTGTTGGAATTCTATCATCTGTTACAGATAAAAACATAGATGTTGTTGTTGATCCTACATTACTTTTGGAAGGGAAGGATTATGAGAAATTAATAAGTGCACCCTCAATAAAAGAACCTTATGTGTTAGTTTATGCTGTTGGTCCAAAAGAAATAGCAATAGAAGTGGCGCAAACTATAGCAAAGGAAAGAGGCTTAAGAGTTATTGATATTTCACAGAAAAATATCAGTCCTAATGAATTTTTGGGCTATATAAAATATGCAAATTTTGTAGTGGCAGTATCTTTTCATGGAACTGTTTTTTCAATATTGTTCCACAAGGACTTTTATACTATATTAGCAGGTCAGAAAAGTGATGTTAGATACAAAGAACTGTTAAAAAACACCAATCTTCAAGATAGATTAATTGGTAGTGTTCCTGAGTGCATCACGAATGTTGATTTTCGTGATTTTGATAAACGAAGAGAAACTTACTCATCTAATTCTAAGGATTATATAAATATGCTAATTGCAGAAGAGTTATGAATATACTATCTTTAATAAATAAGACCATTCTCTTGTTTAGGTCTTTTGGTCTAGTTACTTTTTTTCGTGTGTGGATTATTCCCAAATTAGAAAGTGATGCTGTAAAGTGTGAACGTAAGAAACATAAAGCTGTATTGAAATATTTGAGAGATAAATATTCATCAATTGCAGATAAATATCAAGATGTACCAATTCCTGCAGCAAAGATTTCTTCTGATTGTCCTATTTGGATTTGTTGGTTTCAGGGAATAGAGAAAGCTCCGCTTATTATTCGTAAATGTGTAGAAAGTGTAAAACGTCATTCCGGAAAGCATCCTGTTGTCATTTTGACGATGGACAACTTTTTGGAATATTGTACAATTCCTGATTACATAATAAATAAAGTGAAAAATCAAAACATAACCTTGACTCATTTTAGCGACATTCTGCGTAATGCTTTGTTGTCACAGAAAGGAGGAATATGGTTAGATGCCAGTATTTATTTAACTTCAAATTATAAGCTCTATAATTTGCCTTATCAAACTATAAAGCAGAAAAAACATGATGATGGAAAATTTGTAAGTGCTTATAGATGGACAGGTTTTTGCCAGGCAGGAGTTAGTGGTAATCCTTTAAATAGTTTTGTTTATGATATGCCTCAAATCCGCAACCTATAGGGTTTAGTGGGATTTTGCTTGCAAAGCGACAAA
>ENA-OZLF01000137-OZLF01000137.1-human-gut-metagenome-genome-assembly--contig:-NODE-137-length-19951-cov-5.229091_pt1 | contig 19951 bp, 15 predicted proteins | sample MGYA00243860_ERZ653785 | MGnify/ENA primary metagenome ERZ653785 (study PRJEB26926, sample SAMN06164580) | human gut metagenome | biome: ENVO:00009003; feature: ENVO:2100002; material: ENVO:00002003...
GCTGGCCGGGAAAACTTTATATTTTTTCTCTGTCCTCTTGACGGGGTGCGGTTCAATTCCGGCAGGCGGCGCAGTTATTTTTCGCTCTATTTTTCTCAAAACGCTATTCTTTGTTTACATCAACGCATTTTTTGAGGCATCCCTTCTCTCATGCTGTGCAGATAATTTGCTATTCACAGACGCAAAGCATACAGACGCTGTCTTCCACAGATGATTTTGTGGGTCAGGTATAATACGGACTTTTCGTTTTTCACGATTCTTATGTAATGCACAATTTCTTCCGGATGCATGGAAACCTTTCAAATAAATAGCAGATAGGTGCAAAATAGCCATTATCCTCACGGGGACGCACCAGCGCGGGCTGATTGACACGCGCCGCCTTGACCGACTCCACAAGCCCCTGCATTTCCGCATCGTTCCGGACACCAAAGGGATGATTTTTGAACGGATGAAGGTCTACCAAATTGAGATAGACGATCTCCTCTTTTTCGGCGCGGGTGGCGTCACGGGGCGCAGACGGCTCCGGCGTGACCTCCGTGCCAGCGGGAGCGCCGCCCTTATCCACGGCAGGCTTCTCCGGGGCGGGCTTGCTTTGGGACTTTTTGTCCCGAGGTTTGGGCGGCTTGGCCTTATCGGGAGAGGCCTTGCTATCCTTGGACGGACGGCCTCTGCCAGGCTTGGCGGCCTTGTCCTTTTTCGTAGGTAGCTTACGTCGTCCGATCCTCGATGTACATCAGATAGCTGTAGACCGCCAACGCGCCCGGTGAGAGACCGAGGGCGAAAACCTCATTCGGCAGAGGAAGGTAGTTTTTAATCGGATCGCGCGACGTGTAATACTTATTCCTCATGCGCGTCTCCAGTCTGCCGCTCCACCCAGAGACGAAACTGCTCCTTCGGCACGACCAGTCGGCTGCCGATCCGCAGTGACGGGAAGCCGTCCTCGTGCAGAAGCTCGTAGGCGCTCGACGGCGATACGCCCAGCGTGCGGGAGACGAGCTGCGCATTGAGAAACAGCGGCAGCTCGTCAAAATTTTTGATGCTTGATGTGTTCAAAGTCTTTTTTACCTCCAACTAATTTTAGAAATACCAGAGAAAAACTTGCGTTTCGGAGGTCTCTCTGTCAGGGTGCATCTGGAAGCCGACGGCGTGTCCAGCGGCGAGGGATTTTCGTGCTGGGCAAGACATTTTCCCGCAGGAATACTTTTCGTATTTCAAGGAAAAATGACGTAGCTCAGCGCGAAAAGACCCGCTGTCTGGCGCGTTGGCGGCTTTCAGATACACCCTGAACTAAACACAGTTGCAGTCCGTGTTTTCCGAAACGCGGCGCGCCGTCCGACTGTTGCAGCAGCCGGACGGTTTTTTCACTTTTTTACTGCCATCCTCCATACCCGTTCCTGCCCTGCGGCCTTTTGTTGACGCACACGGCGTTGGCTTCGCCTCGGTACGCTGGCTGCTTTTGCAGCGTCGTGGCGTACTTCCCCGGCGAGTATCGTCTTTGGAGATGGGTGTGAAATTTTCAAGGTACAAAGCAACTTTCCGTTGACAAGCTGTCTACATGATGATAGACTATGATAAAATAATTTAGACAGCTTTCTGATTTTAAGGTAACATAGAGCTATATTTTTGTCAAGACTATTGCATTTATAATTTACAATTAGTCCATATTTGAGGTGATGACCATGTGGTATGCGAAGATGTATTTCTCCGGTGAGAAGGAGTTCTTTGAAAATGATGCGTTCGGAATGCAGGGCGTGCCGTCCAAGCAGCTGGAGCTTCCGTTTTTGGAAAGCCTGCTGACGTTTCTGGAATTGGATGAAAAAGAAATCACGCCGATGCTGGAACGCATCAGCGTGAATTGGGAACGCTTCGTCGAAAGCAGTGACCTCGGAGCGCATACAGCCGCGATGGTGGAGTTGGGTATGCTGGCTGAGAAGCACATTTACTTTCGCCTTTTATATACGCGCTGCTTCGGCTGCATTTCCGTTAATGGCTTCGATCAAGCGGAGATTCAGGCGATTGCTTTGGATCTAAAGGAGTTTGTAACACAGTTTTCAGAGACAAGGAAGCAGGTCGAGAAGTTTTTTGAATGCGTGCTGGACGTGGATTCTGCCGGTCGAGAACCGCAGAAACAGGCGGCGAAAAACTATCATCACGACCAGCCGAGAGATCCGGCACTGTTCCGATTTAAGCCGATCCCGCTGAGTTTTGAACCGGTCGAGCCGGGCCGGTGCGCGCCTGTTTTATACTCGTCCGCCGTGCGCGACATGATCGACTATTCGCTGCGGAGCTGCGTTGAGCGCGGCGTGACCGTGCGCCGCTGCAAGAACTGCGGTCGCTGGTTCCCGCAGACCGGCCGCGTGAGCGCGGAGTACTGCGAGCGCCCGGTAAAGTACGGCGAGCAGCGCTGCCGCGAGATCGGCGCGTTCCGGCAGTGGACGAAAAAGCAGACCGACGACCCGATTTTCAAGGCGTACCGCAAGGAGTACAAAAAGCGCTTCGCGTGGATCAAGGCCGGCCGCATCACCGACGAGCAGTTTTACGCATGGAGCGAGAAAGCCCGAGAAGAAAAGAAAAAATGTGACCGCGAGATCATCTCGCTGGAGGAATTCCAGCAGTGGCTCCGCGACTCGAAAATATGAAAACACGCTGCCGGTGAATGCACCGGCAGCGTATTCTTTGTCTATAGCGGAGCAGGAATTGCACTGTGCGTTTGCTCCATATTTTTAACTCTTATTCATCCCAAACGGTTCATAGGTTAGCAGTTTTTTCTTCCAAAGTGTTTCTGCATCAATGATCTGTTCCTTAGACATGGCTTTCGACAAAACCTGCAGCACCGAGAACTGCAGATCATGACAGCTATGCTTTTGGGCGTTGAAATGCTCAATCATTCCCTTATTATTTCCGTGACCACCAGTGACAGCATAGACAGACCAGCGTCCCAATAAGCCATCGTAGCCATACGTCGAACCAACATATCTGTCACCGGTTTTGATATCTACGATCAAATAAACTGCATTGACAGAGGACATAGCGGTTTGCCACAACTTATAATCCGTATCGTTTTCAATTACTTCTTTTAACTCGTCAAAGGATAGGATGAGGCTTTCAAAGCCGACAAAAGGTTTCTGATTCTTTGACGCAATCTCTACGATGGGTTTATCTGTCACAGCCTTCTGATGCCACATCCGGGTCGATTTTCCCCAGTCAATGACCAGCTTTCCCTCGTATTCCTTCAGCAAGTCCACATATTCCAAATCATAAAATGCCATCTCGCCACGATACTCTTTTGCCTCACACGCAGGCAATCCAACCGGGCATACATCCGGCGCATCAGGCACAGAGCCATTGACGCGATAGCAGGAATGTAGTCTCGCATATGTACCGCCATCGCTGATAAACGTGATCCAGTAGGAATAACCTTTGCTGAATTCTTTTTTCTGGTGCTGTGTATATTCATATGCCATACCAGCTTCATAGCATTCCCTGAATCGTTCGTCGGACAACGCATGACGAATCAGCTTGACATTCTTCGGGTCAAGTCCCACTTTCATCAAAACATCCGAAAAATTTAGAATTGCCATGGCATTTACCCCTTATTTCATTCTGAATTCTGCCCGGTCAGAGATTTTTCCCAACCGCACCAGACGTGCGGCTAAGCTGCCCTCCGAGCGTTTGAAGTAGGCGCACATTTCCTTCCTGCTGCCTCCGGCATCGAACATCTGGCAGAGGACTGCATCGTCCGCATCGTTCCAAGGCTTGCCCGCATTTTCGGGCTGCGGCTTCGGCGGCTTTCCTGGAAGCGCCTTCAGAACACAGTGAAATGCCCGAATGATTTCAGCCTTGTTGCACACATGATCCTCCGGCAGAACCTCGCCTGTCAGCGGATCAACGCCGTCTGCCAAGCCGGATAGAAGTTCTTTTGCTCGTTGCAGATCCATAAAATAACCTCCTAGCCATTCTCCCACTCATCCCACGCTTCATCCTCGTCCTCATACCAATCCGGGTTATCTTCCCAGAGGTCTTCGGGATTGTCATAGTCATCCCGGAGGCTTCCGGAATTGCTGCCTCCATTGCCGTAATTGAAGGTCTGCCCATTATTACCGCCTGACGGATAATATTGCGAGAAGGATTTCAGCATATACTCGCTGTCGTTTTTCCACTGAGCGCACATACCGGCAGCGATCATTTCTCCGTTGCCATCATACCAGTAGACATTGAAATACTTCTGATTTTGCTCCAGCTTCTCAAAGTTTTTGCAGTTCAGTCGCTTATCCGGTTCGCCGAGTGACGTGTATTTCAGGCAACTTACCGGCATCCCTTCCACAGGCAGTTTTCCGGAATATTGATCTTTCAGACTTTGTTCCCGCTTTGCAGCATTCTCGGCAGCGATGCGTTGACGCTCGGCTTCCTCGGCGGCGTCTTTCTCCGCCTTGTAGCTTTTAACGCGGGTTTCCAGCGCGTCAATATTCTGCTGCCAGCCCGTGTCATATTGCAGTGTGATGTTCGCCAATTCATCCTGCCCGCCTGCGTAGTCCGTCCTGTCTTTGTACATATCGGCGTACTTGCAGTAGACGGACAGCGATGCCGCATCCCGATAGCCGGAAAGCTCCGAGAAGTCCTGCTCGGCAGAAGAGTAATTGCCGTTTGACAGCTCTTGCAGGGCTGCGTCATAAGCTGCCGCCCTCTGCTTATTGCAGCTTGAGACGGAAACAGAGATACCAGCAATCACGGCTACTGCCAGAACTGCCGCGATGAGCTTTCCCAGCGGGAACGGCTTCTTTGACAGCGTAGATTTCTTTTCGGTTATTTCTGGCTCCGTCGGCGTCTGGCTGACGATCGGCGGTGTGATTGCCGATTGTACAGTCGGCGCAGACTTCTCAGTCGGTGCTGGCGCGGCTGACTGTTTCGGAGCAGGATGCTGCGGCTTTTTGCGTTCCGGAAAGGCTGTCCGTTCAGACTTCCGGAGCACAAATTTCGCCTTCTCCGGCGGATATGGCGCATTCTGTGTACTGCAAACGAACACCTCTGTCACCCGAGCAAGCTTTTCTGCTTGATGATCGCCGATCGGAACGACTACAAAATCGCCTGCTTTCAGCGAAATTCCCCCGGTCAGATAGGCATACGCCGCTCCATCCTCCTTGAACTGCACATTGCAGAACTGATAATAGCTTTCGCCAGCCGGCTTTTTCTGTGTGCTGACAGGCGGTCTTGCAAGTGCACGGGCAGGTGGCATTGTGCGTTTTGAAGAAGGTGCAGTCGCAAGGACCTGTGTATACCGTTTCCTCCACTGCTCCTCCAGACAGGGATTTTTCAGTGCAAGGTCCATACAATGCCAAGCCAGCGTTTCCTCCCCACAATCCCGACAGATCTCCAGAACATTGAACTGCAATCTGTCGAGGTACGCGCTTTCAAAAAGCTGTGATACAAACCGCTCGTCATCCAACGCGACCAAAAGCGGAAGCGCCTGATCGTCAGTTGGAGAATCCAGCCAATCCCAGTCCGGGAGCAGTTTCTCGGCTGTTTTGGCATCGGTTTTCAGAGACGGTTCTGCGATGTCCAGAAGCCGCCGCCACATCTCCATCCCTTTTTCCGGGTCGTCTGCAAACACATCATCCAGAACACGTTCCCACGACAATTCATCGAAATCCTCGGCGGTTTCATGCGGGACTTCCTCCGGATATTCGACCAGCAAAATCTCGCGGCAAATATCCTCATAATCTGGAAATTCGCCCTGCGCCAAGAGGCGTTCCGCGCGCTCTGCGTCCGGATGCAGCAGCACTTTGTTCTGCCAATGGGTGTTATAGGCTTCTTCCAGTGCATTTTGATAATCCTGCGCTTCGCCCATTTCCTCATCCTTTTTCCCGCCGAAGTAGGCATAGGCAGAGGATAATTCAGAGAGAAGATCAAACAAGCCGTCCGGATCGACGCGGTTATAGTAGTCTTCCACCGGGCGCGTCGAGAGCAGTTCCGTCCAGAACGTGCCGCAGTCCGTTTCGGAAAGGGCTGCTTCTTCACGGAACAGAACGCCGCGTTTGGCATCGCGCATGATCTCTTCTGCGTTTTCGCCCAGATTTAGGTCAGTGGTCGTAGTCAGAAAAGTCCGCAGTTCCGCCGCCTTTTTCTCGTCAGGCAAAGCTCCCGCGTTCTGGATTCCGGTGGAAATGTTGTGCAGCAGCACTTTTCCGAGAAGCTGAAAAAGCAAGGTGTTCTTGGGCGCAAGCTGCCCCAGCGCCTTTTTCAGATCGTTCCACGTTTCGGGGAGATCGACATGGTAGACGAAGGAGAGTGTCAGCGTGATCTGTGCCGTATTCTGTGACTTTTTTGCCGGTGTTCTTTGCAGACTTCCAAAGTCTCCGCACCAGCCGCATTCCCAAGATGACCCGCGTATCATAACCGGACTTCCGCACCACGGACAGTTCATATTGCGCTCACCCCTTCTGATTGCAAAAGAAACTTTATGATAGAGTTTTCAACCTACTTCATTACCTTTTCCAGCAAGGTTTGGTAACTGTCCACCACATCATACACAACATTTCCGTCGCTGATGGCCTTGAAGTGCACTCTGGCACAGTCGATTTTTGCCTGCTCAACCGGCGTGATATGATTAAAATGCATAGAATCCAGTGTTCCTTTTGTTTCAGCAACAAAATAAATGTGTTTCACCGAGCCTTCATAGAAGGCAATCGCCCAGTCCGGATTATAATGTCCGACCGGCGTTGCGATATAGAAGCTGTCCGGCAGCTTTACATAAACCGCAACATCTGTGTTGGTGTCCAGATCAGTTGCAAAATCGCGCTCGTTCGTGGAATCGTACACGATATGATCGTATAGATGCCGCTGCGCTTTCATTGCATTTGTACCGAGCTTGCCCTTGATGGTCGGTTCGGTAAAGATGTCCGTGTCGTAATGCTCATCCAGCACGTTGTAGGTAATGTGTTGAATAATTGCAGTTGCCTTTTCATCATTGATCAAAGCTGCCGCTTTGATGATAAACTCTTCCGGATTGAACTTGAACTGCTCAAAAACGGGTTTCTCAATGCCTGTCAGAATTGCAACAACTGCTTTTCGTGTCAAACCGGTCTCTCCGACCAGCTTACCGATCAGATCATACTTTACGCTGCTGTTGGTGCGAATCTGCTTCCGACTATCATAAGTAGACGACTTTGATTTCGAGAATGCACTTCCGTCAAGGAGAGAATCCTTCGACTTGATCTCATCCATTGCGCCGGTTTCAACTTTGAAGAAGATTTTCGGCACACGAAGATTTCGGTTGATGGAAACAATCGCCTTGTCAACAAGTTCGTCCGTATCAAAGTCCACCACATATACGGATTTCGGGCTAATGCGCTTCCAGAGAGCTTTGAACTCCGGCATAGCGAGCTTGTCGGGATCAACTTGCAGCTCGACATTCTTGTCGCGGGCATTCTCCGGCTGCATAGCGCGGCTGTCATAGACGGAATCAAGAATATTGATCACAGAATCGCGGCTGTCCGCCACTTCCTCCGCGACCTGAATTGCACCATTTGCTTTATCGGCATAATATTTATCGGTCAGTACACCCTTCTTGTCGATATAGCCGTTGACAATCAAATCAAAATAAATCGCCTGCGCCGTATCGCCGTCCACGACCTGCTCGTTGCCTCTGGCATCCACAATGACCTTGCCCTTGAACAGATCAGCGGTAACAGCCACAGGACGTCCGGCAACCGCATCGGCAAGCTCAGTCTGCAAGCCCTTTGCGAAGCTGTCATAGCTCTCACTGGCGATGACGGTCAGAACATTGATGGACTGCACATCATTTCCAAGCACGTTGGCGTCCATGCGCTCGCCGTCCTGATTGACGCACAGGCGCAGACCGCGACCGACCTCTTGCCGCTTGCGAACCTCGCTGCTGCTTTGTTTCAGTGTACAAATCTGGAACACGTTCGGGTTGTCCCAGCCTTCGCGCAGCGCGGAGTGCGAGAAAATGAAACGCACCGGGGACTTTTTCGGATCACGATCCAGAAGCAGTTCCTTGTTCTTCATAATCAGGTCATAGGCGTCAATATCATCGGATGTGCCTTCCTTCTTGTCGGAAAGCTTGCTGTCGGTCATCTTGCCCTTTTTGTCAACGGAGAAGTAACCGGCATGGGTGTCATGGGCCGAAATTGCGTCCAGATACCGTATGTAGTCCTCGTCCCCAATTTCCCGCTGCATGGAGCTGAGAATGTCGTTGTATTCTTCCTCGAACATATCCGCATAGATGCCGTTGAACGGATGCCCAGCCTCATCATACTGCTTGTACTTCGCAACCTCGTCGATGAAGAACAGCGACAGAACCTTGATGCCCTTATGGAAAAGCTGACGCTCCCGCTCCAAGTGAGAAAGAATCGTCTCACGGATCTGAATACGGCGAAGCTGGTCTTCACTGACCTTTCCGATCACGTCTCCGGCAAAGATTTTGATGCCATTCAGGAACTCCACAGAGTTATCGCGTCCGTCGATAGACTTGACCACAAAGCCTTCCTTGTACTCGTCGAGTTTGCCCGACTCGCCGGAGTTGTCATAGAGGTTGTAGCCGATACCGACCGTGGCGGTTTTCTTGCGAAGTCCCTTTGCCCCTATGCAGTCAAACTGGATGGTTGCCGTCGGGTCAGCTTTGGAAAGATTGATGCTTTCCAGATAGACGAAGCCCTCGGTCGCTGTGCTGCCGGACTCCGTGATGCCCTTGACGGCAATTTTCTTGACCAGCCGCTTGTTGTACGCTTCCATCGCATCAAGGCGATAGACCATGTTATAGATGCTGTCCGCCTTATGAGTGGCTGAGTAGCGCAGCGTCAGCAGCGGATTAAACTCTTTCAGGCGTTCCTTTGTTTGCTTGCCCTCGACCGACTGCGGCTCGTCGATAATCAGAATCGGGTTCGTTTTTGCAATAATATCAATCGGGCGACGGGAACGGAACTCGTCCAGCTTCATGTAAATACGCCGTGCGTCCTTGCCCTTGGCATTGAACGCCTGAGAGTTGATAATCATGACATTGATGGCACTGTCCGACGCAAAGCGGTCAATTTCCGTGAGCTGGGCAGAATTGTAGATGAAGAACCGGATCTTCTTGCCGTATTCCTCCGCAAAATGTTCCTGCGTCACCTGAAAGGACTTATAAACGCCCTCGCGGATGGCAATGCTCGGCACGACCACGATGAACTTGCTCCAACCATAGTGCTTGTTCAGTTCATACATCGTCTTGATGTAGGTATAGGTCTTGCCGACGCCCGTCTCCATTTCAATCGTCAGGTTGTAGCGACCTTCCAGCTTGTCCGACGGCTTGATTTGATTGGTACGCTGTACCTTTTGCAGATGTTCCAGAATCAGCTTGTCGGAAAGCTCCGGCACAATACGCTCGTTGCGCCAGCCGGTGAAATCCGTATCATCCTCCAAGCCAATCTGATAGTTTCCATCACCGCGGTCCATCATATATGTGGGCGTGAGGTACGGCTGTCCGGCAAAGACGTCAACGACTGCTTTTGCTGCATCCGCCTGAAATTTTTGGTGTTTGAATCGCAGCTTCAATCGTCTTCACCTCCAGTTTCTTCTTCAATCCACTCTTGCAGCTTCTTTTGCAGAAGTTTTTTATCAGGCAAGTATAACTGATACTGTGACGCAAAAATGTTGGAATTTTCGGGGAGTGTCAATTCGACTACAGCATCATTTTTCTGCGGGCACAGCAAAATCCCGATTGTTGGATTTTCAAAGTCCGTTTTCTCATATCGGTCATAGTAGTTCACATACATCTGCATTTGCCCAAGATCCTGATGCTTCAGTTTTTCGGTTTTGAGATCAAACAGTACAAAGCATTGCAGCAAACGGTTGTAAAAGACAAGATCAACACGAAAATGGTCTTCCTCGAAAGTAAAGCGTTTTTGTCTGGCAACGAAAGCAAAGCCTGTCCCAAGTTCCAGCAGGAACTCCTGCAGATGGTCGATCAACCTGCTTTCCAGCTCTGTTTCCGAAAAATCGGTTTGCTCCGGAATGCCCAGGAATTCGAGAATATAAGGGTCTTTCACAAGATCAGCTGGCTTTTCTGCAAGCCGCCCTTTTTTTGACAGTCTGAGTATTTGCTGCTTGTCCTTCCCAATCAGCATCCGCTCGTAAAGAGAACTTCCGTACTGACGGCTCAACTCACGCTTGCCCCAGTTTTCCTGAATTGCCAGCTGTTCATAAAAATCACGTTCATCTTCGTTCTGAATCCGCATCAGAATCAGATAGTGCGTCCACGACAGGCGAAACGGCACATCATTTCCGAATTTCGTAACCAGCGGTTGCGAATTTGGTTCTGAGAAATCCGTAACCATCGGTGCCGAAATTCGGTTTTTATAAATTTCGTAAAATTTCCGAATATTCGTCAGCGTGGACACAGAATAACCTTTTCCAAACGCATGATTCAAAGCGTCTGACAAAGTTTCTAAAACCCGTTTCCCATACTTTGCTCTGCCGGAACCGCCCTGCTGTACCTCTACGATCCACTTTCCAAGCGTGTAATAGGTCAGAAGCTGGACCAGATTTACCTCGCGGATTGCCGTATTTCTTGCACGGTCAATTAAATCGACTGCCTTTTGGCAGAGTATTTTCAATTCCGGCACGGAATCCCCGGGATTTGCCGGCAGAATGTTCTTGTTCTCCATGTCACGCTCCATCAGATCACCCTCACACGCTTGGAGATGTCATTCGCATCCTCCGGCATATAGAGCTTGAAAATCTCAAACACGTTGATTTTCTCCGGGCTGGACGCAAAGCCGGAATCGCGGAAGACGGCGCGGAGCGGCTTGCGCTGTGCGATCTCTTTGACCACGCTTTCGGGAATGTTCGTGTCAAAACAGGCGATGAGGTCACCGTCATTGTAGGTGTGGACGGTGCAGCCGCCCAACTGCTCGGACTTGTACGGCAGGGACAGCGGCAGCCCCCAGTCGATCAGGCAGCCGAACAGCAGGTCGAGGTCGGTGCGGTCATCCTTGATGTTGGATTCCAGACCCGCGAGCATCCCCTGATCGTAGTCGTCCGGCGCATAGTAGACGTCCTTCATATTGGTATCGTCCAGCTTGAGAACACGGAAGCCGACGTCGAGTGCATTGGGATGAAAACGATAAAAATCATTGGGGTTTTCGGCGGAATAGGTTATACGCGAAATGTCCTTGGTATCCTTGTCCGTATATGTATAACCCTTTTCTGTAAGAACACCAGAACTTTTCAGCGAATCAAATCCTGTCATTACTTTTTGATCATTAGACTGCTGCGATTGCACCAACGCAGCGTAGTCATCTTTATGCACAACATCAATTTCAGACTTGATCTTTTCACCGGCGCGGCGGATGCGCTCCTTGCCAATTTCGCAGATGTTCTTGTAACCTGCTTTGTAGGCTTCGCTCTGCTCGTCGCACTTCTCCGGAAGCTGCACCATGATGAATTTGCGGTGTCCGCCGTCTTCGGCGTTGAGCTGCATGACAGCGTGTGCGGTACTTGCAGAGCCTGAGAAAAAGTCAAGAATAACATCTTGATCGGTATTCGTGATAACTGAGACAAGTTTCTTTATGAATTCCGAGGGTTTTGGATACGGAAAAATTTTTGCATTTCCAAAGATACGAATCATCTCATTTGTTCCATGTTGCGTATATATATCATCGATAATTGATAGCATCTTTGCTGGCCGTATACTTCCATTCTCATCTTTTAGATATTGTTTTGAGGATACAACCCACCCATCTTTTCCATTGGAAATCTCAAGTTCGTTGTTTTTTAGTGCCTCATAAGTACGCTCCTTGCCCCACAGCCATTGTCGTTTGGGCCAAATTTGCGTACCATCAGGGGCCGGAATAGGGTATACCAAATTAGGTCGGGCATCCATTGCCTTTCCCGCTTCCAACGGGTGCGTTCTGTATCCACCACGGATTTCAAACTTCTCATCCTTTTTTGAATAATAACGTTCAGCTGACTCATTAGTCAGCGGTATAAACAATTCTCCAATATTATTTATATCCTTACAATATACAAGAACATACTCATGAAGCGAGACGAAAAACTTTTCCTTTGCACCACCACCATATCTCTTTTTCCAAATCAATGTGTCGATATAATTAGAGCGCCCGAATACTTCGTCACACAATGTTCGCAAGTGATCTTGTTCAAAATCGTCAATACTAATTAGGATAACCCCATCATCCGTCAGCAGATTTCTCGCCAGCATCAGTCGCGAATAAATCATGCTGCACCAGTCGGAATGAAAACGTCCGTTGGTGTCGGTATTCTTGAACAGGCGGTTTTCGTCCTCGTCGTACATGCCCATCTGCTCGTTTTCTTCTTCCTGCGAGCGCATGAAATCGTCGGCATAGATAAAGTCGTTGCCGGTGTTGTACGGCGGGTCGATATAGATCATCTTGACCTTGCCGAGATAGCTCTCCTGCAAGAGCTTGAGGACTTCCAGATTATCGCCCTCGATGTAGAGGTTTTCGGTGGTGTCCCAGTCCTTGCTCTCTGCCACACAGGGGCGCAGCGTCTTCCGGATCGGCTTGTTGGCTTCCACGATTGCCGCCTTCTTGCCGACCCATGTGAACTCATATGCCTCGTCGCCGTCCACCACGTCCGGCGAGAGCATCTGTTTCAGCAGCTCAAAGTTGACCGCCCGCTTGTACACCTTCTTCTCCGGCGTGCTGTGTTCCTCGTCCAGCATCTCCGTGATGCAGTTCGGAAACAGGGCAGCAATGCGTTCTATGTTCTGCGCCGTCATATCCGGCGATTCAAATTTCATCTTGTTCATTTTGCTTTTTCTCCTTGCCTCTGTGCTATATTTTGCGTAGAAACTATAAATTTCATAGAATTTTTCGGACGCTTGATGGTAAATGCTTTTTCAAATGTCATGTCATAGATGTTTTTATATTCCAATACTATATCACAAACAACCTCGGACAGGTCACATTCGGGTGGAATTGTTGTTTGGATAGTGAAACCTGAATAGTTTTCCAATGTTGTAAAACGCGGACAGTTAAAAAGTAACTGATTATGCTGAAATGTGTCATGTTTCTTGCTATTTGACTTATCGTAATACGAGTATGAAATTCTCTGAACAGTGATATCAATCATCGGTAAGTTTAATGTTACAAAAGATAAATTAAGGTCTTTTCCGGCAAATACAGAATTGGGAATGGCTATTTGAATGTTTGAGTTTTTTATGTTGCTACTTACCGTACTTGCCGAAAGTAATCTGCATTCAGGGGTTAGTGTAAGCTGTTCAAGCTTGCTGTCCTTTTCATCGGATAATTCCTTATAACGTTTATTTTGCCATAGTGCAATCACTCCAAGCACAGTTGTCGCAATAACGCTTAGGATACCGCCAATAATTGATGCAACGTTCGTATCCATTTGGCTTGCGAAGAAAATGCAAAAGGCAGATACAATTGAAAGGACAATAATAGCAACTATAGCTACAACAACAAGTTTCTTATTTTCCAATTTCAATTATTCCCTGCAACTCCTTCCTCACTTTTTTCAACTCCGCGTTCATTTCCATCCGCCGGTTAAGCTGCTTCTCTTTCTTCATCTTGTTTTCCAGCGCGGCGATCTGCTTTTCAAGCTGCTTCTTCTTTTCATCACGCTCAACAGATTCTTTCAGGCTCTCGCCGGAATCTGTTTGCAGCTTGTCACCGGCAATCTGGCGAACGAGGCTTTCATAGACGGCATCCATGTTCAAGCCGTCGATACTGAGATGTAGCTCATCTTCCGTCATCCAGTCGGTATAATAATAGCGGCTCACATTGAAGACATTGCTGCCGGACGCGGCAGCCTCCTTGTAGCCGATCCACGCCTGAGCCTTGCCGTCACAAGTCAGAATAAAGAGAATGTGGTACGGGATTTCCTTGTCGATTTGTTTCAGCACCGCTTCGTCAAGCTGAGGATCGTTCAGGCGCACCTCGAACACTTCGATCTCGGTCACTGCTTCGCCTGCAGCAATATTCAGCGTAGACGCTGCCAGCTTATTACGCCAGTACACCAGCCGGATCTGATCGACAAACACACGGCGCAAAGCAGGGGAAACATCAAGATTCTCATAGAATTTCTGCTTCGGTATTCTTTTGCCAAACTCCGTAGATGCAGGAAACCCAAGCATCGCAAGCCCTCCTTATTTCACAACTAAGAAGCAAATCAGCTCAAAATCATCCAGTCCCGAAACTGCACTGAGCAGTGCAGATGTGCCGCCGCTCTTGAACAGACTGTCAATATCGTTTTCTTCCTTTGCGTCAATAATGGAATTGATCGCCTCACTCAGCAGCTCAGAGATTTCACCCATTTTGCGTCCATCATCCGTCTCATCATTGAATCGCTTACAAAGCTCCGCACAAGGCTCACCCTTGCCACGGCAGAGCAGACGCATCGTGTCAAGCAATTTCTTCGGGTTCAGGTAATCGCAGACAATTTCGCCCTCTTCGCTGATGTAAACCATGTAGAAGGGGTGAATGCGGTTCCGGTTGTCAATGTTCACGCTGTCATTGATATTTCTGAGAACGAAAATCACACCGGCAGGAGAATCCTCCGTCTGCCCGACAACGGTGTGCAGACCCTTTGGTGCGGTTTCAATGTCCTCGTGCTGCTTCATGTATTCGAGCAGATCAAGCCGGAACTCATTGAGTCCCAAATCCATGATGGAAATGCCGCTGGTCATGTCCTCAATGTCCACAACTTCCTCTTGTAGCCGCTTGAGCTGTGCGCGGCGGTATTCAAGATCGCCCTTTTCCTCGGCATTGATCAGGTCATCGTCGCCGGTAGAGGTCATGACCGAAATCTTCATGCGGGTTTCCACACGGCTTTTCAGGTTGATATACTCGTCGAGGTCCATATCCGGCCAGAAGTTTACAAGCTGGATATGGTCGTTTCTGCTGCCGATACGGTCAATTCGCCCGAACCGCTGGATAATGCGGACAGGGTTCCAATGAATATCGTAGTTGATGAGATAGTCGCAATCCTGCAAGTTCTGACCTTCGGAAATACAGTCGGTTGCAATCAGAATATCAAGCTCGTCGGTGCTTCCGGGCAGGAGTACCGACTTGCCTTTTGAAACAGGCGAGAAGCAGGTCAGTACAGTGTTGAGATCGGCTCGGAGCTTTGGAATGGTAGTTTTTCCGTCAACTGTGCCGGTGATCTCTGCCGTTTCCAGCCCGAAATTCTCTTTCGCAAATCTGCTGACGTTTGCAAAGAGATAGTCTGCGGTATCAGAGAATGCCGTGAAAATAATGATCTTCTTATTGCCAGGATTGATGGGATGCTCGATTTTCTTCCGGATTAAATCAAACAATGTTTGCAGTTTCGTGTCATGCTCCGGCGTGATGTCGGCAATCATGAGGGACAGCAGTTCCAGATTCTCCGCGTCCTTTTCCAGTTCGCGCATCCATGAAACATAATCCATATCAGCAAGATCAATTTTGACTTTCTTGCCGACGGAGAAGAAGTCGGTGTTCTGGTCATCGTAATCAAAATCTTCTGTGCCGGAAATCTCCGTCAGATTCAGGACGCAGTCCCCAGACTGATAATTTTTGATCGTCCCAATCGTATCGTTGATCAGCTTTTTAATGCGGTCAATCGTCAGGCGGAAAGAAGCAACCGAGCTTTCCAGCCGCTTGAGAAGGTTGATACTCATAAGACGTCGAATGCCTTCTTCGCGTCCCTGCTGGGTCAAGCTGTTTCCCTTGTGGTGTGTCATGTCGATGTACTTTGCCAGCTTCGATGGCATGATATAATTCGTCGGCGTATAGATCATCAGACTCAACGACATGAGCAGATTGTAAATATCGTTATAGTTGATCGCATCGTTCAAGTCAGTCAAGCAGGGGCGCAGGGATATCGGCAGCAGACGCTCCGGGAATTTGCCGATGTCAGAAGTGTTGTAATACTTTTCAATGTGCTTTCTTGACCGCGCAATCGTCACGCTGTCCAGCAATTCAAAGAAGTCAAAATCCAGCGTCCGCAAAAGCTCGTCCGTCGTGCGTTCGTCGGCAGGAAGCTTGCTCCATGCGTTGAAAGCCTTCTGTGCCTGACGGAAGATTTCGTCAATACTTTTGGTCGTATCAAGCTTTTTGCTCATCTGCGAAGCATCGCCCTCATAGGCGAGTGCAAGCTGATTTTTGAGGTCAATAAACTTGTTGTTGACCGGTGTTGCCGAGAGCATCAGAACCTTCGTTTTCACTCCGGCGCGAACGACTTTATTGAGTAGTTTCAGATAGCGGTTTTCCTTTGCGTCCTCGCCGGACACCTCCCCGCCATTGCGGAAGTTGTGGCTCTCATCAATGACAACAAGGTCATAGTTACCCCAATTCAGGCGGTCAAGATCAATGCCGTTCGACTGCCCATGCTCACGGGAAAGGTCGGTATGATAGAGGACATCATAGCGCAGACGGTCTGTGGCAATGGGATTATTGATATAGTTGCCCTTGTATGTATTCCAGTTCTCAGAGAGCTTTTTGGGGCAGAGAACAAGCACGGATTTGTTGCGGTTCTCGTAATACTTGATGACGGCAAGCGCAGTGAAGGTTTTACCAAGACCTACGCTATCTGCCAGAATGCAACCGTTGAATTTCTCAAGCTTACTGATGATAGCAAGAACAGCATCCCGCTGGAAGTTATAGAGCATTCCCCAGATTTTGCTTTCCTTAAAGCCTGTCGCTTCGTTCGGCAGCTCGTCCTCTGAAACGTCCTCAAGGAACTCCTTGAAAATGTTATAGAGTGCAACAAAGTAGATGTATTCTGGAGCGTTCTCACGATATGCAGCGGAGATATTCTCAATTACGACGTCAGTGACCTCCTGCAACTTCTTCTTGTCGTTCCAGATTTGTTCAAAGAGCCTGAGAAAGTAGTTGGCATTTTCAAAGCTCTCTGTCTTCTGCACCGGATAGTAGGCGTTGTTGCCGCGCTCGCAACCGAGATCAACTGTCGTAAATCCATTGATGGGCATATAGGTACTTTCATCGACCGTCATAAAGCCCATCATCTGCTCCTGCGTAACGTTCGATTTGAAAACCACCTTGCGTCGAATCCAGTCTGCACACTCTTTTGCAATCGCTTTTTGCGTCAATTCATTGCGGAGCTTTACTTCAAATTCCGTGCCATACAGACTGCATTCTCTGGAAATGCGAGGAATATAGAACTCGCGCTGAGCCTTGGAAGCCTTCTCAGTCACGAAGGTGGGAGAGGTGAAGATAAAACGCAGTTCGTCAATGCCATCAAGCTGCTTTTTGAGTTCCTGATACGCATAGATTGAGAAGCAAGCGGCGGCAACAGACATCTTACTGCCTTTATGAATACCCGCTTGCAGATCGTCTTTGACGGTCTTGTTAATGTTGTCTATAATCTGCATTCCATCACCTCAAAAGAATTTGAGATTCACGGTTTGCCCGGGCTTATCTTTGCGCAGCTACATTTCTCGCCCTGGCGCACACATATCTTCTCATTGAAACCATCTAAAATTCGAGACGGCCAAACAAAGTACTTATTACGTGCTATCCTCTCTTTTCGTACTTTGCCCGCAGATCGATCAATACCTGTTGGTAGCTGATCTGCCCGCTGGCGATGCGGTCGAGGCTGCTGTTAGTCGATTTGCTGATTGTCATGCCTTCGGCAGCAAAGGTTCCGCGGATGTTGCGGAGTAGCAGTATATTTCTCGGAAGCTCATTGTTATCATATCATATTGGCTGTCCCATAAAGCGGACTTGATCATGTGTTTTCACTCGAATCCGGCACAATTTCCATAATATCTTCCACGCCGCAGTCCAGCGCCATGCAAATTTTCAAAAGTATTTCCGTCGTAACATGACCATTTCGACCCATTTTCGTGACGGACGCCGGGCTAATGCCCGCTTTCGCACACAGATCTTTCTTTTTCATATCCTTGTCAATCAGCAGTTTCCAAAGCTTTTTGTAGCTCACAGCCATAGTTCGATTCCTCCAGATGAAAAAAGTGCTCTGCTGCTTGGCAGAACACTTTTGCGCAAAGCTGCCAAGTCTAACAACAGCGCTTCGCAGCGTTGTATTTTATTGTATCAAAACAGAATGGGAAATGCAAGGAAATGATAAAAACGAACGATTTTTATTTCGCAGATCGCTTTTCAAATTCACCCTTATCTTTGTATATTGCCGCGCAAATTCTGCATCTCAAGGCGTATGAATTATGCTGTTTGCTATGCGAAAATTCTATTGTATTCGTACCGAATCGACAAATATTTTAACAGTTTTTCCGCATCACCTTGAGAAGTACGCTTTATTGGACACTTCATGTGCTATGATGTTCCTACCAAGATAGAGAAGGGGTGGAGCGCAATGTTTGTCCTGTTGGATATGGAGTGGATTGAGAGTCGTGGCGGTCATCGGAGTTTAACGCAGCTATATGCTGCGCGGGTCGATGAAAAGTGGAACACGATCCGTGCGTTTGACGCGCTGGTCTGTCCGCGTGACCCGAGAACTGCGCCGTGGGAGCATCTGGCGTTCAACGGCTACGCTCCTGCTGAATTTTGCGCGTCGGATTCCGAGAAAAGCTGTGTCCAGCGTTTCTTCCGCTGGCTTCAGCCGGATGACGTGATTTGCTGCTGGCACGTTGAAACAAAAAATACACTGAGATCGCTGTACCGCCGCTATCTGTTCGGAACGTTTTCTGCAAAGGTACGCTGCATGAATCAAAAGGTCTATGCTGCTATCAAAACACGCGAAATTCCGGCGCGTTCTCTTTACAAAATTGCGGAAGCGTGCGGGCTTTCCACGCCCGCGCCGGAGCACCAATCCAGCAACGATGTTGCCGTCATGCAGATGCTGTTTCAGGCGCTTGAACTCGCGCAGTCAAAAGCGCCCAAACGCGCGCCAGCCAAAGAACCGATCCCCAGGCAGGAGCGAAACGCAAAGATCATCGCGGCATCGAGCTATAACTACCTGTACGCTCCAAATTCCGATGTATTTCACTGCCGAAATTGCAAGCAGCTTTTGCGCGTGAAAGAGCTTCTTGGCAGCGCGTACTATCAGACGGCCGCCCAAAAACGCCGCCCCTGCAAACTGTGCCACCCAGACTTGCAGCCGATCATCGACCGTCCGTCAAAGGAACATGCAGAAGCGGAAATAGGAAAGTCGGAGCTTGTAAAAGCGCGGCTGCTCGGAAATCAGTGCGTGATCCTGCCGCAAACGCGCATTGTCGGCTGCTGCCACAATCTGCTGCATCCCGGAAAACTGACGAAGCGGCTTATGACGCAGCATAACTGCCTTGGGAAGAACTGCCGGTACTTCGAAAAATACGAGGACGCAGGATATTGGAAAGAATGCGACCGTAAGAAAGAGCAGAAACGGACGGCCAGACAGCTTCAGCGCATGAAACGGGAGCAGGAAGCCGCCACGGAAACGACACTGCAAAATCTCGCGGAGTTGTTTCAGTCTTACATAGACGATGCCGGTTACGCCATGCAAATCGTCCGCGTGGACACGGAACTGACGAACCGATACCGCGTCTTTTATGTGTCCGAATATCCGTTTGCCGATGGAGACCGTTTCCCGAAGTTTTTAGAAACCGTCCGCTTTTTCTTCCCGGATTATCGACTGAATCTCCGCCATATCCGCGACGTGGACGGTCATTTCGTGACGATCGAGGAATATCAGCAGCGGGTGCGGAAATGAGTGTCTTCACCGAAACTCCCACAAAGGCAGTTGAGCCTTTCTCGTTTCTCTGCTACAATAGCCATAAAAGAAACACACAGCGGAGGTTTTTCCATGATCCGTGATATCTGCAAAGATGAATTTTTCCTGTCCCAGAAAGCGGAGCCTGCCACGGCAGCCGATCTGGCAATCGCGCGAGACTTGCTGGACACGCTGACCGCGCACAAGGACGGCTGCGTGGGCATGGCGGCGAATATGATTGGCGTCAACAAGCGCATCATCGCGTTCGACAACATTGGTACATACA
>ENA-OZLF01000139-OZLF01000139.1-human-gut-metagenome-genome-assembly--contig:-NODE-139-length-19633-cov-4.850393_pt1 | contig 19633 bp, 14 predicted proteins | sample MGYA00243860_ERZ653785 | MGnify/ENA primary metagenome ERZ653785 (study PRJEB26926, sample SAMN06164580) | human gut metagenome | biome: ENVO:00009003; feature: ENVO:2100002; material: ENVO:00002003...
AGCTAAAGCTTTTGGGAACCACCGGCATTGCCGGTGGTTTTCTTTATACAAAAAATGTCCCCGCTTTCGAAAAAGCGGGGACATCACGATCTGCGGATATTAAGATTTGAGAGAATAGCAAGCACAGCCGCTGTCCGTACACGCGGCAATTTTGGGATAATCCCAAGCCCTTATGATATTGACGGTAAGCGGAAAACGTAAAGCAAAACTGCTGCCAAAATATACGAACGATCTATGCGTGAGAGTCTTGCATGCAAGCTGTTTTTTGAAATTAGAGAGTTTCGCAACACGATGCGAAGCTCTCTTGCCTTGTGATCGAGAAAGATGTATAATAAAAGCAATATTTGTAGCCGGAGGTCGAACAGGAATGGCTATTTCGTATAACAAGCTATGGAAGCTGCTCGTCGATAAGAAGATGAGCAAAGCTGATCTGCGCAAAGCGGCAGGCATCGCGCCGAACACCATGACCCGGCTGCGGCGGGATGAGGAAGTTACACTGTCCGTGCTCAATAGAATCTGCGTTGTGTTAGATGTCAATATCGGAGATGTTATGGAATTTACCAATGACGAAAGGGATGGAGAATACGATGGCTGACACAAAACTTTTTAACATAAAGGGCACGGTAAAAGAATATCAAAGCGGTACTGTCACACTTGAGAAAGAACTTCAGACAGTGATTGAAAATAATATGAATATCTTCTTCGGGGTAACATTTCTTGCCTCTGAGTATCGCACAACGGATGGTGGACGCATGGACAGCATTGGCATTGACGAAAACCATTGCCCTGTCATCTTTGAATACAAGCGGTCTGTGAAGGAGAATGTGATTAACCAAGGCCTATTCTATTTGAACTGGCTTTTGGATCATAAAGATAGTTTCAAGGTGCTTGTAATTGAAAAGCTGGGTTTAAAAGCGGCAAATAACATTGATTGGAGTATGCCGCGAGTTGTATGTGTCGCGGGTGACTTCACAAAATATGATGAGTCTGCAATCAAACAGATGAACCGCAATATTAGTTTGATCCGATATAAGAAATTCGGAGAGGACCTGCTTATGTTCGAGCAAGTCAATGAGAATGTTGTCTCCGCTATTCCGGATAATGAACCCGTCAGCAAAACAAAAGCTACTGATAAAACATTTGATGAGCAGATCAGAAATGCTGACGAGAGCATTAGAGTGTTGTACGAAAACCTTTCCAACTATATTCTTAGCCTTGGCGATGATATCAGCGAAAGTCATCTGAAACTATATGCGGCATTTAAGAAAATCAGAAATGTGGTTACAGTAGTTGCTCAAAAGAAAAAGCTGATTCTGAATTTGCCGCTTGATGTGTCTACTGTGTCATTTGAAGAAGGCTTTTCAAGAGATGTTACAAACATCGGTCACTGGGGCTGCGGTGCGGTTGAGCTCTATTTGCAAAGCAGTGCGGATTTCGAGAAGGCAAAGTCTCTAATCGACCGAGCATTTGATGAAAACTAAATGTGAGATTTTCTAACGATTAAAGAAATTGAGGATTTTACTATGCTGCACCCCGGTCTATATGAACAAGTCATCAACAACGCCTTGACGGGCGAGCTTGCGGAGATTCCGGAGGCCCGCAAGTCTGTTGCGCCCATTGACAAGGCGGAAGCCTCCAAGGTGCTGGCGCAGTATCTGGCAGATGTGGTTCAAAAGGGCTTGGATAATGTGCTGGACAACGGCGGGATATTTCTGCCCAAATCGGGCTGACCAACCAGATCGTTAATCTCATTCAAAATACAACGAAAGAGGCTGACTTTGCCGCGCTGGGCGTTGACCGGCGGGCAGAGCAGCTTCTTGCACTTTTACGGGAATCTGATCCGAGGTTGGCTGTGGGAAAAACTGCGGTGGACATAGAGCGGCCGGAAACATCTATTGCCCAAAGTTCTTTGTTTACTGGGGCCGTTCACGAGCCGCAGATGTTTACGGAGCTCAAGAAAGAGATCGTCTCGGCTGACCGAATTGATATGCTGGTGTCCTTCATCAAATGGAGTGGCCTGCGGCTCATCATGGACGAGTTGCGAGAGTTTACGCAAAACGGCGGCGAACTCCGCATTATTACCACTTCCTACATGGGCGCAACGGATATAAAAGCCATTGAGGAACTCCGACAGCTCCCAAACACACAGATCAAGGTTAGTTACAACACCAAGACAACTCGCCTCCATGCCAAAGCGTATATCTTCTACCGCGAAACCGGATTCACAACGGCTTATGTGGGTTCGTCCAACCTGTCCAATGCCGCGCTGACCAGCGGGCTTGAATGGAACACCAAGGTAACGAAGCGCGACCTACCCGAAACCATCGACAAGATCGCTGCTACCTTTGAGTATTACTGGAATGACCGGGAATTTGAGTATTATGATGAAGGCCAGAAAGAACGCCTTGCCCGTGCCCTGAAAGCAGAAAAATACTTCGACACCAGCAATGCCGAAGTCTACACCATGGACATCAACCCCTATTCCTACCAGCAGGAGATTTTGGACAAGCTGGAGGCAGAGCGCACTGTTCGTGGCTATACGCGCAATCTGGTGGTGGCGGCCACCGGTACCGGCAAGACGGTCATCTCTGCGCTGGATTACAAGCGCTTCCGCAAGCAGAATCTGGATCGACCCTGCCGCCTGCTCTTTGTGGCGCACCGGGAGGAAATCCTCAAGCAGAGCTTGTACACCTTCCGCGCTGTGCTCAAGGACGCAAACTTTGGTGAGCTGTTTGTGGGCAACTATAAGCCGGAGAGCATCGACAACTTGTTTCTGTCCATCCAGACTTTCAACTCACAGAGCTTCACGGAAAAGACGAGTCCCGATTTTTACGATTACATCATCGTGGACGAATTCCACCATGCCGCTGCACCGACTTATCAGAAGTTGTTGTCCTACTACCAGCCGCGCATCCTGCTGGGCTTGACCGCTACTCCGGAGCGTATGGACGGCAAGAGCATCCTGCCGTACTTCCATAACCGCATTGCAGCGGAGATCCGTCTACCGGAAGCCATTGATCGAAAGCTCCTGTGCCCGTTCCAATATTTTGGCGTTACCGATACGGTGGATCTGGATGCGCTCAAATGGTCTGCCGGTGGCTACCAAAAGAGCGAGCTGGAGCACATCTACACGTTCAGCGGGGCGGTTGCCAACCGCCGTGCCGACCATGTGGTGACGGCACTGCTGAAATATGTGACGGACATTGACGAGGTGAAGGGCCTCGGCTTCTGTGTGACGGTAGATCACGCGGAATTTATGTGCCGCTATTTTAACGACCACAACATCCCGTCCATGTGCCTCACCGGGCAATCTTCGGACGAGGAAAGAGCGGCGGCCAAGCGGCGCTTGGTGTCCGGCGAGGTGCGGTTCATTTTCGTCGTGGACATCTACAACGAGGGCGTAGATATTCCGGAAGTCAATACCGTCCTTTTTCTGCGACCCACGGAGTCGTTGACGATTTTCTTGCAGCAGTTGGGACGCGGTTTGCGTCTATCCGAGGACAAGGAATGCCTGACCGTGCTGGACTTCATCGGTCAGGCAAATCGAAAATACAATTTTGAAGATAAGTTTGCGGCGCTGCTGTCGAATACCACCCGCAGCGTGAGCCGTGAAATTAAAGATGGTTTTGTGTCCGTTCCCAAGGGCTGCTATATCCAGTTGGAGAAAAAAGCCGCGAAGTACATACTGGATAACATCCGTGCATCCTATGGCAATACCGCTGGCTTGGTATCCCGCGTAGCATCTTTCGCAGAAGACAGCGGGCTGGAGCTGACGCTCAAAAACTTCTTGGATTACTACCATCTCGATCCGCGGGCGATCTACAAGTTTTCCTCCTTCTCTCGCATTTGTGCCAGAGCGGATTCCATCGAGGACTTTTCGGAGCCGCTGGAGGACATCCTGACCAAAGCGTTTGCAAAGCTTGCCGTGGTTGATTCCCGCCGCTGGATTTCGTTCCTGTTGGACGTCCTTCCGCGTTTGGACAACCTTGATTTTGCAGCACTTCCGGATGCGGAAAAGCGGATGATGCAGATGTTCTATGTCACTGTCTGGGGCAAGGTGGTGGAGGACTGGGACGACGAAGAGGTGCTTAGTAACCTCTATGCCCTGTCTGACAGCACGGTTCTGCTCGGTGAACTCTTGGAGCTGCTGCGCTATCGCTTCGAGCAGATCGACTTCATCGACGAGCCGGTGGAGCTGGGCTTCGACTGCCCGTTGGATCTGCACTGCACCTATACCCGCGACCAGCTCTTGGTGGCGCTGGACTTTATGAAGCCGTCCACCGTTCGTGAGGGCGTGAAGTGGCTGCCGGAGAAAAATATCGATGTGTTCTTTGTGACGCTGAACAAGGCGGACAAGGACTACTCGCCAACCACCATGTACAACGATTATTCCATCAATGAGAGCTTGTTCCATTGGCAGAGCCAGAGCACCACGGCGGAGAATTCACCCACCGGCCAGCGCTATATTCACCACGAAGATCGCGGCAGCAAGGTGCTGCTGTTTGTGCGTGAGTTTAAGTCAGACCGTGTGACCGGTGGCGCGGAGGCGTACACCTATCTGGGCACGGCGAACTACGTGAAGCACACAGGCAGCAGGCCGATGAATATCACCTGGCAGCTGGACCGCCCGATCCCGGCGAATTTTTTGAAGAAGACAAATAAGTTGGTAGTGGGGTAAAGGAGTTTTTATGAAGTTTATTCACTTATCGGACCTCCATTTGGGGAAAAGAGTAAATGAGTATTCGATGCTTGAAGATCAAGAATACATACTCAAAAAAATCATCAATGTCGTTGACGCTGAAAAGCCGAATGGTGTGATCATTGCCGGAGATATCTACGACAAATCTGTTCCCGCGGCGGAGGCAGTTCAGTTGTTTGACAACTTTCTCTTTCAGCTGGCCAAACGAAAGCTCGAGGTATTCGTTATCAGCGGAAACCACGATTCTCCGGAAAGGATTGCTTTTGGTTCTCGCATTATGGATGCCAGTGGTATTCATATGTCACCGGTTTATAATGGGAAGATTGTACCTTTCTCCATGCAGGACGAATACGGTACGGTGGATGTTTATATGCTGCCGTTTATTAAACCGGCTCATGTCCGCAGGTTTTGTGACGATGAGATTACTACTTACACAGATGCTATAAATAGCGTCATTTCAAAGCTGAGTATCAATCATGTCAATAGAAATATTCTGGTGACACATCAGTTTGTTACGGGTTCGTTGCGCTCTGAATCTGAGGAAATCTCGGTTGGTGGATCTGATAATGTGGACGCTTATGTTTTTGATCCCTTTGATTATGTCGCACTTGGACATATTCACTCGCCGCAAAATTGTGGTGCGGAGCATATTCGTTACTGCGGAACACCGTTGAAATATTCCTTTTCGGAAGCAAAAGACCGCAAGTCGGTAACAGTGATTGAACTCGCTGAGAAAGGAAAAGTGTCATATAAAACAATCGACCTTGTCCCGCAGCATGATCTTGTCGAGTTGAAAGGAACCTACGATGAGTTGACCTTTAGATCCTTCTATGAGGGTACAACATGGCCGGAAGATTATACGCACATCACGCTGACGGACGAAGAAGATATTCCGGATGCGATCGGAAAACTGCGCACGGTGTATCATCGGCTGATGAAGCTTGATTACGATAATAAACGCACACGCTCAAGCATGGAGATCAGAGGTGCAACAGATGTTGAATCTAAATCGCCATTAGAGCTCTTTTCTGATTTTTATGAACTGCAAAATAATCAATCTATGAATCCTGAGCAATTTGAGTACATGAAGTCGCTAATAGAAAAGACATGGGAGGGTGAACAATGAGACCTATCAAACTTACAGTATCTGCGTTTGGCCCCTATGCAGGAAAAACGGTTCTTGATTTGGACAAGCTCGGAGAAAATGGGCTTTACCTTATTACTGGTGATACGGGTGCCGGAAAGACCACGATTTTTGATGCGATTACTTATGCATTGTACGGAGAGGCCAGTGGAGACAACCGCGAGCCATCCATGTTCCGCTCAAAATATGCCGAGGCAACTACTCCGACAGAGGTTGAACTTGTCTTCTCCTACGCCGGAAAAACATACACCGTAAAACGAAATCCAGAGTATGAACGTCCCAAATCCCGCGGCGAAGGATTTACGACGCAAAAAGCGGAAGTGCAGCTAAAATATCCGGATGGGCGCGTTGTCACAAAGCAGCGCGACGTGGATAATGCAATACGAGACATCATGGGCATTAACCGTAGCCAGTTTTTGCAGATCGCCATGATTGCACAGGGGGATTTTCTCAAATTGCTGCTTGCCCCCACAGAGGAGCGAAAGAAAATATTCCGTCAAATATTCAAAACGCAGTTGTATCAGGACTTGCAGGATCGTTTGAAGAAGGAGTCCGGTCAACTAAACGACAAATGCGATGCCGCTCGTAACAGTATCAAGCAATATATTGATGGAATTACCTGTGATGAAAATGATGTCCTGAGTATTGAAGTTGAAAAAGCAAAGAAGGGGCTTCTTCCTGCAAAGGATGTTATGGATCTGATTGATCGTCTCCTGACACAAGATAATGACAAAAAAACGGCTATTCAAAAGTCAATCTCGGATGCAGACAAAGCCCTCGAAATCGTCAATGCAAATTTGGGTAAGATTGAAGCAAAAGAACAAACTCAAAAAGCATTAGACCAAGCACAGAAGAATTTAATCGGCGAAAATGAGACCAATCTTGCGCTGAAGGCTGCTTTTGATACTGAAAAGGGGAAAGTATCGGAAAGAGAACAGCTTGCTGAAGAAAAGGCCAAGATTGAGGCTGAGTTTTCTCGTTATGAAGCGCTGGATGCCCTAGAAAAACAAATCAAATATGACGAGGATACTATTTCCAAAAACGAGAGGCAACTGAAAAAAGACCGGGAGCAGTATGCCATTGATGAAGCAGAGTTTAAAATCCTTAAAAAAGAGTTCGAGTCCCTTTCAGATGCAGGGGAAGGAAAGGAAAAGCTTTCTCGTCAAAAAGAGAAGACACAAGAAAAACAAGCAAAGTTGCAAAACCTTTCAGCATTATTTAAGGCCTTTCACGAACTTGGTGACAATTTGGATACTCTCCAAAGCGATTACAAAAAAGCCTCGGAGTCATCCGAGGAAGCAACTGCCGATTATGAAGCAAAAAACCGCGCATTTTTGGATGAGCAGGCTGGAATCATCGCTGAAACTTTGGAAAGTGGCAAGCCTTGCCCTGTTTGCGGATCTTTGGAACACCCTTGCATAGCGCATAAATCGGCCAAGGCCCCCACGGAAGCACAGTTAAAAAGAGCAAAAGAGAATGCTGATAAGGCACGAAAAGTAGCCGAAGACTTAAGCGGGAAATGCAAGGAAGCCAAAGGCATACTCGATGCAAAAAAAGTCGAAACGGAAAAGCTGGTTAAGGAATTATGGCAGAGCGTCGCTTTCGAGGAAGCTGAAAACAAGCTTCCGGAGGAGCAGAAAGTCGTTTCAGCAGAAATCACTGTGCTTGACACAGCACTTTCCGAAGAGGAAAAGAAAGTATCTCGCCGATCTGAACTTACAGAATCATTACCGAAGACGGAAAAGGCACTAAAAGAAAGAGATAAAGATATTTCGAATCGAAATATTGCGCTAGAAGCTGATAAAGCGTTGTTGAGCGAAAAGAAGAAGCAGCGCGATGCGGATAAGGAATCCCTGCGCTTTGATAGTATAGCAGAGGCCCAGAGCAAATCGGATGCTTTGGGAAAAACCGTTAGCGAAATGAAGAAAGCATACGACAATGCTCAGAGTGCGCTGTCCGACTCGGATAAAAAAATCGCCGGTTATAATGCTTCAATCACAGAACTCTCCAAGCAGCTCTCTTCCGATTGTGTTCTTGACAAAGAAGCAGAAACAAAGAAGAAAGTTGAACTATCCAAAAAGAGAACTTCGGATGACGATGCTGCCAAAGTGCTTCATGCTCGCATAGAGTCCAATACAAAAGTGCTTGCTAATATTCAAGTAAAGGTCAGTGATCTTGATACGCTTGAAAAACGCTATACATGGCTGAAAGCATTATCGAATACCGCAAACGGTAATATTTCTGGGAAAGAAAAGGTAATGCTGGAAACCTATATTCAGATGACATATTTTGACCGCATCATAGCACGTGCCAATACTCGCTTTATGATTATGTCCGGAGGACAGTATGAGCTGAAACGTCGAAAAGAAGCCGAGAATAACCGTAGCCAAAGCGGACTCGATCTTGACGTTATTGACCATTACAACGGCACAGGAAGAAGTGTAAAGACACTTTCGGGTGGTGAATCCTTCAAGGCGTCGCTCTCGCTTGCACTGGGACTCTCTGATGAGATCCAAGCATCTGCCGGTGGTGTTAAGCTTGATACCATGTTTGTTGACGAAGGATTTGGCTCTCTTGACGAAGAATCCTTGGATCAAGCAATGAAAGCTCTTTCTGGTTTGGCTGATGGAAATCGGCTTGTTGGTATTATTTCTCATGTTGTTGACTTGAAAAATCGTATCGATAAACAAATTGTTGTTGAAAAAGAGAAGTCGGGCGGAAGCAAGGCGAATATTGTTACCTAAGGAGAAATAGAAATGAACGAATATTTAAGAGGCTCTGAGTGGAGAAGATGGGATCTACATGTACATACTCCTGGTACAAATAAAAATGACCAGTACGAAGGAACAACCATAGAGGAACGCTGGGACGGTTTTTATAGAAGTATATTAGACTACGTTGGAGACGGAAGCGATAAAGTCAAATCAATAGTTTCTATTGGAATTACGGACTATCTTTCAATAGAAAATTATAAAAAAGTCATCGCTGAAAAAAGGTTGCCAGGTACAATTAAATTGGTGATTCCAAATGTTGAACTGCGAATGACTCCAATGTCACGAAACGAAGGAATTAATATACACTTCTTGTTTAATCCTGTAGTAGTTGATGAACTGGAAGATCGATTTTTCTCCAAGCTCTCCTTTGAGTATAATGGTCGTCCGTATTCCGCGACAAAGGCGCAATTAATCTCGCTTGGGAAAGCATTAGATTCGTCTTTGGCCGAAGATGCGGCGTATTTAAAAGGCGTTGGACAGTTTATCCCTTCTGTAGATTCGCTAAAAAAACTTTTTTCCAATGATCCAGAACTGCGTGAAAATACAATCATAATTGTTTCAAACAGCAGTAATGACGGAGTAACCGGGGCAGCAAACAATTTTTCACATATTGAAGCGAATCCATCCGACTTTGACGCCACAAGACAATCAATATACCAATTTGTAGATGCCATTTTTTCTGGAAATCCTAGTGATATATCATATTTCCTTGGCGAAAAGAGTGACTCGCCTGATGAAGTTATTAGAAAATGCGGTTCTCTGAAGCCATGTTTTCATGGATGTGACGCGCACACAAATGCCAAGTTATTTGAGCCGGATAATCAACGTTATTGCTGGATAAAATCAGACCCCTCATTTAATGGCCTCAAACAGGTACTTTACGAACCGAAAGACAGAGTGAGAATTTCGCCTCTTATGCCGGAAGAAAAGTCCAATTATCACGTGATTGATCGTATCGTAATTGATGATCCGGACTTTTCCCCTGAGCCGATACAATTTAACGATAAGTTGTCTTGTATCATTGGTGGAAAATCGACGGGAAAGTCAATATTGCTTCATAACCTTGCTTTAACCATAGATAAAAATCAAGTTGAGGAAAAAACGGAGAAATCAAAAACAAAAACTCGTGTGTTAACGAAGGTTAAGGTGTTTTGGAAAGATGGTGAGGTGAACGAAACAGGTGTACAAAATGACTCTCATAAAATTGTATATATTCCTCAAACATACTTAAATCAACTGTCTGATGAAAATGAAGAAAAAACCGAAATAGACAGCATCATCGAAGAAATTATACTGCAAAACGATAATGCTCGAATAAGTCATGAGCAGATGCTGAAAGAAATTCGGGAGTATAAGCCTTCTCTGGATAAGAGAATATATGATGCTGTCCAAATTAATGAGGAGATTCAGAGTATTAAAAAAGAGATGGCAGAAATAGGATCTCGCGCAGGAATTGAAAAACAGCTTGACGGCCTAAAAAAGCAAAAAGAAATCGAATCCAAAGAGCTTTCAATATCAGAGGAGGATATTTCAAAATATGACACTGCCGTATCCGAATTGACTAAACTCAATGTGCAACTTCAGACAATTGAAAATGACATTTCCATTGTTGACTCAATTGTCTCCGTGGTTATTCCCGTTGAGACGGATAAAGCCATGAGCGATGATGTTCGGAAAGATATTTCGGATGCGGTATCAATGATTAAAGAAAAAGCAGACGAGTTATGGAAGGAATATAAGCTTAAAATAATCCAAAAGTACCAGACTAAGCGGGAAAAAACTGTTACGGACATGAGAAATAGTGAGATCGTGGTCGATGAGTTGAAAGAACAAGTTGAGAGTAATGAGGCTATCGCTGAATTGTCTAAGCGGATTCAGGAAGAGGAGCAGAGGTTACTAATATTTAGAGACTACGATAGGAAAATTGATGAAAAGAGCGAAGAACTCAACGAGATTATATCAGATTTGGTTCAGACTTTTAAAAGATATGATGATATTCAAGAACGGTATGCAGCCAGTGTCAATGGCGAAGGAAGCAGTTTAAATGAAGGTAGTGAATTAACCTTTTCAGTTCTTATTCCATTCCGAACTGAAGCTTTTTGCCAAAGAATAAAGCAACTATTTGATAATAGGGTATTGAAGTCGAAAAAAGACATTATTAATGTTGAAGACTTCAATATAGATCAATTTGACGAAACTGCTTTAGAAAAACTGATTAAGGCATGCTTAAATCAAACAATTCCTTTTTCAAAGAGCTTTACACCGGAAAGTGCGCTCAGAAGCATATTGGATAATTGGTATAATGTTACTTACAACGTCAAAATGGGGGACGACTTAATTGATGAGATGTCTCCCGGAAAGAAAGCCTTAGTTTTGCTTAAACTACTGATTAGTTTGGCTGAAAGCAAATCTCCAATTCTGATTGACCAACCTGAAGATGACTTAGACAACAAATCAATCAGCGACGATTTAATTACCTTTATCAAAAAGAAAAAAATAGAACGACAAATTATCGTTGTCACACATAATGCAAACGTTGTTGTTTCTGGAGACGCAGAGCAGGTGATTGTTGCAAATCAGCAGGGAAATACTACGCCAAACAATAAATTTCGTTTTGAATATCGGACGGGGTCAATAGAGGATGATTTGCCAGTTTACGATGATTCCGGAACGATTATCCATGGCATATTAAATGCTCAGGGAATACAACAGCATATCTGCGATATATTGGAAGGTGGCGAAAAAGCGTTCGCAAAGCGAAAAAATAAGTATAACATAAAAGGGTAATAAACGTTCTGCATAAGGAAATTTCTTTCTGGGCAATAACATATGACGCACATTTGCTTATTAAGATAATTAGATATCCTTGCTTACCGCCGCCCTGATTTTTAGTCAGAGCGGCGGTTTTATGCGGGCGCAAAATCGGGTAAGCTTGTCATACGACAAGTTGTACGCTAAAAATCAACTTGACGTATGACAAGTGAAAAGATATAATGATCTTGAGGTGAAGGTACACATGCAGTTAATGAAAGAAAAGCAGGACCTGACGTATTTGTCGTGGTCTGTCTATCGCAATTCTTCCGGAACCGCAGGTTCCTTTTTGAAAGCGTACTCCGAACTCGGCGGAAAGAAGACGTACTATAAGCTTTCCAACTTTGATAAAGCACGCGGCATCATTGGGCATGAGTGCGTGAACGAGCTGATTGTTGACCGGCTGCTGACGATACTGGGAATTCCGCATTTGTCGTACCAGTTGATTCACGCAGACATGACCGTAGATGGCAAGACGCATGAAGTATATCTCTGCGCGTCGGAGGATTTCAAGGCAAAGAGCGAATCAAAGATTGCCTTGGATGCCTACAAGGAGTTGGAGGCTTTGCCGGATGAATCTGCGCTGGAGTTTTGCTCCAGAATGGGCTGGGAAGACTATATTTATCAGATGCTTGTCGTGGATTATCTGATTCTGAACCGGGATCGCCACGGCGCTAATATCGAGGTGCTGCGTAACAGTCGAAAGAAAACAGTTCGTCTGGCGCCCCTGTTTGACCACGGCCTTTCGCTGCTTTGTAGTTGCCCTGACGATGCTGCGGCGGCAAAATTTGATGTGATGGCCGACAAGCCCTGCAACAACTATATTGGCTCGAAGTCCACATGGGATAACCTGCGTATCATTCCGAAAGACAAAATGCCGGAGTTAACGCCGCTTCACGAGAGCGACAAACAGGTTCTGCTGGAGGGACTGGACGGCGTGATCTCTCAGCCGCTTCAGGAGAAAATCTGGGAAATGATCTGGAAAAGGTGGTGCGCATATGAAGATTTTTGCAATTCGAGATGAATCGGCGCAGGAGCAGAAGGATCTGGCATACCTCCTGTATTACGAGCAGGAAAAGCGATTCTACATTGAACTGCCTGAGAGCGCAGACGCATGGGAGACGCCCCTGCTGCTGGATTCCTTTGTAAAACGCGGGGAAACCACCGTCAATTCCTATTGGAGCAGAATCTGGGTGGAGCAGCGGATTGTTCCGCCCGACCGTCAGAACATCGGAGAGATTCTGCGCGATAATCATCTTAAGGAGTACGACGAATATGCGCTCCTGATGCTGGCGATGGGGCGGTGTGCGCAGGACGATTACTATCTCGTTCCCATTGATGAAAAGGAGCTTCCGGAAGAAATTACGAAGCGCTTTTCAAAGCGAATTGAGGATGTTCTGCCGCTGGAGGATCATTGTCTGCTGGTGTTTTTCCGGGATGGCGCGGTGAAGAAGTGCGATTTGCAGAAGCACTTTGAAAAGACGAAGGCGTTTCAGATCCTTCTCAAGAAGCCGGACTATTTTCAGAATGTGCAGATGCAGACGGGCGGATACGGAGTTGCTTGGGATGTGAACATGACCGTTTCGGATACGATGCTCTACCGGATCGGCAAAAGTGTTCCTCTGACGGCGGCTGATTTCCAGAACTTTGCCGCCCACAGAGTCATCAACGCAGCGGAAGCGGCGGAGATCTTGGGCTGCTCCCGGCAGAATATCATCGACCTGACAAAACGCGGAAAGCTTCATCCGATCAAAGCGTCGGAAAAGAGTACGCTGTATCTTAAAAGTGAGATCCTGAAACGGAATTGGCAGTGATCATGCGTTATACCCCTTTATACCCCTTTTGAAAAGGGTATAAAGGGGTATAAAAGATTTTGGGCTATCGTGGGCAGGTTTTCGTATCAATTTGACGCTTGATACACCCAATGCCCGTTTGCGCGAGCTTTGTATAGCTTTCCCTCGTTCGCCAGCCCAACCAAAATTCGATTCGCCGTCGATGCCGAAACCCCACACAGCTCCCGCACATCGGCGTTCATGATATACTCATGCGTCTGCAAGAACTGCTCAATCTTCTGCCAGCGCAGAGTTTTCTTGTCCATTTTTCCGGCGCTCATTGCATCACTCGTATGGATGGCGTCGATGAGCGCTGCTTTGATGACGGAGAGCACAAACTCGATGAACGCGGTGGACTCGCCTGCATCGTTGCTGGCATTGATGGCATCGTAGTATTCCTGCTGATGGTCGTGGATGATGGACTCGACCGGCAGCCATGAAAACACGGGATTCCACTTGGAGAGCAGCAACGTATGCCAGAGCCGCCCAACACGGCCATTGCCGTCTGCAAAGGGATGGATCAACTCCAGCTCATAGTGGAACACGCAGCTTCGGATCAGCATGTGCAGGTCGCTGTGCTTTGCCCAATCCAACAGCTCCATGACCAAATCAGGCACATACTGGGGCAGCGTGCCAAAATGCAGGACATGCCCCTCTTGATCTACAACGCCAACAGGCCGCGTGCGGAACATGCCGGACTCCTCTACAAGCCCGCGAGTCATGATACCGTGAGCGGTCAGCAGGTCGTCCACGGAGTAGGGGTCAAGCTCGTCCAGCCGCTCGTAAATCTCATAGGCATTTTTGACCTCGGCAATGTCCTTGGGCGGAGCCAGAACATGTTTGCCGTTCAGAACAGCGGTGACCTGTTCCAGACTCAGGGTGTTCTGCTCAATGGCAAGGGAGCCGTGAATGGTGCGGATGCGGTTGGTGCGGCGCAGATTGGGATTGCTGGAGAGATGATCGTGCGCGGAAAGCCTTCCGGTCAGCTCGGAGATTTCTACAACGTCAACGATCATTTTGTTTGTGACTTGAAACGGAGGCTGTTTGTTTTTCATGAGTACCTCACAGCGTAGTTTGATTGTCCATATTATAGCATGCATCACTCATTTCATCAATCATTTTCTTGATTCACATGAGCGATGCGCTCCGAACTGGCACGATCAGCGCGCGAAAACCTCTGCCTATCCGCAGAAATTTTCAGATTCTTCCCTTGGGTACCTTTTCAAATGGATTCCAATCCGATATAATATATCTACCAACCTAACGAATAACGCGAGGTGTCGTCATGAAAACGAAAGATACACCGAAGCAATATGTCATCTACTCCCGTAAGTCCAAATTCACCGGCAAGGGCGAGAGCATCGAGAATCAGATCGAGCTGTGCCGCCAGTACATCGCCATGCACTTTGGCGAGGAAGCGGCGGAAAATGTGTTGGTCTACGAGGACGAGGGCTTTTCCGGCGGCAATCTGGAGCGCCCGCAGTTCAAGAAAATGATGAAGGACTCCCAGAAGATCGCCTTTGCCGCCATCGTGGTCTACCGCCTCGACCGCATCAGCCGCAACATCGGCGACTTTGCCAAGCTCATCGAGGATCTGGGCGACCGGCACATTGACTTTATCTCTATCCGCGAGCAGTTCGACACGTCCTCGCCCATGGGCCGCGCGATGATGTACATTGCGTCCGTGTTCTCCCAGCTGGAGCGGGAGACCATCGCCGAGCGCATCCGGGACAACATGCACGAGCTGTCCAAGACCGGGCGCTGGCTAGGCGGCACAACACCCACGGGCTACGCCTCGGAAAGTCTGTCCAGCGTGACAGTGGACGGCAAGGTGAAGAAGGCCTGCAAGCTCAAGCCCATCCCGGAGGAAATCCAGCTGGTCAAGACGATCTTCGAGGTGTTCATGGAAACCGGCTCCCTCAGCAAGACCGACCAGTACCTGTTGGAGCATCGCTGTGTTACGAAGCGCGGCAAGCAGTTCACCCGCTTTGCCATCCGTGGCATTCTCACGAATCCCGTCTATATGATCGCCGACGAGACGGCGTATCAGTATCTGAAAGAAAACAATGTTGACCTATTTGCCGAGCGTTCGGAATTTGATGGCGAGCACGGCATCATGGCGTATAACCGCACACTCCAGCGCCCCGGCAAGGCGAATCAGATCCGTCCCATGGAGGAATGGATCGTGGCGGTGGGCAAGCATCCGGGCATCATCACGGGCAGCGATTGGGTGCGGGTGCAGGCCATGCTGGACGTCAACAAATCCAAGAGCTACCGCAGACCGCGCAGCAACGTGGCGCTGCTGTCCGGTCTTTTGCGGTGCGGCGAATGCGGCGATTATATGCGCCCGAAGCTGACCAACCGCAAAAATGCGGACGGTGAGCTGATCTACACCTATATGTGCTCCACCAAGGAGCGCAGCCACGGCACCGTCTGCTCTATGAAAAACTGCAACGGCAACACGCTGGACGCCAAGATCATCGAGGAAATCCGCAAGCTGTCCGCCGATAAAGAAACTCTTGCCAAGTTGCTGGCGCAGACCAAGAAGGTTATCAGCGGCAGCAAGGAGGGCTACGACGCAGAGCTTGCGCTGCTCCGGGAAAAACACACTGAAACAGAAGATCGCATCAAGCGGCTGGTAGAGTCCCTGTCCGTTGCCAGCGACACCTCCGCGAAGTACGTCATGGAGCAAATCGACGAGCTGCATCGGGCGAGCGAGACCCAGCAGGCACGGCTTTCCGAGCTGGAAGCCCTGACTGAACAGAGCCGGATGCTCCATCAGGAGTTCGCCTTCCATCAGGAAATGATCGAGTCGTTTGCCAGTGCGGTGGATTCTGCCACGCTGGAGGAAAAACGCCGCATGCTGCGCACCATCGTCAAAAAGGTGGTCTGGGACGGCAAAAATGCCTATGTTTACCTCTTTGCGGAGGATGGAGAGGCGGATTTACCCCCTGTTGAGCAACCTATGTGTCCGTTAGGAGAGTATAGCGAATGAAATCCTGATGTATTTTCGGTCGCTCAGGAAGGGGGCGCAGGATGTATCGCTTTCAGACTGCATTGAGACGGGGCGCGATGGCAATGCGCTTTCGCTGCTTGACACGATCTGCTCGGAGGAGGACCTGTTTGAGGAGCTCAGCACGCGCGAGCTGCACGGGCAGCTCCGTGCGCTGGTCGAGCGTATCCTCACGCCGCGCGAGAAGCTGGTCGTCACGCTGCGGTATGGTCTTGACGGCAACGCGCCGCTGACGCAGCGCGAGATCGCCGCACAATGCGGGATCAGCCGCAGTTACGTCTCCCGCATTGAGAAAAAAGCCCTCAAGACACTTCAGGACGCGCTGCTGGAGAGCGGAAGCTGCAAGTGAGGCGAAAAGCCTGCACGCGCTGATTTCAAAATGCACACAGCAAAGCATCCCCCATCCGCTGTCCGGCGGATGGGGGATGCTTCCAGTTTACCTTTCGTTTTTCTCTTATCCGACGCGGATGCTGAGGTCGGAGACGGCGACGCCCTGCTCATAGGGGTTGCAGCAGGTGTTGACCGTTTCTGCAACACCGGACGGGTCGAGCACATAGTATGAGCCGCCGCCGATGTACATGGCCGTGCCGGGAAGCGTCTCCATTCGGACGCTTTCAAGGTCGCAGAACATCGCAGACTCTGCCAGCCAGAGGTAATTCTCCGTCGTGAGGTCACTCTGCGTGTACTTTTTCAGCGTATTGAGGGCGCTTGGCAGGCGCAGGAGCTTCTCCGGCGAGAGCCACTGACTGAGCGCCGCCTTCACAAACGCCCGCTGCACCGTGACTCTGTCCAGATCTGCCATGGCATAGCCGGAGCGGAAGCGGACAAGCTGCATGGCGTCGCTGCCGCTGAGGCGCTGCTCGCCTGCCCAGAGATCGATCTCAAGCCCCTGCGTGGGGTCACTGTAGCGCATATCTATGGGAACGTTGAATTCTACGCCGCCCATAGCGTCGATCAGCTTTTCAAAGCCCTCCAGACCGATCAGGACGTAGCCATCCGGCTCAAAGCCGATGATCTCACTGACGCGGAGCATCAGCTCGCGCATACCGTCCTCACCGCCGCCGCCCCAGCCATAGGCCGAGTTGATCTTCGGAATGGCATATTCGCAGAAAACCAGCGTATCGCGCGGAATGGATACAAGACTGAGCGTTCCGTTCGCCCGGTCGATCGACAGAAGCATCATCGTGTCCGTTCGGAAGCCGTCCTTGTCCGTGCCCGCCAGCAGGATCGTGGCGCAGTCCTTACGGCGCGCGCCAAGCGCGCTCTCCGCCTTCGGCTGCTTTGCCGCGATCCAGAGCGCTGCCGTTCCCGCCAGCATCAGTACCAGCAAAACGATCAGCACCGTGCGCACCGGATGGCGTTTCTTTTTCTGTTTCGGCGGCTCGCCGCCGCGCTCGCGCTGCGCAAGCGCCTCACGCTGCATCACGGTCTGCTCGCCGTCGCCCTGCTCATAGAGCCAATCCGCATAGTCCCGCGCGTCCTCAGGCGGCTCGGTACTTGCGCGGCCGCGCGGCTTTTTTTGCCGCTGCTCCAGCTCCTGCATGATCTTTTCCTCCTCGGCCTCGCGCGCAAGGCGCTGCCGTTCGCGCTCCAGCCGCGCATGCTCCCGCTCGCGCTCATACTGCGCGCGGCGTGCGGTCTGATAGGCAGGCTTGGACTGCTCATAATACGTCAGCGGCTTATACACCACGGTCGCATCCGACATTGCCTCCGGCGGAAATGCCGGCGTCTCCGGCGTCTGCTCCTGCGGAAGCTCCGGTGCAGCTGCATCCGCGTCCGCAGCGTCCTCTGCCCCGCTTTCATTCACGGAGTCTGCGTTTTCATTCAGAAGATCTTTTACGTCGGAAAGGAGTTCATCTACCTCGCGGTCCAGTTTTTGGATGTCAAAGCCGTCTCTGTTGTCCATAAGAAGGCTCCTTTCTTTTGGTCCATTACAAAAAGCCGCGTCTTTTGCACGTTCAGACCATGTTTTGACATTTTATTATAACAGATATTCACCAATTTGTAAACACTGCGTATTTTGACACGCTTCTGTTTGAAATCAAGCCGCAACTGTGGTATGATATGAAAAATATGCTGAAAACGGAGACGAGCCGAATGAATACAGATGTTTCCATCGTCCGCTGTGATGAATATGAAGCGGAAGCCTGCCGCTGCGCACTGGAAAGCGTGCTTGCACCGCTCGGCGGTCTGGACTGGGTGCAGCCCGGTATGCGCATTGCCATCAAGGTCAATCTGGTCTCTGCCATGCCGCCGGAGAGCGCCGCAACCACGCATCCGACGCTTTTGTGCGAGCTTGTGAAGCTGCTTACCGCCCGCAGTGCGGCCGTGGTCGTCGGTGACAGCCCCGGCGGTCTTTTTCACGCGGCGCATCTGGCGCACGTCTATGACGTGACCGGAATGCACGCCTGCGAGGAGGTGGGGGCGCAGCTCAACCAGAACTTCGCAAGGTCCGAGGCAACGTTCCCTGACGCTGTCTGCGCGCACCAGTTCTCCTACACCGCATGGCTCGACGGCGCCGACGCCATCATCGATTTCTGCAAGCTCAAGAGCCATGGCATGATGGGCATGTCCAACGCCGCGAAGAATCTGTTCGGCGTCATCCCCGGCACCATGAAGCCGGAATATCACTACAAATACCCCGATCCGGGCGATTTTGCAAACATGCTCGTCGATCTGAACGAGTACTTTAAGCCGCGCCTCTGCATCTGCGACGCCATCACCTGCATGGAGGGAAACGGCCCCACGCAGGGCACGCCCGTCCATCTCGGTGCAGTCGCGGCAGCGTGCTCGTCTCACAAGCTCGACCTGCTCTGCGCCGATCTGATCGGCCTCACGGCAAAGGATGTGCCGACGCTCGCGGCCGCGCTGGCGCGCGGCCTGATCCCGCAGACGGCGGCGGAGCTGCATGTGTGCGGCGATTACGCCGCGCTGCGCAAGCCCGACTTTGATGTGCCTGAGGCTCAGAAGCCGATTGCGGCGTTCCACGTCGGAAGCGGCATCGTCGGAAAGATCACCGCCTCCATTGCGCGCAGAGCCTTCCGCTCTGACCCCAGCGTCCATGCGCCGGAGTGCATCGGCTGCGGCAAATGCGCCAATGTCTGCCCCGCCAAGGCCATCAAAATGAAAAACAAGCTCCCGAAGATCGACCGCTCAGCCTGCATCCACTGCTTCTGTTGTCAGGAGTTCTGCCCGAAGGGCGCGATGAAGGTGCGCCGGACGTTTATCGCGCGGCTTCTGAATCGCTGAAAACAGCCGTTTCCTCCTAAAATCCTCGAAAAATATTGAATTTTCCGCAAAGGAACGGTATAATTCTACGCCTGTCTCTTATACACATCTGACGCTGCCGACGATCTTACG
>ENA-OZLF01000158-OZLF01000158.1-human-gut-metagenome-genome-assembly--contig:-NODE-158-length-18039-cov-13.531862_pt1 | contig 18039 bp, 10 predicted proteins | sample MGYA00243860_ERZ653785 | MGnify/ENA primary metagenome ERZ653785 (study PRJEB26926, sample SAMN06164580) | human gut metagenome | biome: ENVO:00009003; feature: ENVO:2100002; material: ENVO:00002003...
TCAGCTGTTACTGCTTTTTTTGAATTATGCAAGGTATAAACGCGGAGACGCTTACTTCAAGAAGTAGTAGTTGTAGGTTATGGTACCATGAAGAAGAGCGACCTCGCTGGTGCTTCTGCTTCCATGGATGAAAAGACATTGAAGCAGACTCCTATCACCAACGTAGACCAGGCATTCCAGGGTAAGATTTCCGGTGTGAACGCTGTCCAGACTTCCGGTCAGCCAGGTTCTGCCGTAGCCGTTAGCGTTCGTGGTATCGCTACCATCAACGCCAACTCAGAGCCATTGTACGTTGTAGATGGTGTCATCTTCAACTCCCAGAGCAACAGTGGTTCATCACTCGGTTTGGGTGACAAGCTCGGTAATGGTTCTCACTCTGCAGTATCTCCATTGTCTTTGATCAACCCTAGCGATATCGTCAGCATGGAAGTATTGAAGGATGCTTCTGCTACCGCCATTTATGGTGCACAGGGTGCCAATGGTGTCGTTTTGATTACTACTAAGAAGGGTAAGGCAGGCGAAGCTAAGTTTACCTATACCGGTAGCGTAGCTGCAAGCCGACAGAGCAAGCGCCTGGATATCATGAACTTGCGCGAGTTTGCAGAATATTACAACGATCTGGCTAACCAGGGCGAAATCTCCAAGCCAGACCCAGTATATAGCGATCCATCAATCCTCGGTATCGGTACCAACTGGCAGGATGCTATTTTCCAGACAGCATGGCAGCAGTCTCACCAGATTGCCGCAGAGGGTGGTACAGATAAGGTAAACTACTATATTTCAGGCAACTGGACAGACCAGGATGGTACCATCATCGGATCTGAATTCCAGCGCTACTCTATGCGTGTGAACCTCTCTGCACAGTTGAAGAAGTGGTTCAAGCTCGGCTTGAACGCAACTTATTCAAAGACAGCAGAAAGCTTGAAGCTAGCAGACGGTGCAGAAGGTTTGATCAACTACTCATTGACTACACCTCCAGATATCCAGATTTACAATATTGATGGCGGCTACTCAAGCGTATCTAAGGAAGGATTCACCAATCCTAACCCTATCGCCATGGCTATGGAAGACGATATTCTGCTCGACCGCCAGAGCTTAAACGGTAGTGTCTTTGCAGATATCACCCTGATGAAGGGCTTGACCTGGCACAGCCAGTTAGGTTTCGATATCGGTGCATCCAAAGGTGAGACCTATAATCCGATGATTGACCTCGGAACCTGGAAGCGTCAGAGCAACCAAAGCCGTCTGCAGAAGAACAGCAATACCTTCTGGTCATTGAACAACTATCTGCAATATTCTACAACTATCGGCAAACATAGTATCACAGCTATGCTCGGACAGGAGTGCTGGGAATCAAAATATGACTATGTATCAGCATTCAACACCAATCTTCCTAACGATGTAGTTCACAACCCAGCATTGGGCCAGGGCGACCCACAGATTGGTTCAGGTTGGGGAAGTTCATCTATGGCTTCCTTCTTCACCCGTGAAACCTACAACTACGATGATCGTTATCTCGCTACCTATACCTATCGTTATGATGGTAGCTCTAACTTCGGTCCAAACAACCGTTGGGCAGGTTTCCATTCATTGGCTTTGGGTTGGCGTTTCACTAACGAGCAGTTCATGAAGAGCATCAAGTGGTTGAGCAATGGTAAGTTGCGTATCGGTTGGGGGCAGACAGGTAACTCCAATATCGGTGGTTACAAGTGGGGTTCTGCGATGAGCACCATGGATACAGCCCTGGGTACCAGCTTCCGCCCTGCCAACCTGAAGAACCTCGATATCAAGTGGGAGACTCAGGAGCAGTGGAACGTAGGTCTTGACCTCGGTTTCTTCAACAGTCGTGTGAACCTGACCGTAGACTGGTACAAGAAGATGAGTAAGGACATGCTGATGCAGCTCAACCTGCCTTCCATCATGGGTACCAGCGGTAATGCATCTTCAGCCCTCGCTGCACCATACGGAAACTATGGCGACATCGAGAACACCGGTCTTGAGATTGCCCTCAACACCCACCCTATCGTCACCAAGGACTTCGACTGGAGTTCAGACGTCACCATCTCTATCAACAAGAACAAGTTGAAGAGTCTTTCCGGCAGTACCGCATTGCTCGGTAAGGGACAGTGGAGCGACGTTGTTTCCCGTTCTGCACCAGGCGAATCACTCTACAACTTCTACGGTTACGTAGTAGAGGGAGTATATAAGGATTACAACGATATCATCAGTTCTCCAGTACAGACCCTGCAGAAGAACAACCCAATCTCTGTAACAACAGATGCAGATGGCACCAAGCACTATGCATGGATTGACGACCCATCTAAGTTCAGCCGCAGCAACACCACCTATGTAGGTGACTTGAAGTACAAGGATATCAACGGCGATGGTATCATCGACGAGAATGATAAGACCAACATCGGTTCTCCACTGCCAAAGTGGACCTTCGGATGGAACAATACCTTCCGCTACAAGAACTTCGACCTGAATATCTTCATCAATGGTTCTGTAGGCGCCAAGGTAGCCAACTATCTGAACATGAAGATGACTCACATGAACTCTCCATGGAGCAACCAGTTGAAAGATGTCAACAAGCGAGTTCACCTCGTAGCCAAGGATGGAAACCAGACTGGTAACTGGTATGACAACATCTCTAATCTGACCGTTGACAATCCAAACTCGATGTACCCACGTGCATCCATCAACGACCCTAACGATAACGACGCATTCAGCGACCGTTATATCGAGGATGGTTCATACCTCCGCTTGAAGAGCATGGCTCTTGGATACACATTCGACCAGAAGCTCATCCAGAAGATTGGTCTGACCAATCTCCGACTGACTCTCACAGCATCTAACCTCTTCACCATCACCGGTTACAGCGGTTACGACCCAGAGGTAGGTCTCTCTACTCAGAGTGCGAATGTATATGGTCTGGATTTCGGTCGCTACCCTTCTCCAACCACCGTTACATTTGGTTTGAACTTATCATTCTAATATCCAAAACGAACAGTTATGAAATTTAAGAATATTAAATATACAGCATTTGTAATGCTCCTCGGTATGGGAATGACCTCTTGCGGAGACTTCCTTGACAAACCTGTAGAGGACAATTACAACACAGAGAACTATTACAACGGTGATGCTTCCTGCATCTCGGGCGTAAACTATCTCTCTAACTCACCTTGGTATGATTTCCAGCGTGGTTTCATCAAGGTTGGTGAGGTTATGTCGGGTAATATGTATTGGGGCTCAAGCCCTTACATGAACTTCAGTACCAATGGTACCGATGAGGACCTGGTAAACATGTCTTACTCACTCTGGGCAGAGATTGGTCACTGCAGTACCGTTTACGAATCATTGAAGAACGCCATCAACACCTCAGAAAAGGTAAAAAACCAGTGCATGGGCGAGTGTCTTGCCTGGAAGGCGATGGCATACTTTTATCTGGTACGTACCTTCGGTGATGTGCCTATCATCCACAGCAACTCAGAAAGTCTTGGTAAAGGTGACTACAATAGTGTTAGCAAGGTAGAGAAAGCTGATGTTTATGAATATATCATCATGACCCTGGAAAAGGCGATGGAGCTTCTTCCTAAGGAAAAGAGCACTTCGGGTCGCATCGACTACTACTGTGCAGAAGGTCTGCTCAGTAAGGTTTATCTGACCAAGGCTGGTGTTTCGGGCTCCTTGAATCAGTACGATTTGAAGAAGGCAGCCGAATATGCCAAGGATGTCATCGAGAACTCAGGCAGAGGACTGATGGAGCACTACGAGGACATCTTCCGTGGCTCTAACCAGTTCTGCGACGAAATTCTGATTGCATGGCGCTGGACAGTAGGTACTCAGTGGACTTCTCAGAACACCCTCCAGAGCGACTTGGCTCCAGAAGGTTTCGATGAGAATGGTGACTGCTGGGGCGGTTGGGGCGGTCCATCTATCGATTTGATGGAAGCCTTCGGTGTATCTCCTAAGGATGATCCAGCAAACCGTGTAGATCCTGACCACCGTCGTAAGGCAACCATCATGATGCCAGGCGATGTATATTCTTACTTCTGGAGAGACCACGACCTTCCTGCCAATGCACAGAAGGACGGTCTGAAGAAGGGATTCTCTTACCTGGATTTCTGGTATAACAAGGGTTACAATGCAGCTGCAACTGGTCAGTGCCAGGGTCCTTGCGGTGGTAGCAACGTGAAGCACCTCTATGGTGACAACTATGACCACAAGGAAGAATTGGGCATCACTCCAACCCGTATGTCTAATGCTCTCCCTACTCCACTCCTCCGTTTGTCAGACATTTATCTGATTTATGCAGAGGCACAGGTACAGATGGGTAACAATACCGATGCACTTGCCCTGGATTGCTTCAACAAGGTTCGTGGCCGTGCATACGAGTGGAAAGGGGTCGTAACAAAGACTTCTCTTACATTTGATGACATCTGGAAGGAGCGCCGCCTGGAGTTTGCAGGTGAGGGTGACCGCTGGTACGATTACGTACGCCGCGCATACTACGATGTAGACAACTGCATCAAAGAGTTGAAGGCACAGCACCGAAACCAGATGTGGAACTGCGATGATGTTTACAAGGCATACTATAACAGTGGCACATGGGACAGTTCTAAGATGCAGTATGATGAGAATACAGCTGCACCAAACGTAACTGCCAGCAGCTTTACATTGCCATTCCCTACAGAGGACGTAGCCCTGAACCCTAACCTGGGTAGCAACGCAGCTCCAATCCATGTGGATGTACGTAATACATATAGTTATTAATCAATAAAGAGAATTTCATTATGAATATCAAGAATATAAATGGGGCTTTATTCGCCATGACACTTGTTACAGCCAGCGCAGGATTCACTTCTTGCGAGGACGAGCCAGACAAGTATGAAGTTGCAGGCGGAACTCCTACCATCGATTATGTTCGCCCTGTGGATGCTGCCAGCAAGGACTCACTGCTTACTGGTGCATCTCTCAACAATACCATCTGTATTGTGGGTAGAAACCTGAGAAGTGTGACCAAAATCAACTTCAACGACCAATCTGCAGTCCTGAACACCAGTTACATGACGGACAACACCATCATCGTAACCGTGCCAAAGGCTATCCCTAACGAGGTAAGTGATAAAATCTACTTCATCACCAACAAGCAGGACACCGTGGCATACGATTTCAAGACCATCGTTCCAGCTCCTACCATCAACAGTATGAGCAACGAGTGGGCAGCTCCAGGCGAGGAAGTAACCATCAAGGGCGACTACTTCCTGGATTACGACAACAGTCATCTGACTATCAAGGTGGGTGATAACTACACCATTCCTTACGAGGACCTGAAGATCAGCCAGAACAGCATCCGCTTCAACATGCCTGAGGATATGCCTAAGCATGAGCCTATCACCATCACAACCATCAACGGTACTACCAAGGCTGGCTTCCGCTATATGGACAACCGCGGTATACTCTTCGACTTCGACAATATGACAGTTGGAGGTACCGAGTCAGGTAAATTCAAACATGGATGGCATGCAACTACCATGGCAAATGATGAAACTTCCTTGTCAGGCAACTATATACAATTAGGAAACGGAAGCAGTACCATGGATTCAAAAACATGGGACGAAGGAAACTTTGCCTTTGAATACTGGGCAGGAGAATGGAACGGAACATTTAATGGTCAAGATAGAAAATTAAATGATATTGCCGATTTCAGCGACTGGAGCAATAAGAGTCTCAAGTTTGAAATGTGCATTCCTAAAGACTATCCTTGGCAAGCTGGTCCTATGCAAATTATGTTCGCCGGAATAGATAAAGTATCAAATAGAGATGGTAATCAATTTACTGCTGGCGCAAACAACAACTGGTACCAGAATCCACAAGAATGGCCACGAGCTATTTACATGCCTTGGAACAATAATGATGGTTCTTATGATACAGATGGCAAGTGGATTACCGTAACGATTCCATTCACTGATTTCATCTACAGATGTGATGGTAATAAGGCGACAAGCTCTTTCGGTAGCGTTGAGGATTTTGCAAGTATAACATTCTTTGTCTGGAAGGGTGCTATCAAAGACGCTTCTGTACTCCCTGATGGTATAAAATGTACGCCAATCATCAAGATTGACAACATCCGTGTGGTTCCAAACAAATAAACTTATAATCTGAATTGATATGAAAAAGATAAGTAATATATTCGCCATGTTGGTGGTAGCCCTCGTTGGGCTATCGCTGACAGCGTGCAGTGATGGAGATGATCTCTCAACCGACCAGTACGGCAACGACATCTCCCTCCAGTCATTCGGTCCATGCCCAGTACTCCGTGGCGGTACCTTGTACTTCTATGGTACAAACTTGGACCAGATTGAGTCTATCAACCTGCCGGGTGCAGACCCAATTACCGCATACGAGATTCTTCAGAGCGGTAAGCAAAGCAAGATATCCATACAGGTTCCTGCCGAAAAATGCGAACCGGGGCAGATTGTTCTGAAGACAAAGAAGGGTGGTGAGATTACATCCGTATCTCCTATCACCTATCGCGAGGACATCGAAATCAAAGATTTCTATGTAGGCGACAAAGAATCTAATAAGGTAGGTAATGTAGGCGATATTGTAACTATTAAGGGTGATTATCTCAATCTGATGCATGGTGTTGTCTTCGTTGAGAAGGACACAGTAAAAGAGGAAGAGTTCATTGCTCACGACCGCTATACCATCAAGGTAAAGATTCCAGTAGAAGCACGTACAGGAATCATTACTCTGACAGATATGATCAAAGATGGTTCTTCTCTAGAAACCAAGGAAGAATTGACAATCAATACACCTGAGCCAACTCCTATCAAGGACCGCAACATCAAGGCAGGCGAAATATTGAGCATCAAGGGTTCATCATTCGACCAGATTGCCAGCGTAAAGTTTGAGGGCGCTACAGTAAATGCAGCAGACTTCAAGTCACAGAGTACAACTGAAATTACTGTTGCTGTTCCTGTCAAGGCTACCGATGGTACCTTCTATGTAGTAACCAAGAGCGGTGTCGAGGTTCCTGTAGGCAACATCATTACCGTGGTGCCAACCCAGCTCGTTGCAACTCCTAACCCAGTGAAGAATGGTGGAGAACTGACCATCACCGGAAAGGATATGGATCTGATTACAGGCATCGCATTCCCTAACGCCAAGGAATCTAAGCTTAACAAGATTGAGACAACAAAGGTTACTTCTACAGTACCAGAGGATGCACAAGAAGGCGACATTACTTTGAGTCTTGATAATGGTAAGACTGTAACAGTAGCCTATAAATTGGTTAAGCCAACCGTTACCGCTTGTACTCCTGCAGCCATCACAGCTGGTGAGAGAACCATCATCAAGGGTACAGACCTTGACCTCGTATCAAGCGTCACCTTCCCTGGCGATGTTGAGCAGACCGTAACAGACTTCAAGGGTACAGCCAATAACATCGCAGTAACAGTTCCTACAGCTTGCGCCGGTTCAGGCTTCAAACTCAACTTGAAGAATGGTATTACTGTCAACATCGATGGTCAATTGAGCATTAAGGCAGCAACAGATCCAGCAATTGCATCTGTTACACCAGGTGAGGCTATCGCAGGTTCAAAAATTACCATTACTGGTAAGAACTTCCAGAACATCCAGAACCTCTACATCGGTTCTTATAAGGTAAACCGCTATACATCTCGCACCAATACAGAGATTGTATGCCAGGTTCCAGCCAATGCTGAAGTTGGCACCTACAAGATCGTGATGGAAGACCCAGACGGCAACAAGATTGAAGGTCCAGAGTTCAAGGTGGTTCCTGCCGAAAAGGATATCGCAGAACTTGTAACGAATATGGATAATGGAAAAATAACATATCCATTTGATTTCTCATGGTCAAGTGGTAGTGGAAAATTCTATTTGACCAAAGAAGTATTTGAAAAAGTAAAGGTAAAAGTTGGTTCTAAACTGATTGTTTACAAAGACCCTACCGTCAAGGGACAAGTACAGATCAATAAGAATGAAACTGGTTGGCCAACCATAACAACTATTGCTGATTGGAATCCATCAGAAAGTAAACTTGAATATGTTTTTGATGAAACTGCTGTAGAAGTTGCAAACTCATGTGGCTTTGCTATTCAGGGCGAATTGAGAGGCGTAACCAAGATTGCTATCCTCCCATAAGATAGATATATTTAACATAAAAAACGCATTTATGTGAAATATAATTTGTAAATTTGTGGCGTAGTTATATTAACTGCGCCACATTTTTGATTTTAACCAAAACATCAACCCGATATGAAGAAAATAGCATTATCCTTACTGATAGCTCTGAGCTGCATCTCTGCCAAAGCTGCAGACGGCAAGTCGCTGTTCGTATCATTCAACGATGGTAGCAAGATAGAGTTTGCACTGAGCACTCTACCGGAAGTAACCTTCGGAGATGATAAGATGACTGTAAAATCTACAGCTACTACTGCCAGTTACGAACTATGGAAGGTTTCCACCTTCACTTATGGTACAACAACAGGCATCAAGCAGGTAGAAACCAACAACAAGTTTGCCTTCGAGGGTGACCGTATCATCGTGGATGGTACCAACAACAAGGTAAGCGCCTTCGCACTGGATGGAAAAGCCATCAAACTCTCTCCTATCACAGCTGGCGACAAGACCATCATCAATCTCAGTGAATTGACACATGGGGTCTATATTATCAAAATCAATAACAAATCCATAAAAGTAGCAAGACAATGAAAAAACTATTACTCTCACTCCTGGCAGTAATGATTTCATTCGCTGCCTTGGCACAAACGAAAGGAGACAAGCTGACCATCAACCTAAAGAATGGTACATCACAAGTCTGGGATCTAACAGCAGACGGACAGACTCCAGTTTCTAAAATCACACACTCTGCAGATGGTAAAGTGGGATTCGTGATGACGGGTCTGGAAGACTATGGTGCTTTCGAAATCTACGACATCAACGACATCAACAATATCTCCTTCTCTATCTATCACGAAAGCGAAGTGGACGATGTAAATCTCGCAGACCCTTCTGCTACAGAAAAGACCAAACGTCTCTACAAATATCTGCAGCTGAATTATGGTAGCAAGACCCTCTCTTCGGTTATCGCCGACGTTAATTGGAACACCAAGGAAGCTGATAGAATCTATAAGGCAACTGGCAAATATCCTGCTATGAACTGCTATGATTTCATTCATATCTATGTACCTAAGCAGGGTTCCAACGGATGGATCAACTACAACGACATCACTCCTGTCACCAACTGGGCAGACCAGGGCGGACTGGTATCGCTGATGTGGCACTTCAACGTGCCTAAGACAGAAAGCACCACTCTGGGAACAGATGGAAGCGGTGTGACCTGCACCCCATCCGAAACATCCTTCAAAGCAGCCAACGTATTTACTGCTGGCTCTTGGGAGAACAAATGGTTCTATCAGGAGATGGACAAGGTGGTGGAAGTTCTGCAGAAGTTGCAGGACGCAGGCGTTGTTGCCGTTTGGCGACCATTCCACGAAGCTGCCGGTAATGCCTGTCTGAAATCAGGTGCCAGCTGGGGTAAGTCCTGGTTCTGGTGGGGATATAATGGTGCCGAAACTTACAAAAAGCTTTGGCAGACCATATTTGATTACTTCCAGAACAAGGGAATCCACAACCTGATATGGGCTTGGACCACACAGAATTACAATGGCGATGCCAATACCTATGACAATGATGCCGACTGGTATCCCGGCGACAAGTATGTAGATATCATCGGTCGCGACCTCTACGGTTATGATGCTGCCAAGCAGGCTCAGGAGTTCAAGGAGATTCAGGCACGCTATCCTGGTAAACTCATCGCTCTGGCTGAGTGCGGAACTGATGCCAACAACAATACAGCTACAGCAGGTATTGACGAAGCTTGGAACGCTGGCGCGAAATGGAGTTTCTTCATGCCTTGGTATGGAAGCAACATGCCATCCAACGACTGGTGGAAGGCAGCATTGAGCAGCAAGAACGTGATTACCCGTGACCAGGTGAACCTGAATGCCAACTACGTAGAGGAAAGCGCAGTAGATGCTGTGAAGAACATGGGCATCGGTACCAACTTCGGCAACTGCACAGATGTAGTTGCCATGTGGATGAACATGAACAGCAATTCTGTTACTGATTTCGAGAAAGCATGGGGACAGGTTCCTACCACCAAACCGATGGTAGATTTCCTGAAGAAGAACGGTTTTAATTCTGTCCGCATCCCAGTTACCTGGTTCCAGCACATGAAGGAAGACGGAACCGTGGATGAAGCCTGGATGAACAGAATACAGGAAATCGTTGATTACGTGATTGATAACGGTATGTACTGCATCCTGAATGTTCACCATGATACAGGTGCAGACGATAAGGATGTGAAGCACTGGATCAAGGCTGATGAAGCCAACTATAAGGAGAACAACGAGAAGTTTGAATATCTCTGGACCCAGATTGCCACCCGTTTCAAGAACTACGACCATCATCTGGTGTTCGAAGGTTACAACGAAATGCTTGATGCCGACAACACCTGGAATGCACCAAAGAATGCTAGCAGCTACGTAGGTTTGAACGGATATGCCCAGAGTTTCGTGAATGCAGTACGTGCTACCGGTGGCAACAACGAGACCCGCAACCTCATCATCAATACCTATGCTGCAGCTAATGGTGACGACGTATTGAACAACCTCGCCATCCCTACCGACAAGGTGGATGGTCATATCGCAGTAGAAGTTCACACCTATGCTCCATGGGACTGGTTTGCCCAGAAAGGCAAGTGGGATGCTTCCTGCAGCAATGATATCAAGAATATGTTCACCCGCCTGAAAAATAAGTTCATCAGCAAGGGCATACCTTGCATCATCGGCGAATACGGTACACACGGAAGCAAGAGTGTCAGCAAAACCAGTTCTGCCAGCGAGATTCAGGCTGCTGCCGACCAGGCTGCCGACATCGTGAAGCAGGCAAAGGCATACGGCGTAGCCACCTTCTACTGGATGAGCATCTTCGACGGAACAGACAGAAGTGTGCCACAGTGGACCTTGCCTACCGTGGTAGAAGCCATGAAGAAGGCATATAACGAATAACAAATTATGAGAATCAAATATATTATATTGATGTTCGCGGCCCTCCTGGCTTTCTCTTCATGCGGTGAGAAGAAAAAGAAATCGTATGACGAGATTGCCATGAGCGGTCTCACAACCCGCACAGAGAATCTGAAAACCAACATCAAGGCGTATGCCAACAAAGGTACGCTGATAGGCCAGATGTATGGAACCTTAACCGGAATAGGCTGGAACCGCTGGCAATGTGACAGCGACCGATGCGACTTGAAAACTCTCTGCGGTTACAGACCGGCTGCAAATGGATATGAGTTGGCTGGCATTGAAAATGGAAAATCACAGAACATAGACGGCGTTCCGTTCAAGGCTATCAGGGAAGATGTGCTGAAACACTTCCGTAAGGGAGGCTTACTCATCATGAACTGGACAATGCCTGATTATAACGGCAATGATGATATGCTGGAGGAATATACCAAACAGGTTGCCAAATATCTTGATACACTGCAAGATGGTTATGGTATCAAAGCACCTGTAGTACTCAATCTTCTTCCTGTAGACGGTAAGACATGGTACTGTAAACTCAGCAAAGACGACTATATCAGTCTTTACAAGAAGATACAGGATCTCTTGGATGACGAGGATGTAACGAATGTAGTTTATAGTTATTCTGAAACCTACCAGCCGGGCAAGAATCTGATGGATCGCTATCCGGACAACAAGATTGATGTGATCAACGTGACATATCTGCAAAGCAAAAATGCCATCGACCTCCCACTCTACCAGAAGAGCATCAAGGAGATTGTGAAGCAGGCTCTGCCTTTTGCCCAAGACCACAACAATGTCTTCGGACTGACAACAGGAGTAGAATCTATTGGTGATTCCAGTATTTTTTCAGAGACATTGCTTACAGTACTCAAGCAGCATCACATAGCTTACCTGATGTTTGGCAGAAACCAGGGAGAACCGATTGAGGAGCATTACTATACTCCATATCCTGGTGTATCGAACAAAAAGACTCATGGGTTCATGGAAATGATAAATGATGAAGTTTGTGTTTTCCTGGAAAAGCTAAACGGACTATATCTTGAACATTAATCAATGTTCGAAACGGATAAAATCAAAAAGAGAGGGCATTACATACCCTCTCTTTTTGATTGAAACTGCCAAGAAATTCAGGGGTTTTCTTTCAAAAAGAAGGAAAAGAAAAAAATCATCCCCCTCTGGTTCTTCATTTCAAGTGAAGTTTATCTGGAGTTCAAATGAAGCTCACTTGATTCTGGGCAGGATGTATCTAAAATTACGTCGCGACGTATCTGGAGCTGCGTCGGGACGCATCTGTTACTGCGTCGGGACGTACCAGATGCTACGTCGGGACGCAATTTCGGGAACAGCATTGGAGATTATACGGGAAAAAACAGCATCAAAAACACCGCTAAAAATCACCAAAAACGCCTGAGTATCGCTATTTTTATGGCAATATATGGCAGATTATGGCAATTAAAAAGCTATTGCAATATCGGGACATTCTCATAATCAAACAGTTAACGAACTATATGGCAATTCTTTTACGAAAAAACATAAAAGTATTATCATAAAAAGTCAAACAAAAAAAGAGGGTGCACCATGAACTGATGGCACACCCTCCTAAAACAACTAACAATTTCACTAAACTTATAACTTACCAATCTTCTTCATTCTGTCTACCTGCGTCTTTACTACATCCAATGTAGATTTATCGGTAGAGAAAACGGAGTTCAGACCTTGCGCCTCCTGAGCAGGATCACCGGTGTAGTCATCACCTACCTGCCACTGCTCATGCTTAGGATTGGCAAAGCCGCCCCATCCCCAGAAGTTGCAACCGGCAAAGTAACCGCCAGATGCAGCATTGTCGCCAACAAGACTGAACACATACTTATAATATCCATCACGTGCTTCTGTTGTAGAAGAAGTTGAGAAAGAGAAACCATCACGAGGATAGCCGAACTCCTCCATCACCAATGGCTTCCTGATACGTCCGCATACCTCAAGATGTTCATCAATATACTCCTTTGTGTTCTGGCAGGAGATTTCCAAATCTTCCTGCAAATGGTCTTTTCTCGCCCAACTCCAGTTGTATGGCCAAAGATGAATGTTGCAATAATCTACATTCTTGTCGGCACAGATCCGTTCCCAACAGTTCAGTTCACCTTCACATCCAAATTTACCTTCGCTACCGATAGAAATCAGATGATTCTTATCGAGCGAACGGATCAGCTTGCTCGCTTCACCCAGCCACTTTTCGAAAGCAGGCAACTGCTCTTTGCTGAAAGCACGAGGCTCATTACCTATCTGCCATGACATGATAGCCGGGTCGTCCTTATACTTCTTCTTTGTATATCTGTTGGTTCTCGTAAGTATGAATTTCACATAATCATAGAAAAGCTGATGCGCCTTTTCGCAGGATGCATATTTGGCGACGAAGTTCCTGAAGGCAGAATAGCCGTCGATACTAGGAAGCGGAGCCTTACCAAAACCAGCCTGCTCCAGATAATAGCCATAACCGCCACTCCATTCCCAGGAATTGTTCAGATAGAGCACGGCCAGCATCTTGCGTTTGCCCATCTCCATCAGCAGATAGTCGAGACCGGCAAGAATCGTATCATTATAAACGCCAGGTGCTTCCTGCAGCGTCGGCTCCACCTTGGTCTTCACTCCTCGCTTTCCATCAGAGCCCACCAGGATGCGGAGATTGTCAATGCCCATCTCCTTCATCTTATCGAGTTCCCTACAGAGACGTTCACGGTTGCCGCCCTGTCCTTCTGAACCGAGGATTGCACCATACCAGAAATTGGTACCTACATAATAATAAGGTTTACCGTTGCGAACGAAATGTCCGTCCTTCACCTGCACAAAGTTTGACTTCGCAGAGATATTGCATGTAGCCAATGCCATCATCAATAAAACAAATATCTTCTTCATTTATTATTTAAGTTTACAGTTTAAAGATTCATTTTCGGTTGCAAAGATACTAAATAAGGGCAAAAAAGCATGATACTTTTTTGCCCTTTTTACATATAAATCTAAACTATGCTTATTTATTATTGCTTTTTCTCTATTTTTCTAAGGTTTCGGATAGATTTTCAGGTAATCTTCCATCCCTTCGGCTGCTCCCTGCATCACACCTTTAAATATATAGGAGTCGGAAACCACCTGCTTCTTTCTGTCGAAGATGGTCATGTGAGGAAGAGGCTGCACATTGATATCCCAGACGTATGGGATAAGTCCAGCCTTCATCATTTCGGCAGTCACAGCACCATACCATGCCATCATACTCTCATTGTGCTTCTCCTGATTACCACCGAAGAGAGAGGCATCCTTACGGTTGGCACCATATTCACCGATGACTACCGGATACCCCTGGTCAACAAACTTACGTTTCATCTTCATCATCAGATTGGTGATATACTGGTAGGCATCCACATTCTTATTATTATACCAGATGGTGTTTATGGTTCGTCCCTGGTCATCGGCAGGCGCATGTCCTTTCCAATAAAGAGCCACCTTGCCCCAATCGGCATCTTTGTCCATCAAGGTAAATATATAAGGATCGTAGAAATGAACCTCTGCCATCAGACGGTTCTTCGCATTATCTTTCAGACGGGTGATGTCGTAAGAATCCTTGGCTGCCAAATCAATCTCGGTCTTTGGAGTCTGTACGATGAGCACACGGCTGGCATTATTACCACCGGTAGCACGGACGGCATCAATAAACACCTGTTCGTATGCCAGGAGACAGTCGGCAAACTCCTTACTATCAGGAGCCAGCATGTCACCTTGAACCTGCGGACTGGCGCCTCCCACTCCCGGTTCGTTGAGGGCAGCAAAGAGAACCCGCTGGTCATACGTCTTGAATTCCTTTGCTATATTCGTCCACAGTTTGCGGAACATCTCCTTATGCTCTGCCACATTCGCCCCACTGGTAAAGGCATCATGCTCCATCCATCCGCCATCCCAATGTTCGTTGATGATGACACAGAGACCGGCATTGAGACCATAGTTTACGATTTCCTTGATTCGTTTCATCCAGACAGGATCTATGGTCATATTCTCCTTATCCGTAAGATGTCCAGCCACCCAGGATGTAGGGATGCGAAGACTGTTGAACCCCTGCTGTTTCAAACTCCGGATATAGCTCTCTGTAGTCTTATCATTCTGCCATGAAGTTTCCGACTTCAGTCCTGCCTGATTGGTAAAGACATCATTCCAGTCGCACGCCTCCATCGTATTACCCAGGTTGACTCCTGGAGCCATATAGTGAGCCAGTTCGGTAGCCGTGAGTTTCATTTTCGAGATACGGTCATCCACTGGTTTTACCTGTGCGCCAGCCCAAGCAAAATGAGCGGCAGCCAATATAATCATAACTATCTTCTTCATATATCAATCTTAATGTATTAATGGTTTTGAATTTATCATGTTGCAAAGATAGTGAAAAAACTATAGTCTGAATGTATACTTTTGATAAAAGGATAGGTATATTATGTTAGGATGTACGATATTTGCACAATCGGGTAGGAGGTAAATGCTAATCATAAAAGGCATTTGCCTCCTATTTTCACATTTACCGACCTCCCACACCACCGTACGTGCGGTTCCGCATACGGCGGTTTCGTGCTTTCTCATCTTGCGATGTGTGGCAAGTTGTTTTCAGCTATCCCTATGAGTAGCGTCACTTCTATCCTATTGTCGGATTCCGTCCTATCGTCTTGAATAGAGAGTTCCTTTCGGACATCTGACGAGGTGTCTCACAAGGTAACATTCATTTACTATTGCACTGCACGATTCAGTCCTTCCCTATAAGCACACGTGCCTTGGGTACTATGACCTCTGCTGACTTCTCACGGCAAGCTTTACTCCGTCATTGTACATCGAATTATTCATCTTCACCCATGCGTCCGTGAGACCTCCTCGGATAAGGGCTTATTCTTTCCATCTTATACCCACTTCATTTACACCAACCATTCCGAATAGCTATGGGACTTTGATTTGTCTTGCAATCTCATCCATGGTCAAATGCCTTATATGAAGTTTCTGTACGTTAGGTCAGATGTTTGCCGCCAGCTTCTTTCAGATTCCACCTCGCAGTGGACACCCTTGCTATTGGCTATACAATTCCCGCTATTAGGGCTTGTTAGGGACTTGCACCCATTAGAATAAGCTCATGCCGAGCATACAAAAAGGACGCACATCAGAGAAAGATTCTCCGATATGCGTCCACACACTTTATATTAAACCTAAAGACTTAATATCTCGTTTTTTATTTAGCAGGCCACTTTGCTGCTGCAACTCCGGCTGTAATACCATCCATCATGTTGGCATTATCTATCTTCAGAGTAGTGCGATTCAACATACTCATGCCTTTACCTGCATTGATGTCCCAAACCATTGGCACACATCCATTACTGATGGCGAACTCTGTAACAGCCTTATAGTAAGCCCTGATAGAGGCATCATGAAGAACGTCTTTGCCAATAGCGAAACGCTGGTTAGCACCAAACTCACCAATGATTACAGGAATGCCTTTGTCTACGTAAGTCTTCTTCATCTTAGCCATTTGAGCACTCACAAATTCCTCGTTGTTTTTTGAAGTGCGGTCAGCATCACCGCTTTGGTTGTCCTTGCCCCAATAATACCACTGCTTGCCCCAATAAGCATCCTCTTCCATCTGGCAGAACTGATATGGGCCATAGAAGTGAACTTCCATCATCAAGCGATTGTCAGCAGTATCAGTAATCTTGGAAATGTAATCGTTGCCCATGGTGTCGTCAATGTCTGTATGAGGACCTTGAATTACCAATATTCTAAGAGCATTGTTGCCACCAGTAACACGACGTACAGCATTGATGAAAGTCTGCTCATATTCAGCAAGACGATTAGACAATTCATTCACCTCAATGATACTACCAGTGCCACCACCTACACCAGGCTCATTCATTCCTGCAAAGATGAGGTGCTCATCATAATCCTTAAATGCAGTTGCTATCTGAGTCCAGATTTTAGTAAGTTTTGCTTTGGTACCTTCGACATCAGTATCAGCAGTAAAACCATTGTGTTCAATCCAACCACCATCCCAGTGCTGGTTGATGATAACATAGAGACCATCCTTGATACAGTAATCAACCACCTCTTTTACTCGCTTCATCCAAGCAGGATCGATGGTGCATTTTTCAGCATCAGTAATATGTCCCATCACCCAAGAACAAGGAATACGGACACTCTTGAAGCCTTGCGCCTTCACAAAGTCTATCACCTGCTTAGTAGTCTTGGTACTCTGCCATGAAGTTTCGGTTGCGATGCCGGCATTTTTCCAGAGTTTTTTGCTGTCGCCAGCTTCCAGGGTGTTACCGAGGTTCCAACCTGGATACATCAACTGAGCCACCTCCATGGCAGTCTTGTTCATATCAGCAGGTGGTACATCAGGAGTAACAACAGCCCCCTTCTTGGCACGGGTAATCGTAACATCCTTACGGCTATCGCCCAGGATGATGCGAACGGTAGCAGTAGTTACTTCATCTTCCTGAGAAGCGGCTACGGTTACATCGAAATTGTATGTGCCGGCAGCCTGATCCTTATAAGCAACAGAGCACCAGTCGGCACCTTCTATCACGGAAGCTGTAGGCTGAGCATCAGCCTGAACATTGATGGTCTGCACTCCGCCAGTACCGGCAAATGAAAGCTCTGGGGTGAGAACCTTTAAGCTAGGCTCATCGTAATCATCGTCTTTGCAAGAGCAAGCCGAGAAAGCCAATCCGCAGACTATGCCCAAGAGCAACAAATATAGACATTTAAATTTCTTCATATTCTTTCTGTTTTGTTGAGAACCCGATAAGTTCTGAGAACTATCGGATTCTCCTTATTATTAATATTTATCAAATCACTAGTGTCCCGTTAAAACGAGACGATTATTAAATAAGTTATTAATACTCAA
>ENA-OZLF01000162-OZLF01000162.1-human-gut-metagenome-genome-assembly--contig:-NODE-162-length-17415-cov-5.321544_pt1 | contig 17415 bp, 15 predicted proteins | sample MGYA00243860_ERZ653785 | MGnify/ENA primary metagenome ERZ653785 (study PRJEB26926, sample SAMN06164580) | human gut metagenome | biome: ENVO:00009003; feature: ENVO:2100002; material: ENVO:00002003...
CGGCGCATATTACCGCAGACACAATCCGCTTGCTCCTCCTCTGCTGCCGTTACCAGCTTTTCGAGTGCATCTCTCGGCAAGGTGTCATCCGAATCGCAAAAGGCGATATACTTTGCCGTCTGTGCTGCATCCGAGAAAATGCCTGTTTTTCTTGCCTCTACACAGCCTTTGTTGGTCTGATGGATCGCTAAAACTCGCGGGTCCTTCTGTGCAAAGGATTCGCATATAGCACCACTATCATCGGTAGACCCATCATCCACAAGGATTAAAATGAACTGCCGATATGTCTGCGCCAAGACAGAATATATGCATTTTGTAAGCTTCTTTTTTCCCGTGTTATAAACAGGAATTATGACTGCAATTTGGGAGGGCATTTCTGTACGCCCGCCTTTCTCCTGATATACCCCGTCAGCACCCAACCCGCCGGGGTGCAGAGCACCGTCAGCAGTTTGCGTGGGGATTCCTTGATATAGTTCCGATTTCCCGCAATCTGGCTGCTGGAGCAGTAGTGGATGCAATCCATCGCCAGCCGCTTGAAGGACTCCGGGTATTGCATCTTCACCGTGCGCCAGAAAGCGAAGCCCTTGGGATTTCGCAGATACTGCCGGAGCATGTTGTTGCTGGAGCCGTCCGGCTGGTACTCCACATTGCATAGCACCTCGTCCAGCACTGCAAGCTTGTAATCCTGATCGATCAAAAGATACTTGTAGGCCAGACTGACATACTTTTCGCCCTCAAACACGGGGTACTCGGGATAGGCGTTGATGACATCCGTCCGATAGACCAGCTTTTTGTCACCGGCACCGCCCGCGGCATAGTAACCGGAAATGGTGGTTTCGGATAGTCCGTCAGGAAAGCCTTTGCCGATGATCTTTCCGTCGAAATCCGCATCAAGGCCGACAATGCCAGCGTAGCCCTTCCCTTTGACCTCGTCCCACTTGCGCAGGATCTTCTCCACCGCGCCATTTGCCAGCATATCATCGGAATCAATGCAGATGTTCAGCTCCGTGTGGATATTGGCGTAGGCCACGTTATGGGCCGTGTGCATGCCCCCATTTTCCTTGTAGATGTATTGAATTGTAAACCCGTTGTCGCGGCTTTGCCAATCACGCACCAACTCGGCGGTGTTGTCCGCAGAGCCGTCGTCCACGATCAGCCAGATAAAATCCTTACAGCTCTGGCGGCAAAGGCTTTCATAGGTGCGCGGTAGCATATGCGCGCGATTGTAGGCAGGGGTGAAGATGGTAAGGATGGGATCAGCAGTTTTGTTCATAAGCCTTCAAATAAAACTCCTGTAGTTTTACTGCTTCTGTAGTGATATCGAAGCCGTGCGCGGCGATTTCCGCTCGACGGTCGGTGCGGGGGATGGCTCGCTTCGCAAGGATCTTCTCTGCCCAAGCGCCTGGGCTTGCGGACAAAGGCATGACATCCACCAAACCCTCAGTCAAGATGCACTCGGGAGGAACCTTGTCGGAAATAATGCACGGCAGCCCCGCCGCCTGCGCCTCGACCATGGTGACCGGCAAGCCCTCATACAGCGACGGAAGAACGAATACATCCATAGCCTGCACCAATCGCTCTACATCCGAACGTACACCCGTAAATATTACATCTGAAGAGAGTCCCAATTGTTCAGCCGTTTGCCTAATTTGCGTGTGCAGCGGTCCATCTCCAATCATGAGCAGTCTCGCATTGCTGTCCATTTTTTTAAGCTCAGAAAAGATTTTCAGGATGAACTCGTGATTCTTTTCTTTTGTGTAACGGCCAATATGCCCCACGACAAGCTGGCTTTGTCCAATGCCCAATTCATCGCGTACTGCATTACGCACACTTGGATTATAAGAAAAGCGATTCACGTCAATAGCATTGTTCAGAACCGCATAATGATCTCCAGATACAACCTTGCTTCCAAAACGCTCTTTTCCTGCGGCTTCTGAACAGGCAAAAAAGTAGTCCGCCACATTTCTGGTGTTATAGGATATCGTTCGATATAAGTATGAGTGAAGACTGTGGTCTGTTCCAGAACTATGGCTATGCGCGATCGCATATGCCCCGTATTTTTTCGCGATTGACAGGTAGATGGCCGCAGTACTCCCCAGATGTCCATGAACAATGGGATATTTCTTCGGATGTGCCGCGAAAAAGTCATTCCACCATTTCACATAGGTAAAGTGATTTTTCCCATTGTAGTGCGGGCAGCGATAGATTCGTCCCCCAAGGCTCAGTATTTCTTCGTCAAACGCAGCTGGCTCGCGGCTGTTTTCCACAAAATCAAACTGCACCTTGCTGCGGTCGATATGGCGATATAGATTCATAATCATCGTCTCTGCACCACCGCGGTTCATAATACCGATGACATGCAGGACACGAATAGGCTCACTCATAGCTTTACCCCTTACTTTTGGGTCATTTCTTCATAATTGTGTTCAAAATCAATCAAAAGCGGATGGTGCTTCCAGACGCGCTCTTCCTCCGGAGGAAGCTGCATGTAATCACCATACTCTATACGCAGAATGGTATCTGCATCCGCAACGCACATATACCGCTTCCCGTTAAACTCAATCGTTTTCATGTTCTCAAACAAGTTCGCGGGAAAATATTTGCGGCTACTCCCAATGGTGTTTGGGAACACATATAATAGGGATTCGTTTCCGTTCCAACTGCGAATCCTCTTCTCTGCACGCTCACGCTGCACAGCGTATTTTTCTTTCGGCGCTTTAAGCAAAGCCCTCTCGACTTTGCCAATCGTTCCGCCCGAACCGCTGGTATGTCCGCGGCTGTAGAGCAGATTCACGGCACAGGCAATGTACTGCATCTTCCGTCCTATCTTGCCGGACGGAACCCGATCACCGGGAAAAATATCAACGAATATGCCTTTGTGGTAATGCTTCGTCCGTTCCGCCTCGTCCTGTAGGAACGTCGTATGATCCTTTCTGATTTTGGTGAAGTTCTGCGTAAAATCCGAATCCGTTCTGGTGTTTTGCAGAATATATCCTTTCGGCGCAGACTGATCCCAGACAGCAATCAGCTTTTCATAGTCCTCTCTGGGCATCATTATGTCAATGTCATCATCCCACGGGATAAACCCCTTATGCCTCACAGCACCGATCAAGGTGCCGTAGGCCAGAGAATACCGCAGACCATGTTCTGTGCAAATCTGATGGATCACATCCAATATTTCCTGCTCTGTTGCCCAGATGCGTCTTTGAATTTGGCTTAATTGATCCATGACTTAGATATCCTTTCTTTCGCACAAGTGATCAAGCACGTCCGCAAAGAGAACTCCCGCAGTATTGCGCAAAGGGCTATGACGCAATGGCCGGTGCAGACTTCTGATTTTTATTAAATTATTTCAAATCAGCAGGCCCAACAGCGACCATCCAAATGCTGTAGAAAACACATCAGCAGTGGGACAATTGCTCCAATGCAGAAATAAGCATATCATTATCTTCGGAATTGCGTACAGCTATTCTTAGATATTGCTTGCCTCCAAGTTTTCCAGCTAAATCTTTTACAAATATCCCCTTTTCTGTGAGGAGTTCTCTTGTTATTGCCTTAGATGAGAGTCCATCAACAAGCTCAACCATCACATAATTCGCCTGTGATGGAAACACCTTGATGCCGTTGATTCTAGATAGTGCTTTTTGAAATCTCGTTCTTTCTGCACGGATATTTTCCAAAGCACGTTCATAGTCTTTTTTATACTTTTCTTCGATCTGCATATAAAACTCGGCAAATGAGTTGATATTCCAGATTGACACATCTTTTTTTAATGCTGAAATCAACTCTGTGTTGCCGGAAGCCATAACGCCTAAGCGCAGCCCTGGTACACCATAAGACTTTGATATGCTTTTGATTACATAGAGGTCTTTGCTGGAGTCCAAAATACTTTGCCTGATCAAAGTGTTGTTCCGTTCATCGGCAAAATCCGCAAATGATTCATCTATGATGAGCCGTACACCGCTTTCCTTTGCCCATTTGATTATGCGTAGCACATCTTGCATCGGAATGTAATTGCCAGAAGGGTTGTCGGGATTAATCAAAACAAGATTTCTAACTGGGTTTGCATTGAAAAAGTTTATCAAATCGTCAGCTGTATATGTAAAGCCAGGATTAGTCGGTGTAAAAACAATATTTGCTTTATCTTTATATCGATTTGGATACTCCTCAAATGTGGGGCGAATAAATCCTGTAGCGCCATCAAAATGAGACATCAAGCATTTGATAAGCTCAGCCGCGCCATTGCCAACAATGATATTTTGCTGATGAACGGAAAAATTTCTTGATGCCAACAGAGCATTTACTCTCATTCCAGATGGATACTGTGTTAAAAGCACTTTGAAGTTTGCTTTTATCTCGTCAATCAACTGCTGTGGCGGAAAATAGGGATTTACTAAATAGCAAAAATCAAGTAGTTGAGGATATCTCCAGTAGCCACCATACCGCCCCTGCATAAGTTCCACCTTGATATCCGGATCATCAGCAAACATGGAGGAAGCTATATCTAAATCTTGGATATCGTCTATCTCATACCAGAGGTGTCCGTCCAGCCTTTTCGCTCTTATTGCGGGCTCGTCAAGCATGGTGATAACACGGAGCACCTGTTCATAGTACTCATTATTACCAAGCGCCTTTGAATAGGCGGCTAAGAACGGCACGTAATGTGTTTGAGAAAAGCCGCGAGAGAACTTATAGATATTTACTGTTTTAAAATATCCATTCGTTTCGTTGAATTTGAAATCCTTGCGCGAAACAAAGGCCTCTATGCTATCGTCATCCCTTAGTTTTACACATGTTCCGTCCATCCAACTCTCATATTTATCTACTAACGCCAGAGTTTCTCTCTTGTCATTCAGCAGTAAGTCAATAACAGAATCTTCTACAATAATATCCGATTCAAACAAAAGCGTATCATCACTGCAAAGATAATCTTTTGCCAATGCTAAGGAGTAAATGTTGTTCGTCTTGTCATAAATTGGATTATTTATGTATGTAATCGGCGTTTTAATATCAAGAGTTTCAATGTAGTCAATCAGTTTTTCGCCTTCATACCCAACAACAATGACAATCCGGGATAGCTTATGCGCTTCAATTTGGTGGAGCATCCTATCAATTAACGTTACTCCGTTTACTTCGACCATGCATTTTGTTCTGTCTTTTGTGAGCTCCTTTAGGCGTTTTCCCATCCCTGCTGCCAAAATTACTGCTTGCATTCTATTCTTCCTTTCATTCAGTTCCCACCTCAAGGATGAGATTTTACTCAAGAAGTATTTCCGCTTTATCTACCAGCCTAAAGCCACATGATTCAGTAGTTGATGAGTAGTAAATGGCATAGTTTGACCTCCAAACGAAATAACTCAAGTTACCTACTTCGATAAAAACTAATTAGAATTACAATTCTATACTTCTCACTTACCCCGTCATACCCATCTTTCCTATGCCTGCTGGACGTGACAGAATGTTTCACCTTCCCAGCTCGAGATATTCCGCCAAGCTTAACCGTGCAAAATCCGAGTCGAATGGAATTGCGATCATGTTGGCATAGTAGAAATACGCAGCGAAGCCCAGCACCATCAAAATGGTCAGCATCTTCCCGTCTCTGCCGCCGATCCTTTTCAGCATCCACGGAAGCGACAGCGACTGGAAAATTAGAAAGTAATTTGCCAGACGTGCAAAGTAATTTGCCGTTCCGAACAGGCCGACAAACATAATGGCACCGTTCAGCATGGTCAGATTCACTGCGAGGTTTTCCATCTTGGAGCTGTTTGCAAACAGCTTTTTCCGATAAAGGAACGACAGCGCAAGCGGCACATTGCAGACGAGCACGCGGAAAATGTTGACCCCTTCGCCAGTGAACGACGAAACTGTGTATTCCTCGCCCAACAGGGTCGTAATATTGACAACTGTGCCGATCAGCGGACGAAGCAAAAAGCCCGCCGTGAGAAAGATTGCCAGCATCCAATAGGTCTTTTTCGTCCACGGCTTGAATTCCATGAACGGCACCAGCAGATACATCAGAGAGTAGGGATGGATCAGCGTCGCAATCAGGATGCCAGCCAGAAATAACAGCCACCTTTTTCTAAGTGCAAACATTGTCGCAATGACCGCAATGCCAACTGCCGCCGCCTGCTTGATTCCTGCAAAGACAAAGGTATAGCAGCCGGTGGTAAACAGCAGAAAAATGGTCAGCGGATAATTCACTGAATAGGCATGTACAAAAATGACGTAGCAAGCAACCGTCAGGAAGGCCCAGAGCATTAGGAAATTCTGCGTGGACACGCCGCGCATGCTCATCTGATAGTTCACCCAGTTAAACAGCGGATTCGCACCGATGCTCCTGTCCGCTGTTTCCCACGAGCTTTCCGCAATCAGCTCGTAACTATGACGGTACGCTCCTGTATCGTTGCAACGTGTCCGTAACCCCGCAAAACCTGCCAATAGTATAATAATCAACAGGGCGCATACAATCAACCGCTGCCGCCGATCGGACTTTGCAGGTCCGATCGAAATATGATCCGCGCACCATGCCAGGGCGATCGTTATGAGCATGAGGGTGACTAAATCGCGCATGTCAATTCTCCAAGTGTTTGATGGTTTCCGCCACAACGGCGGTTTTGCTGAACCTTTGCTCCATTCGCTCCCGGCCACGGCGGCCCATTTCACCCCGCCAGCGCTCCGGCATCTCCACGAACCGCCGCATCGCTTCATACAACGCGTCCGCGTTCTTCGCAGGACACAGATACCCGCTGACGCCGTCCTCCACCGCCTCGCGGCAGCCGGGGATATCGCTGGTGATAAGGGCGCGGCCCGTGGCGGCACCCTCCAGCAGGACGTTGGACATGCCCTCATGGTAGGAGGGCAGCACGACACAATCCGCCGCTTCATAGAACGGATGCACATCCGTCTGGAAGCCGTGGAACTTGATGACACCATCGGCAACCAGCTGATCGACAGTTCCCTTGTAGGCTTCCTCGTAGAAGCCCACCACATCAAATGCGACCTTTTCGCCCAATTCCGCCTTGATGGTTTTCGCGGCGGTGAAAAACTCGTCCACGCCCTTTTCCTTCATAATGCGTCCGACAAACAGGAAGCTGCACACGCCGTCGTCCTGCATGGGGACATAGGGATACTCGTCCAGATTGATGCCAGCGCCGGGGAGCACCTTCATCTGCTGGGTGGAGATGATGTTTTTATGTAAGAAAAACTGGGAGTTCTCCTCATTCTCAAAGAACACCGTTCCGGCCTTCCGCAGAGCGCTGCGGTGCATCACAGACACCACACTCGACAGCACTGGTTTTTCAAACGCCGTGCCGAGTCCCTGCACATTGGTGACATAGGGAATGCCCTTGGCCTTGCAGGCGCTGCCCATGTAGATGTTGGGCTTGATGGAATAGGTGATGACCAAATCCGGCTGGATCTCGTCCAGCATCTTGCGGTAGGTTTTCAGCAGCTTCATGTCTTTGAAGGGATTGATGCTGCGGCGGTCGATCTCTGTATCGATGCAGCGAAGTCCCATAGCCTGCAAATCGTCCTCGTGGCCAACGAAAGGCGTGCTGAGAATGACCTCATGCTCCTGCATCAACGCCTCCACCAGCTCCTTGCGGAAGCGGTAGAACATATAGGAATGATTGGTTGCGATCAGAATTCTCATTTCTTGCTCTCCGTCTTATGCAGCTCGCCCGTGCCGCCCTCGACCACGCCGTCGCCCCGCAGGGCGGAAATGGCCGTCCCGAAAAAGCAGCGGCAGTCAAAGGCGAAGCTCATACGCCGCACATACTCGCCGTCCAGTCGGGCTTTGTCTGCGATCTCCAGCTCGTCCCGGCCACAGATTTGTGCCCAGCCGGAAAGGCCGGGCTTCACATCGTTGGCGCCGTATTTATCCCGTTCTGCCAGTAAATCCTCCTGATTCCAGAGGGCAGGCCGGGGACCGATGACGCTCATGTCGCCCCGGAGGATATTCCAGAGCTGAGGAATCTCATCAAGAGACGTTTTGCGCAGGAACTTCCCGACGCGTGTGATGTACTGCTCTGGGTTTTCCAGCAGGTGCGTCGGCATATCGTGGGGCGTGGACACCTTCATGCTGCGAAATTTATAAAGCTGGAAATATTTCTTATGGATGCCCACCCGCTTCTGAGAAAAGAACACCGGGCCGGGGTCATCGATCTCGATGGCAATCATAATGAGCAAATACAGCCACGAGGCGAGGATCAACCCCGCCAGCGACAACAATATATCAAGCAATCGTTTTCCAAATCTCTTATACACGGCATTTCGTTTCTATCAACTCCGCCGCAGCAGTGTGCAAAGCGGGGGTATTTCAGTGCATCCGGCAAATCGCTGTGTCCCACCCGAAAAACGTTGGGATTACACCATTTTTATTGCTTAATTATACTACATATGGATAAAAAACGCAATGCCTGACACATGCGAAAAAGTGGAGCGATTTTCCTTGTCAGATCATTTTCCGGTTGCACAGGCTCAGTTCATGTGGTACAATGTTATTCAACAAGAGAAACGCAAAGTCTATTGCAAGTGGTAACACAGCCGAACAGCCGCAGGGCTTCGATGAAAACCAGCAGGTCGCCCGCCGGGGCGGCAATGTAGCGGGCGTGGCGAGGAAAGCGCTGGAAGCCGAGACCGGCAAGCCGGTTGTCACCGCGCAGAGCGCCGAGAGCTTCCACCAGCTTGTCACGGACATCGTAACCGACGCGGCGCAGTTGCCGGAGAAAAAGGAGAACACAAATGAGAAATGAAATCGCAGGCCGTGGCGAAGTCCTGCTGTACAGCGACGAGAGCGGCAAGGAATACGTCAGCGTCGTGTTCAAAGACGAGACGTTCTGGTTGACGCAAAAAGCGATGGCAGAGCTATTCGATGTCCAAACGCCTGCCATCAGCAAGCATTTGAAAAACATATTTGCAGATGGCGAGTTGGAGGAAAACATGGTTGTTTCCAAAATGGAAACAACCACTCGACATGGAGCAGTTCAAGGTAAGACGCAGACAAACGACACGAAATTTTATAACCTCGATGCCATCATCGCGGTCGGCTATCGGGTGAACTCCAAGAAAGCCACCCGCTTTCGTCAGTGGGCGACGAAGACACTGAAAGAGTACATTCAAAAGGGCTTTGTGCTGAATGACGAGCTGATGAAGAACGGCCGTCCGTTCGGCAAGGATTACTTCGACGAGCTGCTGGAGCGCATTCGCGAGATTCGCGCCAGCGAGCGCCGCGCCTATCAGAAAATAGCCGATGTCTTCGAGCAGTGCAGCTACGACTACGACAAAAACAGCGAGACCACAAAGGCGTTCTATGCGTTCGTGCAGAACAAGCTGCACTATGCCGTCACCGGAAAGACTGCCGCGGAGCTGATTTCCGAGCGGGCAACGCCGGACAGCCCCACGATGGGGCTTACCACTTGGAAGGGCGCGCCGGATGGAAAGATTCTCAAAAGCGACACACTGGTGGCGAAGAACTATCTTAACGAAAAGGAGCTGTCCCGCCTGAATCGCCTTGTGATCATGTTCATCGACTACGCCGAGCTGATGGCAGAGGACGAGCAACTCATGAGTATGCAGGACTGGCTGAACGAAACCGACCGCTTCCTTGAAAACAACCGCCGCAAGGTGCTGGACAGCAAAGGCCACATCTCGCGGGAAGCGGCAGCCAAAAAGGTCGGCGCGATCTACGATGAATTCCGCAAAAAGCAAGACCTAGAATACATCTCCGACTTCGACCGGGAGATGGCAAAATATCTGAAGGGCGGTGAGCCAAATTGATTGAACGCTTTGACATCGCGGGCTATGCCCGTATTTCCGTGGATGATGAGCAGGAGCAGAAGAACATCTCCATCGAGAACCAGAAGGCCATCATCGAGGACTATGTGAGAACCCACTTCCCCGGCAGCACGCTGACGTTTTTTGAAGACCGCGACCGCTCCGGCTACACCTTTGAGCAGCGCGAGGGCTATCAGGAGATGCGCCGGGGGCTGATGCGGCACAAATACGACATTCTCATCATCAAGGACTTTTCTCGCTTCTCCCGCCGCAACTCGCGCGGGCTTGTGGAGCTGGAAGACCTGCGCGACGCGGGCGTGCGCATCATCTCTATCGGCGACGGCGTGGACTTCCCCAATGACGATGACTGGCTGAAAATCCAGTTCCAGTTCCTTGTGAACGAAATGCCCGTCACGGACACCTCCCGCAAGGTGCGCAGCGTTGTGAAGCGGCGGCAGAACGACGGCGAGTGGATCTGCGCCGCGCCCTACGGCTATCTCGTCACCGAGGACAAGCAGTTTGAGATCATCCCCACGGAGGCAGAGACCGTCCGCAGGATTTTTGACCTTTACAGCAACGCCGGTTGGGGCTATAAGAAAATCGCCAACTACCTCACCGACGAGGGCGTTCCCACGCCGCGCATGTCCGAGCGGATGCGCAAGGAGGCGGCGGGCAAGAAGACGAAGCGCGAGGCCAAGAACGCATGGGCCATCGCCACGGTGCAGGGCATTCTCGACAACGATTTTTATATCGGCACGCTCCGTCAGGGCAAGTACACCCGCGCCAAGATCAACGGCAAGGATATAAGGCGCAACGACGACGAGCACATCGTCATCGAAAACCACCATCAGGCCATCATCGACTACCGCACCTTTGCCATCACCCGCGCGCTGCGGGAAAAGCGCAGCCGCAGCAACTACCGCGGCGTGAAAATCAACGACAACGTGTACTCCGGCTTTTTGCAGTGCGGCGACTGCGGCAGTCCGCTGTTCGCCATGAGCCGCTCTGACCTCGCCCCCGCCTATACCTGCGGAACGTATCACCGGCGCGGCCTCAAGGGCTGCACCAGCCACCACATCCGCGTCGATCGGCTGGACGAGCTGCTGAAAAGCTATGTGCGCAAGCTGGCGGACAGCTCTGCCGCCATGCTCGAACAGCTCAACGAGGAATTAAAGCGCGAGACCGAGCAGGTGGCGGAAACGGAGCAGTCTGCGGACAATCTCGCCGAGGTGCTGGCCGATCTCACTGAGGAATTGAAGGTCACGAAGCGCCAGCGCATCCGGGAGATCATGAAAAAGCCCGAGCAGGAAGCCTCCATCGAGGCGCTGTATGACGAGATGGAAGCAGACCTTCAAAAAAAGATCGACGGCATCCACCACCAGATCGACCTGCTGAGCGACAAGCGCAACACCATCATTCAGGTGAACCGCGTGGCCAAGACCGCCATCGACGTGCTCCGCGACATTCTGGAAAAGGACAAGCTGGAGCGCAACGACCTGGAGCTGCTGATCGACAAGATCCTCGTCTTTGAGGATCACCTGGAAATTAAGCTCAAAGCCGACATCGACACGCTGCTGCGCTGCGGGACTCTCCCCGCAGAAACGGAGGACGCCGCAAATTTTAATTCCGGCACGGAAAATATCGAATTGCAATCTGTAGGGGCGGATGCCCACATCCGCCCGCGGGTCGATGAGGGCATCGACCCCTACGAAACAGAACTCGTCCAAAGCGCTAAAAACCGCGAGGACAAGGTTTTCCGTGTCCATGTTATCAGTAACGGCGACCCGTTGGAGATCTATACGGAAAAGGACGGAGAGGTCATTTTCAAGAAATACTCGCCGATGGGCGACCTGACCGATTTTGCGGGGCAGATCTGCGACGCGATCGGCAAGAACACGGGGCACATGGCGGCGGTCTGCGCGGTGGACGGGCTGGAGCGCTACCGCGTGGGCGTCGCGGCCCCCATTCTGGCCGGCGGCGACCTGATGGGCTGCGTGCTGCTCCTGCTGGGGGCGGAGGACGCGCCGCTCGGCGAGGGAGAGCTGAAGCTCGTCCAGACCGTCGCGGGCTTTCTCGGCAGACAGATGGAGGGTTGAGCGCCCGCACGCCGCAAAGCAACACCGCACAGAGACACGAAACGGCTCCCGAATCCGGCAAAACGCCGGAGACGGGAGCCGTTTTGCGCCTCTTGCCAAGGGTGGCATTCCGTGGTATCGTGGTGTCATCAGGACGCGGCGCGCGTGAGGCGGCGCTGCGGAAAAAGGAGGCGAACGGGATGAAGCTGACCGTGGAGCGGGCGCTGAAGTTCGAGGGCATGAACAAATGCACGCTTGTGGCAGGAAAAAACGGCGTGCAGCGCGAAATCGCGTTTCTCGACAATATGGAGGTGCCGGACATTGCACCGTGGCTGAAGGAAAAGGAGCTGCTGGTTACCACGGGCTACTCCCTTTACAAGGATCAGGGGAAGCTGCTGGAGCTGATCGAGGCGCTGCATCAAAGCGGCGCGTCCGGTCTTGTCATCAAGACGCGCTTCCTCGGCGGCATTTCGGAGCAGGCGATCGCACTGGCGGACGCATACAGCCTGCCGCTGATCACGATCCCGGACGAAATGCCGTCCATGGAGCTGTGCATGCCGCTGTTCCGGGCGATTCTGGACGTGCAGAATGAGCGGCTCCGCTTTTCCTCCTCCATTCACAACAAGTTTACGGCATTGGAGCTCAGCGGCGGCGGTCTGGAGGAAGTGGCGGATATGCTGCACCGCCTGCTGTCCATGCCGGTCATCATTGCGGACAAAGGCTTCAAAATATCCGCGTCTGTGCCGGACGGAACCACGATGCGCACGCTTTATCAGCAGATCACGCCGGACTTGCGGCGCTGGGCAGAGGCAGAGGACTGCGGCGAGGACGCGGCGCGGTTTGCCTGCGGCGGGCAGCAGGTCGTTGTGCGAAAGGCACGCTTTAAGGAGCAGGTTTGCAGCTATATCCTCGTGGTCTGCCCGGAGGGCGAGTTTGACGACATGCACACGATCGCACTGGATCACGCCGCAACGACCGCTGCGCTGGAATTTTCCAAGCTGGACGCGCTCAGCCAGCGGCTGAGCCTGATGGACAACAACTTTTTCATTGACATCATCATGCGCAACGTGAAAAGCGAGGAGGAGGCGCGCCAGCGCGCGCAGTATCTGGGATGGCAGGCGCCGCCGTTTTCTCTGGTGGTGTATGACATCAGCCATTTTGAGGCCAGCGCGCGCAACCGCTCGGAGCTGGAGCTGCTGGCGCTGAAGCAGCAGGTGGCGGAGGAGATCCGGCAGTCCATGCTGCACCGGCGCATCCCCTGCACCATCGTCTCCAAAAGCGACAGCTTTTCCTGCCTGTGCGCGGCGCTGGACGCGCCGCAGCTGACGCAGGCGGCACAGGCGACGGCAAGACGTGTGCACGAGCGGCTGAAAATACAGCTGACGGCCGGCATTTCCGGTCAGGTGGGCAGCTATACGGACATCTGGGCGGCACACGCAGAGGCAAACGACGCGCTGACCATCGGGCGAAAGACCGGCGCCGGCGTCGTCTTTGCGGGAGATGTGAAGCTGGAGCGCGCCGTGCTTCACGCGGAAAACAAGGACGATTTCCGCGCGCTGGTGGAAAGCACGGTGGAACGGCTCTATCGGCACGATGCAAAACACCGCACCGAGTTTGTGCCCACGCTGCAGGCGCTCGTCGCCAACATGGGCGTGCGCTCCAAGACTGCGCAGGCGCTGTTTCTGCACCGAAATACGCTCCTTCTGCGCATCCAGCGCATGGAGGAGATCACGGGCTGCGACCTTTCCCGCAGCGAAACACTCCTTGAGATGGGAATGGCGCTTCGGGTGCGGCCGATGCTGTGACTGTGCAGCGTGCACAGTATTTTTGAGCTGATTCCATTCATCCTGAACGTATGCAGTGCGGAATCGGCATGATATAATGATTCCATCATGCAGCAGATGTTCCCTGCGGACATTGCGCATCTGAGAAAGGAGTCTGTCATGCTGACCAAACAGGTATTGGAGATTTTTGATTTGCTGGACCGGGAGGACGCCTCCGGCGCGCTGCTCAAGACGTATCTGGAGTCGCTGGGCGCAGAGGACGTCACGGTGGAAAAGCTGGGGACCGGCGAGCAGACGACGGACAGCATCCGCGTCTGCATTCCCGGAACGCGCGGAAAACGAAGCGGCGGGCAGGCTCCCACGCTGGGGATCCTGGGCCGTCTCGGCGGACTGGGCGCAAGACCGGAGCAGATCGGCTTTGTCTCTGACGGCGACGGCGCACTGGCGGCGCTCAGCGTTGCTGCCAAGCTGCTGGACATGCGCCGCAAGGGAGACATGCTGGAGGGAGACGTCGTGGTCTGCACGCACATCGATCCCAAGGCGCCGACGCAGCCCCATGACCCCGTGCCCTTTATGGGAAGCTCGGTGGACATTGACACAGTGAACCGGGCGGAGGTCAGCGACGACATCGACGCGATCCTCTGCGTGGACACCACCAAGGGAAACCGCATCCTCAACCACAACGGCATTGCCATCTCTCCCACCGTCAAGGACGGCTACATCCTTCGCGTCAGCGACGCGCTGATGGACGTCATGCAGATCGTGACGGGAAAGGCGCCCTACGTCTTTGCCATCACCCAGCAGGACATCACGCCCTACGGAAACGATCTCTACCACCTCAACAGCATCATGCAGCCCTGCACCGTGACCAGCGCGCCGGTGGTCGGCGTGGCGATCACGGCGGAAACGATGGTGCCCGGCTGCGCCACAGGCGCGTCCCGCTGTGAGGATGTGGAGGCTGCGGCGCGCTTTATGCTCGAGGCGGCGAAGGTCTTCGGCAGGGGCAAGTGCCCGTTCTATGACGAGGCGGAGTTCGAGAAGATCGTGGCGCTCTACGGCGACATGCGCCACTTTCAGAAGCTCGGCAGGCACTGAGGCAGGCCTATGAAACGAATCGGAGCCATTACGATCGGGCAGTCGCCGCGCGTGGACGTTGTGCCCGAAATGCAGCAGATCCTCGGACCGGATGTGGAGATCGTTCAGGCGGGCGTTCTGGACGGCCTGAGCCCGGAGGAGATCGCAGCGCTGGCGCCCGCCGGAAACGGAGATTCTGAGATCCGCTGTCTTCGCGGCAGTCCTGTGCTGGTCTCGCGTCTGCGGGACGGAAGCTGGGTCGGCATGGAGGAGGAGAAGATCCTCCCGCTGGTTCAGAAAAAGATCGAGCAGTTGGAAAACGCGGGCGTCCGCTTCATCCTGATGCTCTGCACCGGAAAGTTCCCGGAGAATTTTGTATGCCGCGTTCCGCTGATCTTCCCGCAAAAACTCCTGTACAGTCTGGTGCCGCAGCTTGCCGGCCGCATCGGCATTCTCACGCCGGAGGCCAGCCAGCTCGCAGACAGCCGCAGACAGTGGGGCACCGTTGCCCAGCAGGTCACGGTCTGCTGCGCCAACCCCTATGCGGGCGCGGCAGGGCTTGCGGCCGCGGCGGAGCAGTTCGTGAAAGACGGCGCGGAGATCTGTGTGCTGGACTGCTTCGGCTACACCGCGCAGATGAAGACCCGCCTGGAGGAGCTGACCGGCCTGCCGGCCATCCTGCCGCGTACACTGGCTGCCCGCATTGCCGGAGAATTGCTGGCGTAGAAAAAGAACAGGGCCGCGGCAGGGCGCGTATGGAAAAACCGCGCAGAGCCTCGCCGCGCACGGCGAAATAAAGTGTGAACCGGTTTTGACCTAGGGTGTATCTGAAAACTCCCAATGCACCCGGACAGCGGGCCTTTTCACGCCGTGCCGCGTCATTTTTCCTTGAAATACGTCAGTATTCCTGCGAAAAAACGGCTTGTGCAGCGCGAGAATTCCTCGCTGCCGGTCACATTTTCAGTTTTCAGATACACCCTAAGCAAGAAAAAAGGCCGCACCCGAAGATGGCTTCCGAGAAGAAGATATCGTGAGGAAAGAGAGAACGGTATGGCTTCGGCTGTACCGTTTCCTTATTTCTTTGTCATGGGTGGTCGATTCGTTCTTGATTTGGGGTAATAAAAGAGCAGCTTTTCCTAAATGGAAGAGCCGCTCTCCGTAAATCTATCTATGTTGGGGTATCAACCACTTCGTCCGTCCGCTGTTATGGCATTAGATGTAAATATGATTGCGCCTCCCGAGCTATCCATTTTACTTACCGCGTAAATCGCGCCATACATCCTATCATTTTTGATATGAACCTTAACACGGTTCTCTCTAACCGAGATATTAAATCTGTTTACGCCCAGCATAGAAAATACAGTAAAATTTTTGTCTATTTTTTTATACAGCTCTTCAAGATACACATAAGAATAATCGCATTTATAAAATTCAGTGGCTGTATTTCCAGTATAGGTTGATGCCTTTTCTTTGTTGTTACCGGTTAATTCTGTCAATCCAATCATAATTTTTTCATTCTCAAAATCATAATAACAAGAACCATACCACTCATAATTTTGAGCAGACAGTGTGTTGTGAATGGTATTTGCTGTTTCCAGACGCTCCGCCTGCTCCGGTGTGACAAAAACGCAGGAATCACGATCACCCGACTCGTCAGCAGAGACTATAAGAATGTCATTGCTGACAATATATTGCTTCAGGTGTGAATTGACAATACTCAAAGATCCAACAGCCATAAGACACAGACAAGCCGCTGCAACACCCCATTTAACCCACTTGCGCTTCGGCTTCGCATTGGTGCGGACATTGTTGGTTTCCTCGATAATATCATCGTTCAGCATATTCAAAGCGTCACTGATGTGTTCTTTCTTCATAGCTCATAGCCCTCCTTTTCCAAGAATTCTTTCAAACCTTGCCTCGTTCGGTAGAGCATACTCTTGACCTTCGGTTCACTCATGCCGTAGTAGTCTGCGACTTCTCGGATAGAATCCGCAAAGTAGTATCTGCCGACAAATGTGTTTCGTGCTTCTGCCGTAAGCGTATAGAGATAGGTATTGATTGCTTCCGCAAGCAGTTTCAATTCTATGCTCTGCTCCGTGGTTTCGCTGCCGGAGATGCAATCCTCCAGCTCGGAAAGAGAGACTGCATATTCCGAGTGCTTCCGTTTATCCCTGTTGCGTGTGCGGAACGCATCAATGGATAGTTGCCGTGTGATTTTTCCTAAATAGGTGGAGAGAACACCGGGCTTGTGCGTCGGCATGGAGTTCCACGCCTTTAAGTAGGTGTCGTTGACGGTTTCCTTGCTGTCCTCCCAGTCGGAGAGGATATTGTAGGCGATCTTTGAAAGATACCGTCCGTATTTCCGCTCCGTTTCGCTGATGGCACTCTCATCTCTTTTCCAGTATAAGGCAACGATCATCTCATCCTGCATAGGCGAACCTCCTTTCTCGTCTGCTGTCAGGTGCCTTCACTATATATCCCGACAAAAATCGGGTTTGGTTTCACGATTTTCAAAATTTCCTCAAAAAATTATAGCAGATTTTTGTAACGCTTCTACCCGTGCCGCATACGCCGCACTTTTTCGCCGCCTTGCTTGCCGTCCTGCGGCGTTTTCTTCTTCGTCATGGGTGGTAGCTCCTTTCTTGATTTTGGGTAATCATAACCACCGGCCGTGCCGGTGGTTTGCACTAGCCCCCTTGGGGCATGAC
>ENA-OZLF01000172-OZLF01000172.1-human-gut-metagenome-genome-assembly--contig:-NODE-172-length-16820-cov-5.066925_pt1 | contig 16820 bp, 15 predicted proteins | sample MGYA00243860_ERZ653785 | MGnify/ENA primary metagenome ERZ653785 (study PRJEB26926, sample SAMN06164580) | human gut metagenome | biome: ENVO:00009003; feature: ENVO:2100002; material: ENVO:00002003...
CAAAGGTGCATATGGGGCGTTTTCTCGTCCATATGCACCACGGCGGATATAATGGTTTTGGGATCCTGGTGTTCCCGGATAAAATCCAGCGCCTCCTGAAAATAGGCCTTGATTTCGCCCTTTTTCTTGCCCTTAAAGAACTCCGGGCTGGCAGTCACCAGCGCCTCCACCACGCGCACGCTGTCCGACCGCGTGCGGCAGCCTGCCTCCGCGATCTGCTTTTCCGCCTCGGCGCGGTATTTGCGCTGCGGCGTCACCAGATGGAAATTGAGGTGGCTGCGCGCCGTGTCCACGTCGGGGTTGCTGGCGTACTTCTCCTTGGTACGCTCGTTGTGGGACTCGATGTGGCCGATTTCCGGCCCCTTGTACTTGGCAAAGCGGAGAATGGCGTACTGTGCTTTCATCGGCGTTCCCCTCGCTTCACCCACACGATGTCGCAGTCCAGCACGTCGGCCAGCTCCATAACCTCCTTATAGCGGATGCTCTCCCGCTGCAATTTTGCGGACAGATTGGAGACGCTGTCGCTCCAATCGTGTTCCTCGGCCAGTCGGTCAACGACCTCCTGCATGGTAAATCCGGCGCGGACGATCTGCGCCTTGATCTCATTTCTGATGTTCATGAAAATCCTCCTGTTTTTTCGTAATGAAAACAGCGAAGCGGGTTTGCGTTTCCGAAAACCTGCTTCGCTGTTTGGCGTAATATCCTGTTTTCCCCGAATCCGCTGGAAACGCGGCGGTCGATGCCTTCTTCGTAAGCGAGGGGTATCGACTTTCCGAATCCGCGTGACTTCGCTCTAAACCGTGCAGCCCCACGCGCATCCGTGAAGCTGGTACACGGTTCCGAGCAGCGCGGTTTCGTGCAATCATTGCGCCGCTGCGTAAATTTCTTTCCGTTTTTCACCTGCCTTGCAAATACCCCTTCCGTTTCAGCTCTGCCAGATCGGCGGTCACGTCCTCCGGGCGCATCCGCGCAAGGCAGCTCAGGTCGTAAATGTCGAACTGATTCACCAGAAGCAGCGTCATCAGCAGCTTCTGCGTGCCGGTCAGGTCGCTGTCGTACAAGTGAAACAGCGGCAGCTCCTTATAATAAACTCTTCCCATTGCATCCTCCTTCACAGCTGAACTTGAAAACATCTATCCCATCCATCCCATCCATCCGGGGTTTTGGGATGCTTGGGATGGATGGGATGGAGAATTTCGTGTCTGATCTCATAAAACCGGCGGCGCGACCAGCGCCTCGATGCCCCAGAAGCCGTTGACCCGCTTGCCGAGGGCGTTCTGGATGTGATTGTCGTGCTCCAGGCCGTACTCGTCGGCGTGCTTTTTGAGGGTCATGCTCACCGTCCGCGCGGAGCGCGGCTTGTAGGCGTTGTCGCTGCACCACAGGCAATAGATGGCGTACAGATTGGCCGATGGAATGGCGCTGTCGGCCTTCAAGCGGATGTAGCCCTCCGAGCGCAGGAAGAGCAGCACATTGTCGGCCTCGCGGCGAGCATCCTCGCGGTTGGCTTTCGTCCGCGCGCTCTCCGTGAAGCGGAAGCTGTTTGCTTGCAGGCGGCGCAGACCCTCTAAGCACCAGAGAAATATCCCCTCGATCTCGCCGCAGAGCTTGTCCGCGAGAAAGGGGTCGTCCTCCCGATTCGGCGGCTTTTTCTTCACCGACAAAATGAGCTGGCGGCGGTAAAAGCCGTCCGAGTGGTCGTAGAGCGACTCTAAATCGCCGTTGGAAAAGGCAAGAAACCGGACGTACATCTTGCCCTGATAGCTCTGCTCGCCCTTGCGCTCCAAATCCATCGGCATTTCGGCGGTGATGAGTGACTTGAGATAGTGCGTGGATTGCAGCGCCTCCAGCTTCATGTCGTCGTCCACCATCAAAAGCTCGTGCTCCAAGTCCGCTCTGGCGAAGGGGCTGCGCTCCACCTTGGCAATGCTGCCGTTTTTCAGGTTGCTGCCGAGCAGCTTCTGCATCACCACGCCGATGCGGCTCTTGCCCTCGCCGCCGTTGCCCTTGAGCAGCATCATCACCTGCCCGCGGTTCGTCGGAATCAGGCAGTAGCCGAGGTATTCCTGCAAGGTCAAAATGTCCTCCGCTTCCAGCAGGTCAGACAAAAACCGCAGCCATGTCTCCGGCTGCGGCACGCTGGGGTCATAGTTGACCGGAAGCCGGTTGCGGCAGAATTCTTTTTCGGCACGAAACTCACCATTGAGAAACAGCGTGCCGTTGGCAACGTGGATTCGATCCTCCTGAATGGGTAGCTCCGGCGTGTAGGCCTCCAGCCTGAGCGTTTCCAGAAGACCAGTGGCGCGGCGGGCCGTGCCACTGGTGAAGTGCGGGCGCAGCATCTCGTAGATCTGCTTGCGAATGCCCTCTTCGTCAGCAACGCGGCCCTCCACCGTGAAAAAGCTGCCGTCAACGCAGACCATCGGGTGCGCCGACAGAAAGTCCTCGCAGAACAGGACTTCGTTGAAGTGCTTGTCCTGCATCCAGCGCGGCGGTTCATTTCGTTCCATGTGCTTCCTCCTTAATTTGCCGATTTCGCGCCTCCATCCGCATGAGCCGCTCGTCCTTCTGCAAGTCGGCCACCACCTCGGCGCGCTCCTGCGGCGTGCCGCAGGCCAGAATGTCCAGCATATTCCCGATGCGCTCGAGCATATGGCAGGCCTCCGCATAGCGCGGGTCGATGGCGTCCTCCGGCGATTGCGGCGCACAATTCGTCTTCCAGTCCTGCAAGATTTGCAGGTAGTCCCCCAGCACGCGGAAGCTTTCCCGCTCGGCTTCCGCCTGCGATTTGCCGCGCTGTAGCTTTGCGAGAATGGACGGCTTCTGCTCGGTGATGCCGAAGTCCGCCGCCAGCTTCTTCGCCGCGTCCAGAGCGGAAATGCCAAACAGTTTGGATGTGAATTCGATCACGTCGCCGTGCGCCCCGCAGCCGAAGCAGTAGAAGTAATCCTCGTTCAGCTTCATGCTGGGCGTCCGGTCATCGTGAAACGGGCAGCAGACCATGCTGCCTTGCTGGATCGGCAGCCCGTACCGCTCCGCCGCCATGCGCGGGGTGACGGCGGCCTTCACGGTATCAAATAGGTTCATAGGCATTTCTCCTTTCAGATTTTTGCGACAAATTTCCTTTGTCACCTGAATATACGGAGAAAAGGTCTTAGACCGACGAAATCAGGCACTTATGCAAGCAAATAGTAAAAGCCTCCTGCTTTCTTGCAAAAATGCAAGAGCACGGGAGGCTTTTGTCGAGAGGATATTCAAGTCATTTCACAAAACAATTATAGAACATTTGTACTAGATTTAGGGCAGAGTATGTGCTATACTGTATTTACAATATCTGCTTGGCGCAGGATTTTTACTGGAATCGGAGGCGATATGTTCATGAGCAACGAATCGGTATTTCTCCCCGCGGCTGTCCGTGACCGCATTTGGGATCTGTTGAAGGAGCGGAAGGTTACGCAGGCCGAGCTTGCCACAAGAATCGGCTGTTCGGAAAGTTCGCTGAGCCGCTTCATCAGCGGCAAGACGGACAAGCTGGGTGACGAAAATATCATCCGCATCGCCCGCGCGTTTGATGTGTCCACCGACTTCCTCTTGGGCGAGGTGGACGAGCCGGATCGCAAAAACTATGATATCTCGGAGCTGGGCCTCTCCGTCGAGGCGGCGCGGAATCTCTATACGCAGAAGGTCAATCCGAAAATCGTCAGCTACCTTCTGGAAAATCCGCAGTTTGCCGACACCACATACCAGATCGCCCGGTATCTGGATAACGAGCTGACCGCCGGGTTTGCCGCGCAGAACCAGCTTTATTCGATGGTTTCGTCCATGCTGGGCGCGTCGCCGCAGGCCGCGGACGAGGTCAAAAGTCTGCGGACGCCCATCGATCAGGTGGATTTGAGCTCCATTCAAAGCTCCTTCATGAAGGCCGTCCGCGCCGTAAAAAAGGAAGCCGAGGTGGAGATGCCGCCCACGCGCCAGCTTACGGCGCAGGCGATGAAGAGCATCTATGCAGAGCTGACCAAGGGCGGCAAAAAGCTGAACCGGAAAATCACAAAGGAGCAGATTGCGGACGCGGTGATGGCCTCCGTTTCCCATCTGCCCGGTGTTGACACGGCGCAGGTCAGGAGGCTGTTCCTCTCCATGACCGGCACGGCGGCAAGCGATGAATCCGGCCAGCATGACCAATGAGCGGCTTTGCGCCTTGGCTCAGAAGGGCGATGAGGGCGCGCGGGAACTTCTTGTGGAGAAGAATATGGGCTTCATCGTTCAGACGGCTGGCCTCGTGTACCGGAGTTCGTCGCTGGAGGGCAGCGACCTGGACATCGACGTGGATGATCTGGAGCAGGAGGGCTGCATCGGCTTATTGAAGTCAATTTCCAGCTATGATCAGCGCGTCGGCGTGAAGTTCCTGACCTATGCCGCGCCGTTCATCCGAAACGCCATGACCGACCTGGTTCGGGACGCCTTCTCCCGATATGAGCAGCGAATGGTCGATTCTGAAAATGGACTGGGGCTTCAAAAAGTCCGGCTGGATGAAGTGCTCCCTAGCGAAGAGCGATTGCTGCGCATGGAGGCGGTTGCAGACATCGCCGCCAAATCTCCGGAACAGGTTTACGAGGAAAGAGAAACCTTGCGGGATCTGTATGAGGGCTTGGGGCAAATCTCCGAGCGGGAGCAGACGTATCTTCTGTACCGCTATGGTTTCACGGACGATATTGGGCACACGCTGATCGGCACAGCGATTCATTTTCATCTCAGCGAGAACAGGGCAAAGAAGCTGGAAGGCGAGGCGATGGACAACCTCTGGCTGGAGCTGCCGTGGTGGTTTTAGTGCGCAAACGCTGCGGCGGGACGGGGGGCTTTTATATCCCTTTCCTTCCTTTTCCGGCCAGTCGGATTTTGCTTCTCAAAAATCCTGCGTTTGTGCTGTAGCTCACATCACAAAATCCGCCTGTCCTACTGCCGCGAAAAAGCGTTTGTCGCCACACTCTGCCGCACCGCAGAGTACGCCGTCAACCCCTTTTCCGCGTCAGCCGGAAGCAAAGGTATAACACACTAGACTTTGCGGAGCAAAATCGTGTGCCAACAGGGCTGCTCGCGCCCCTATTGGAAACCCAGCGTCAAAGGGATGCCCCCTTTGAAATCCCCCATTTTCCTCGCAGGTGCATATACAAACTGCAAAAACGCAGCTTGCAATGCCTGCTCTGAAAATGCAAAAGGAAGCCTGCACGGGTGCGTGACACAGACTTCCTTTCGGGCGGAAATGCAGAAGAAAGGAACGGCAGTTTCTTCTGCATTCCCGCGATCCGCGCGGCGGGGACAAGGGAAAACGAACGGGGAAAATCTCAATATAGCGAAGCACGGGATGGTTCTATCTGAGAATCCTCCCGTGCTTTTATATTACCGCCTATTCTGAAACTGTATCTGCATATATCCCACCAAAACATATGCAGATGATCTGGACATACGTCTGTTTTTCTGCATATAATATGATGTGGTTATATGCAGAAAGGCTGGTGCTTATGAGGAAATTCGACTACTCTTTTTTGAATAACGGTATGATGCCTGCCAGCTTTGTGAACCTCACATCCGGCATTGCGGAGCTGAAAACCATGGAGGGCGGGCGCAAGGAGGAATACACGCAGATCTTCGCGGCGTTGGAAGCCGTGGCAAAGGTGCAGTCCATCAAAAGCTCCAACGCCATCGAGGGCATTGTGACCGGTGACGAGCGTATCGCTGCCATTGTCAATCAGAACAGCGCACCGCTGAACCAGAACGAGGCAGAAATTGCCGGGTACAGAGATGCGCTGAATGAGATCCACTCGGGCTATGAACACATCGACTTCCGGCAGAACGACATTCTGCGGCTGCACGAAATGATGATGAGCTTTGCGGGTTATGAGTACGGAGGGCAGTACAAAACGGACGACAATGTGATTCTGGAGATCGACGCTGACGGAAACCGCCGTGTCCGTTTCCGTCCCGCACCCGCAAGCGAAACGCCGAAGGCGATGGAGCAGTTGGAGCTTGCCTATCTGGCGGCCCGAGGCGAGGCGAATATCAATCAGCTTCTTTTGATCCCATGCGTGATTCTCGACTTTCTCTGCATCCACCCATTCCGGGATGGCAACGGCAGAATGTCCCGTTTGCTCTCGTTGCTGCTGCTATACAAAAACGGCTTTGACGCCGGGAAATATATGTCCTTCGAGGAACAGATCAACAACTCCAAGGCTTATTATTACGAAGCCCTGCGGCAGTCCTCAGCCGGTTGGGAAACGAATGAAAACTCTTATTTCCCCTTTATTGAGAATTTCCTGTCCACACTCTATATGTGCTATAAGGAACTGGACGAACGGTTTGCAGTGGTACACGGCAAGAAGATCACGAAGAAGGCTCGTGTAGAAGCGACCGTTCTGAACAGCCTGCCCCCGCTTTCCAAAGCTGATATCTGCAAAATTCTTCCCGATGTCAGCACCACGACCGTTGAAGCCGTCCTCGGCGAAATGGTCAAGACCGGTTCTGTGAAGCGCATCGGCGCAGGACGGGCAACACGATATATTAGAGCAGATTGAAGTAAACAGCAAGAATGCCTGACGTGCTGCGTCAAGCCTTCTTGTGTTTCTCAGTAGTTTCCCTCCATTTTACCCCTCACAAGGATTGATCACTGCACAGAATTCTTGATATATGCAGCCACATCGTCAATTTCTGGGTATATGTAGGCTGTGTTAATGCCCAATCGATTTAGCGATTTCAGAATCGCTTCCTTTTTAGATGAAGGAATATAATAGATTCTCTTTTTCTTGTCCTTGCTGAATCGATACTTTTCTTGGTCTCCTATGAAGTCGGAGCCGATTTCTTCAGATGGAGAATAGATCACGGAGTTAATCCCCCATAAAAGGAAGGTTCCTTCTTGATGTGTAATCCTTCTGTTGCTTCGAGTAGGCTTTACAAACACTGGCCATCTCAGGAGATTACTGTCAAACGAAGATTCGATTTGTGGAAGTTCCATACGGAGCTCATTCCAGTACTCGCCAAAATCTTTTTCTTGAATAAACTGTGAATCGGCTGTACTCATCGTACTACAAATATCACACTGCTTTTTATATTTCATCATAGGAAGGCATGATAGCATCGTGACAGTCTTATCTTTTGCGTATAAAATGCTCTCATTCTTCACGGCGTATACAATGACTTCGCCAGTGTTATCCTTTGTCTCACATGCAAAATAAAGCGCGACCAGAGGGTTGAATGAGAAGTCAAGCAGCCTCGTAGGCAGCCCATAATGCTGCATTTCAACTAAGAAATCCAGATGCGTATCGCATCTAAGAAAATCATCCGGGCACCGAAGTACCAACTCCTGATACATCATGTACTCATTCTTATAAAACTGCGGAGTCCTAAATAGCGAGGGCTTGATTTCATAATTTATGTTTGTGTGACCCCGGAAAAGCAGATTGCGATTATCCGGGAAATTCATCACTTCCTTAACGTATTGATCCAATGAATCAACTTTTATTAAATCAACATCGTCCGCGACAATAAAATTTCCACATTGATGAAAACGCGTTTTCTCAAAGTAAAAAGCTAAAAGGAGTACAAGCCAAAATGATTCGGCCTCGCTTCCCTTGGGTCCCTTGGCCGTCTGCAACAGTACATATACAACACTCTGCTGTTCTTCACGTGTCATCGTTCGCTTTTGACTTGGCATAGAAAGGCATCTATTGTAGAGCTCTTGCAGAGTGTTAGGATTCTTCTCTATCAAAGGATAGAACTCCGATTTTCCTTTGAGCTGTTTTTGCAGAGATTCCTTGTTGCTGGGATATAATCCTTCGTTACAGCAGACATATCCATCGTAAAAAAGTTTATTAAAGACGACTGTTTGAAGTGCCGAGCGAACGAACCAGAAGTCTGCGATTTTATAAAGGATATCTTCATTCGGCAAAAGGCTCATGTGCTTTCTCCCTTCGATATTAATGCTCAACAGCGATTTCCAAATCTCGCAGATGTGCACTCGGCTCTAAATCGTGTGCTTTCCTGCGCTGTGCAGACAAATGCAGAATAGAAATCGTGTGCATTCATGGTTGCTTCCCCTGTGCGGTGCCGACAGTAACATACTTCTGGCTTCGGCTGTTCGGTTTACCGGGAATGGTCATCTGGAGCTGCCCGCTTTCCAGCAGGGGCTTCAGATAGCGTGTGGTAAATCCTTTGGTGTTTTTATATCCGCAATGCTCGGCAATTTCGGTTTTGCTATGCGGCGACGAGCAGAATGCCAAGATTTTTTCCTGTGTGTTAACTTGGGTCCTAACTTGGGTCCTAACTTGGGTCCTATCTTGGGTCCTATCTTGTTCGGAGGACTCAAGTTCTTGTTCCGCACGAGGAGTATTCCGAATTGTCGCATAGAGCATAAATGCTTCCACGCAGTACTCCGGCTGTGGTAATCCGGCTGTTTCCATGACCTCATAAAGCCGGTCTACGCCCTCGCCAAACTCCTGCACATATTCGTACTCGTGCAGAAACTGCGCAATTTTCGGATTGCGGGAAAAGTGGACGTGCCGCATATTGTTTAGACGCACGATGCCGGGCAGCGTGCCAGGGCTTTCTACTGTCAGCCGGTCGTCGAACATCTTGATTTGAATGTCCGTTCCCTTGATGCTGTAATCGCGGTGTGCAACGGCATTAACAATCAGTTCTTTCCAGGCAAACTCCGGGTATTCCGGTTCGGTGACGAAACGGGTGTCCACGCCGAGGTAGATGCGCTCCTTGATCTGGCTACGCACGAACTCCAACGCCTTCTCAATGACCTGCAAGACGCGGCCTTCAAACACCACGTCCTTGATGACGTTCATCTCCGCGCCGACCTTGGCCTCTGTGCCCTCATACCGAACAAAACGGATGCGGGCGCGTGGAAAATAGTGTTTCGGATTCTTGCCGAACAGCAGCATGGCGGCGGTGCTGACTTCTTCCTTGCCGCCCTTGGTGGAGATAAATTCTTTGTTCTCTCGCAGATATTCCTCCGGGCTTTTCCGATAGCCGAGCTTCTGCGTGTACTCTCGAACGAAGTCGAGGTCAATGTCCTCCATCGCCGCGTCCGGGACAGGGGTATCCTCAAAGTACCGCGTGCCCTTGGCATACATGAGATGGAGACGTTCGTCGAAATTAAGCTTCTTGGATTTGTCCCCGACGCGGAAGAAAACATCGTCTGCCTGATTGGCGTGAAGCTCGTTGCTCTGCAAAACCTCAATCAGCAGAATGTGGTCCGGCTTACCGTCTTTGTTGGTGCAGGCAAGCAGTTCGGTTTCGATTTGGACAGACGGCTTGCAGTAATCAAACGGCACGCGCAGCAGCTCGTTGATATGCTCCTGATAGGCATCAATGCCAGTAATTGTCCCGTCGTCCTCCACGCCGACCGCGATCACACCGCCGTCCGCATTGGCAAAGGCAATCAGATGAATCGCAAGCGTCTTTGCGTCGATGCGGGCGCTTTTGCGGTCAAACAGTGGAGATTCCGTTATGGTGCAGATTTGTTCGATTGTCAACTTGCAGTTCATGCATCCGCCTCCTTATCATAAAAATCTAAGTTTATTTCAGTATAGCATACGATAGCGCCACCATGCAAGAAAGTGGTTTGATTATACAGAAGTGAAATTTAAAAACTGCATGGAATACCATAGGAAATATGGCAGTCTTCCCAATATATGATTAGGATTGCATTCTACAAATCTGATTTAAGCCCATCAGGCTCATCGTTTGGCTCGACCATAGGGCCGCATGGAATCTTGATCATGGGACGGGCTATTGGCGGTATATCCAGTTTGGAGCATGCAATATCTACGCTATATTTTCTGTTAATCTTTCTGAGCTTATTATGTGTAATAAACTCTTTTTGGCCACTCACAATTGTATATCCGTGTTCCCGCAGCTTTTGCCTGACTGCCTGTGCTTCCTGTTTGGAAAAATGCCAACTCTCTAATACCATATGATCAAACATGTTCTGAGAAAATTGATGTGAGTTTTTAATCCTTTCCATGTACTCTGTGATCTGAGGAATGTCATCATGAGGGTAAACCTTATTGCCGCGATCCATTTCCTCGAAAATCCATCTACAGAACTCCTCGTCATGCTCGAATCGGAATTTGTCAAACAGTGGATCCTTGAGCATATCGTATTTTTCATCCTTGACCAAAAGCATATAGCCGTGTTGGGCACTGCAACGCATAAATGGCTGATAGCCAATCGGAGCGATTAAATCAAGCTCCGCACGTTCATCTGATATCCCCCACATCATGTCGGTTATCTCGGTAGGAGACCGGTAGAGTATCCCATACTTTTTATTGCTATTTGCAAAGTCGTTCCTTGTCATAGGACGCCACTGGTCGTTTTCGTATTTGCAGCACGCAAAGAATAACGCAGTTTTCAAATCGCTCGTAATATCCAACATCGGCGTTTTTATTCCGTAGTGTTGTGCTAAGGCAACATAGTTAATGCTTGATGCACTCCAGTGCCTTACTGCATCAAACTTATCCAAAAAATTACAGGCCTCATTTAGGACAATCTGATTTATAAACTGATTTACAAGCTGTTGCACATGGGATCTATTGTTGGGATATCGATACATTCCAGGCTTCGACTCTCCATAGTAAGCACTTTCACCTCTGTAGTAGTATTTACTTTTTGGCTGCGTCATAGCTGTTTCGATAATGGGGTATGTCAACTGCAGGCCTGGCATGAACAAAGTTGAGAGACTTTCGATAAAGATACTAAGAGATGCTTTGTTATTTGATATTTTTTCTTTTATAATAATTTCTTCTTCGCTTGACATGCCATCGAGGGAAATGATCCAATTATATAACCCGACACTTTTCTGCTCAGGGTGGATGCCCAGCAATTCTGCTGCATGATATAGGTCGTCCAACGCAACTGATTGCCTATCTGCTTCAATTGCTTGTTGAAAATTTAGAAATTCTTTAACCTTGACCTGATACTGCTCATCTTCTTGGATCATCCTGTGCAGTTGCTCGGTTGTCACGATGGGTATATCTTCGCAGGTACTTACATAGTGACAATTATCTTGGTATTCTGCACTATGAAAATAGCGTTCAATGCACTTCTTCCAATCAGCACGATCTTCGTAGAATGTCTTTAAGTGGTCCTGCGCAATTCGCAGCATGTCTTGATAGCTAAATGATACTTGGGCAATGGCGGCAAAATGAGGCGGCAACATATCGTGAAACGATTTTTCCTGCAATGTTTCTCGCCGCATATTCTTCAGCTCCTTTTGCGAAATGTATGTGTAAATTTCTACATTAATTTTAACATTTTTAGCATTCCTGCGCAACGTATAAAAGACCATCAAAAAGTACAAGCAAACGCACGGTGCTCATAAAAAGGACGAAGGCTATCTGGCAGATTTATTGAAGTAAACAGCAAGGAGGCTTGACGTGCAGCGTCGAGCCTCCTTGTGTTTTTCAGCCAATTCCCTCCATTCCACCCCTCCTGAATCCCCACGGTCTTGCCCTCATCATCCGTCACTATGTACAATCCAGTCCACATCTTTTTGACAGATCCAGCATGGCGAAGCAGAACCTTTCCCACCGTGCCAATGTTATCTGTGACGGGTCGCCCTCGCGGATACGAAGTGTCCGGCGGATCTCCTTGGGAATGACGACACGCCCAAGATCGTCAATACGCCGGACGATACCAGTTGCCTTCATAGTGGCTCCTCCAATGCTTTTCATTTTGCCCCGGTTTTGGCTGCAAGGCTATTGTTTGCAAAGAAAGGAGAAATATTCAGGCGCACGCCGCCGCCGGGCTGTGCGCATAAAAAAAGCCAAAGCCGCGCGAGGCGGCTTTGGCTTTTTTGTTTTGATGGATATTCCGCGCGGCGGGATGCCGCTCAGTCCTCCTTGTCCTGCGGCAGCAGGATGTTCAGCACCATGGCGAGCAGCGTGGCGGGGACGATGCCGGAGCCGCCGAAGATGTAGGTCATCCACGTCGGCATCATGCCCTGCACCGCCGTGACGGAGCCGATGCCGTAGCCCAGACCCAGCGCCACCGCGACGATGGTGGCGTTGCGGCCCTTCAGGGGCTGCGTGGTCAGCAGATTGATGCCGGAGATGACAATGGAGGCGAACATGATGACCGCCGCGCCGCCCAGCACCGGCTGCGGCATGACGGAGATGATCGCGCCGATCTTGGGGAACAGGCCCGCCAGCACCAGAATGCCGGCGCCCATCGCGATGGCGAAGCGGTTGACCACCTTGGTCATGCCCACAAGACCCACATTCTGACTGAAGGAGGTGTTCGGCAGCACGCCGAAGAACGCCGCCAGCGAGGAGCCGAAGCCGTCGCAGATCACCGCGCCGGAAAGCTCCTTGTCGGTTGCCTCACGGTCAAGACCGCCCTGCACGACGCCCGCCGTGTCGCCCACGGTCTCCACAGCCGTCACAACGAACATGATGAGCATGGGCACGATGGCGCCGATGTTGAACTGGAATTTGACCGGCATCCACTGCGGGATGGCGAACCACGCCGCATCCTTCACCTGCGCCCAGTCGGTGATGTAGCCGCAGACGACCTCCTTGCCGTCGATGACGGCGGTGTGGGGCAGCACCAGACCCATGAGGAAGGACACCAGATACCCGGCGATGATGCCAAGCAAAATGGACGCCACCGACAAAAATCCCGTGCAGGCGTGCTTGAAGATCAGAATGACGATCAGCGTCACAAGCCCCAGAAACAGATTCCAGAGCGCACCATAGTCGGCGCTGGCGCTGCCGCCGCCGAAAAAGCCGATGCCCACGGGGATCAGGCTCAGGCCGATGGCCGTCACGACCACGCCGGTGACGACCGGCGGGAAAAACCTGCGCAGGGGCTTGATGAGGAAGCCCTGCACCATCTCCCACACGCCGCCGATCAGGGACGCGCCCATCACCGCGCCGTAGGCGTAAATGCCGGCCTCCACGTTGGTGGAGATGGTTCCGGCGGCAATGCCCGCCATCATACTGACGGCAATGGCCTTGTTGACGCCGATGAAGCCGGAGGAGGTGCCCATGACGATGGGCAGCCGCGCGCCGATGGGGCCGATGGGATAGAGCTGAAGGAGCGTGACAAGGCCGGCAACGAGCATGGCGTTTTGCAGCAGCGAGACACGCAGCGCCTCATAGCCCGCGTCCACCGTGATGCCGCAGACGGCCATCAGGATCAGCAGCGGGGACAGGTTGCCAACGAACATGGCCAGCACGTGCTGCAGGCCCAGCGGGATCGCCTGCCGCAGCGGCAGCCGTCCGTCGAGATCGTGCGGGGATGCGAATCGGGGGGTGACGTTGGATGTTTTCATAGAACGGGATCCTCCTAAACGCTGTTTGGTTTTCAAAAGTACATTTTTATTATAAGGGGTTTGCGCAAAAAAAGTCAAACAAAGAAGCCCGCTGCGATGGGTGTGCGCCTCTTTTTGTGACTGTATACGACTTTTTTCCGCTCTATTTGTCCAAATTGACCGACAAATCCGCCGCATTCACGTCCGCCGCCTGCGGTATTCGGTCGGCAGCTCGCCGTAGGTCTCCTTGAATGCCGCCGAAAAGCGGCTCTGGCTCTCGTAGCCGACCGCCTGTGCGATGGCGGCAACATCGTCCTGCGTCTTGCGCAGCAGCGCGGCCGCCGCCTCCATGCGGTGCTTTTTGATGTGCGCGGCGATGGTCTCGCCGTAGACCTGCTTGAAAACGCGCTTGAGCGTGGTCGTGTTCATCAGATACTTCCGCGCCAGCTCCTCGATCGTGACGCGCTCGGAGAGATTCTGTGTCAGATCGTCGTGAACATGGCGGATGATCTCCTCCTGCGAGGCGCCGTAATCGAGCGCCCGCTCCGGGCAGGCGATCTCCATGACCTGCTCCACGATCTCGTGCAGCAGACGGATCTGCCCGGTGTCGGCGGCGCGGTAATAGACCTCCTTGCCGTCGCGGCGGCTGACCAGCAGACCGCTCTCCGTCAGCGAGCGCAGATGGTGCGAGACGGCAGGGCTGGACATCTCCAGCATCGCCGCCAGATTGATGACGCATTCCTCCTCGTGGCTGAGCAGCCAGAAGATGCGCACGCGCGTCGGGTCGCTGAGCTGCTTGAAGATCTCGGAGACCGCGCCGAAGCGCGCCGTGTTCATCAGCTCCCGGTGTAATTGCTCGGCGTGCCGCTGTTCGCCGTGGTCATGCGGCAGGGTAAATTCCGTCATTTTGCGCGTCCTTTCTCCGTTTTGGAAATTCCGTTCGCCTTTTCGGAAGCAAGCGGCGCAGACCGCTTGCATTTTTTTGCTGCTGTCAGTATACTGCAATTGTAATGATTAAGCAATCGTTTAATATTAGACATCAAACCGGAGGACTTTGCCATGAAAAAAACGTATCAGATCGAAGTGGACTGCGCAAACTGTGCCAACCTGATGGAGGATGCCGCCAACAAGACCGAGGGCGTTGCCGCCGCGACCGTCAATTTTATGACACAGAAAATGATCGTGGAATTTGCCGAGGGCGCGGACGAGAAAAAGACCATGAAGGCCGTTCTCAAGGCCTGCCGCAAGGTCGAGCCGGACTGCGAGATCGAGCTTTGAGCCGCACGCTGCCGCACGGCGGCAGCGCGGCGATCTGAGGAAGGCACGGAGGTCATCGTATGACGAAAAAACAGAAAAAAATGCTCCTGCGTATTCTGGTCACGGCGGTCATGCTCGCTGTGCTGCATGTTCTCCCCATCACGGGCGTCCCGCAGCTCATCGCCTACCTCGCCGCGTATCTGGTGATCGGCTACGACATCCTGAGAAAAGCCGGACGGGGCATCCTGAACGGACGCGCGTTCGACGAAAACTTCCTGATGGCGCTGGCAACGCTCGGCGCGTTCTTCCTCGCCGTCTGGACAAGGAGCGGCGACTATGTCGAGGGCATCGCCGTCATGCTCTTTTACCAGATCGGCGAGCTGTTCCAGAGCTATGCCGTCGGCAAGAGCCGCCGGAACATCACGGCGCTGATGGACATTCGCCCCGACTACGCCAACATCGAGACGGACGGCGAGCTGCACCAGGTCGCCCCCGACGAGGTCGCCGTGGGCAGCATCATCGTTGTGCAGCCGGGTGAAAAGGTGCCGCTCGACGGCGTGGTCGTGGAGGGCGAGGCAAGCCTCAACACCAGCGCGCTGACCGGCGAGAGCCTGCCGCGCGACGTCCGCGCCGGTGACGAGATCATCAGCGGCTGCATCGACCTGTCGGGCGTCCTGAAGATCCGCACGACAAAGGCGTTCGGCGAGTCCACGGTGTCGAAGATCCTCGACCTTGTGGAAAACGCCAGCTCGCGCAAATCGCGCTCCGAGGCGTTCATTTCCCGCTTCGCAAAGGTCTACACGCCGGTCGTCTGCATTGCGGCGCTGGCGCTGGCCGTTTTGATGCCGCTCGGCCGCATGGCCTTCGGCGCATCGCCGGACTGGGCGGACTGGGTCTACCGCGCGCTCAGCTTTCTCGTCGTGAGCTGCCCGTGCGCGCTCGTCATCAGCATTCCGCTGAGCTTCTTTGCGGGCATCGGCTGCGCGAGCAAGGAGGGCATCCTCATCAAGGGCTCCAACTATCTGGAGGCGCTCTCCGAGGCAAAGATCGTCGTCTTTGACAAGACCGGCACGCTGACACAGGGCGTGTTCGAGGTCACCGGCGTCCACCACAGCCCCTACGGCGAGCAGCAGCTTCTGGAATACGCGGCGCTTGCCGAGTGTGCCTCGTCCCACCCGATCAGCAAGAGCCTGCAGGCCGCCTACGGCAGCGAGATCGACCGCAGCCGCGTCACGGACATTGAGGAGCTGAGCGGCCACGGCGTCACCGCCACGGTCGACGGGCACCGCATCGCCGCCGGAAACGGAAAGCTCATGGCGAAGCTCGGCATTTCGTATCAGGACTGCCACTGCGTCGGCACGATCATCCATATGGCGATCGACGGGCAGTACGCGGGCCACATCGTCATTTCCGACGTCGTGAAGCCCCACGCAAAGCAGGCCATCGAGCAGCTTCGCCGCGCGGGCGTGCAGAAGACCGTCATGCTGACGGGCGACAGCAAGCGCGTGGCGGACAGCGTGGCAGCCGAGCTCGGCGTGGACGAGGTGCGCAGCGAGCTGCTTCCTGGCGACAAGGTCGCGCAGACCGAGGCGCTGCTGGCAGCCAACAGCACAAAGGGCAAGCTGGCGTTTGTCGGCGACGGCATCAACGACGCGCCCGTTCTGACCCGCGCCGACATCGGCATCGCGATGGGCGCGATGGGCAGCGACGCCGCCATCGAGGCCGCCGACATCGTCCTGATGGACGACGACCCGCTCCAGATCGCCAAGGCCATCCGCATCTCCCGCAGGTGCATCGGCATCGTCAAGCAGAACATCGTGTTCTCTCTGGTCGTGAAGTTCGCCTGCCTCGCGCTCGTCGCGGTCGGCGCCGCGAACATGTGGGCGGCGATTTTCGCGGACGTCGGCGTGATGGTGCTGGCCGTCCTGAACGCCATCCGCGCGCTCCGCTGCCGCGGGTAATTCAGGCAAACGACAAACCGCTGTGATTTGCACCATTTTGATGGGTCGATGCGACGCCGGCGGGCTAGTTTCGAGGCACAACCGCGCAACGCGCGGCTCTTAGCGCCGCAGATGGGCATCGACCCCTACGGTGCAAAGCAGGAAATGCGGCAATTTCTCGCCTGACCCACACGGTTTTTCACGCGCATTTGTAGGGGCGGACGACTCTGTCCGCCCTCTATAATTCTGAATTCTCCGTGGCTGTCTCTTATACACATCTCCGAGCCCACGAGACCGGAGCCTATCTCGTA
>ENA-OZLF01000200-OZLF01000200.1-human-gut-metagenome-genome-assembly--contig:-NODE-200-length-15320-cov-8.873108_pt1 | contig 15320 bp, 9 predicted proteins | sample MGYA00243860_ERZ653785 | MGnify/ENA primary metagenome ERZ653785 (study PRJEB26926, sample SAMN06164580) | human gut metagenome | biome: ENVO:00009003; feature: ENVO:2100002; material: ENVO:00002003...
AGGCTCCGGTCTCGTGGGCTCGGAGATGTGTATAAGAGACAGGCTGGGCGTGGCGGGGCAATGCGTGTGGCACGGCACAGTCTCCAATGAAAAGGTTCAATCACTCATGCGGGAAAGCGACCTCTTTTTCTTTACCAGCATCATGGAAGCAACCTCAACCGTGCTTGTGGAAGCCCTGATGAACCGCCTGCCCGTGCTCTGCTTTGATACCTGCGGCATGGGAACCATCGTGGATGAAACCGTGGGATGCAAGATACCCCTGACCCGTCCCGGACGGTCCGCCCGGGACTTTGCGGAACGCATCCGTTTCTTTTTCCATCACAGGGAGGTCCTGCGGGATATGGATGAAGCGTTTTACGCCAGGCAGAGGGAACTGGACTGGAACCGCAAGGCGGAAAGGATGGCCGGCATTTACCGCGAAGTTTTGAAGGCCCGTCAACATTGACCATGAGTGAAAACCGTATGGAGACCTATTTCAACATCAGATACGAATTTGACCGTGAACGCGTTTTCCGGCGCATGGACGAAGTGCTCCGTTCCGGGGGCGCCGGATACATCTGCGTGGCGGACGGCCATGTACTTTCCGAGGTACAGCGCAACCGGGAATACAGGAATGTGCTGAATGGAGCGCTCCTGACCATTTGCGACAGCGGCTGGGTGCCCGTCTACCTGAAATGGCTGCTGCATGCGGACAGGCCCCAATACTGCGGCGCCCAGATTTTCAGCGACGCCATCGGCATGAAAAAATACAGAATGATGTTCCTGGGAGGAAACCGCGAGACGCTGGATGCCCTTCGCCGGACCCTGGAACGGGAAGATCCCCGCGTGAAGCACATGCCTTTTGAGGAATTGCCGTTCTGCCCTGTGGATGAATTTGACTACGCGGCTATTGCCGGGAGAATCAATGAATACCTGCCGGACATCGTCTGGGTTTCCCTGGGCGCTCCCAAGCAGGAAATATTCATGAACAGGCTGTGCCCCCATCTTCAACGGGGGGTTATGGTGGCCGTGGGCGCCGTCTTTAACTTCGCCTCCGGGCGGCATATCAGAAGGGCCCCTGCCTGGATGGTGGACTGCAGGCTGGAATTTCTCTACCGCATTTTTAATGAACCCCGCAAGCAAATGAAACGCTGCTGGAAAATAATCTCTGTCCTGCCCTGGATTTTTATCCGTGAAAAACAACGGCAAAAGGCGGCCAGGCCGGCTGCCGCCTCCGGAAGGGAAAGAAAAGCGCCCCCTCTTCCCTGTACGCTGGTTTCATGTTTCGGCCGGCTTCCCGGCAACATGGATGACCTGCTGGCTGACTGGGGCAGGGAAGAAGGCAGGAAATTCATCATTGTCAGCGACGATGCGAGGTTCTGGAACCTGCCCTTCAACGCCAGCCTGGTGCCGATGGCTTTTTGCGAACTCCAGTCCCTGGTAAGGAAAAAACTGGGAAGACGGCATCAAATTAACGTTCCGGAGGACCTCCCGCTGCTTCTGCCGCAATATCCGGTTCTCTTTGAGGACTATGTGGAAGGGAACCGGGAATTGGAAACAATAGCTCTGGAATGGGAGGCCGGTTCCTCCCATGCACCGGTTCCCGCCGCTCCGGTTTAATGCTTACCCCTCTCCATACAGCAACATCCACACCTTAATACATTTCAACGATGGCTACCAAAATATTCGTCTCCGGTTTTTACGACATCATTCATGCCGGGCATATCCAGTTCTTCCGTGAAGCGCGTTCGCTGGGGGATTTCCTCATCGTCTCCTTCGCCTCCGGGCAGGTGCTCTGGAAAAGCAAGCGCAGAAAACCATCCATCCCGGACGACCATAAAAAAGTGATTCTGGAAAGCCTGTGTATGGTGGACAAGGTGGTCTGCGGAGAACATCTGGAGCCGGGAATGGATTTTGAACACGTTTTCCTGAAAGAACGGCCCGATATCCTGGCTGTTACGGAAGATGACTGTTACGGCGACCTTAAAAGGGAACTGTGCGCAAGAATTGGAGCGCGGTATGTGGTGCTTCCCAAAACGCCTCCCTGTTCCGAACAGATTTCCACCACCCAGCTGGTGAACAGAATCAAGGCCCCGCTTAGCGTTCCCCTGCGCGTGGACTTTGCGGGGGGCTGGCTGGACGTTCCCAGGCATGCGCGGCAGGGGGCGTACATTGTCAACTGCGCCATCAGTCCGTTTGTATCCCTGGACCACTGGCCCTATGAACTCCGGTCCGGACTGGGAGGCAGCGGAGCCTGGGCCATGCTGCAGGGCCGGGACCCCGTCCAGTCGGAACTTGCCCTGGGGGTTGGCTGGCAGGATCCGGCCGTGATTGCGGAAACGGGGCTGTGCGTCTGGCGTTCCGGCGCCGTTCCCGTGCTGGACATCAAGAGCACCGGTGACTTTCTGGCCGGGAAAATGGCGGTCTTCCACACCGGGCATGACCATGATACGCCGGGAATGGCTGACGGGTGCAGGGACTATGCCCGCATCGCCCAGTCTTCCCTGATTGCCCGCGCCGGAGTGATGGAGCGCAGCATTCATGAACTGGCTGCCGGAGTGGCGCTGTACCATAGCGTGCAGCTCCAGGAGGGGATGGCCCCCCTTCCAGCACTGGGGGAGGAGCTGGCGAAGAAATACCTGGGAGGCGGGTTCGGCGGATATGCCCTGTACCTGTTCGCTTCCCAGGAGGACAGGGACGGGGCGGTGCGTCTTCATGACGGCATGAGGGCTGTGGAGCCGTATTGCAAAAGCCCCTTCTGATTCTTTTGCCGGAATGAAAATGTCCATGGTTGAAGAATACTCTCCGGACACGGAGCCGGAAAAGGCGCAGGCTACCCGTCCGGGGGCCGTTCCCGGGACGCCGCCGAGGGAATGCTGGCTTGACCTGGGCAGGGTGGTTGGCCTGTTCTTCATCGTCCTTTTTCATGCTGGGGGAAGCGGAGCGGAATTCCCTCTCTTCTTCCAGCGGGTGCCTTTTCTGTTCATGGCGGCGGCCTACTTTGTGGGACGCAGGAAAATGTTCGACTGGCGTCATTCCCCGTGCAGGTACGTTTTATTTTATCTGGCATGGAACGGCGCGGCTTTTCTGGAAGCGTTCTTCAGGCATTGGATTTATTTAAGCCTGGGCCATTCAAGCACGTGGGACTGGAGCAGCCTGCCCTGGAAACTGACGGGAGTGGGAACCACCTTCCCCTACGACGGCCCCCTGTGGTTCCTGAAATACGTGATGGCGCTGAGCCTGCTCTCTTCGCTTTTATTTGCCCTGGGAAAAAGGAAGCTGCTGATTCCCGCGACGATAGCCGTTCTCTTCTCCGTAGTGCTGTTTCCGGAGATCAACGCGCTGTTTTCCGACCCTCCCCGGGTTCCGTGGGCGGACTCCCTGGCTTTTTTCATGCTGGGGTTCTGCCTTTCCTCCCTGACGCTGGGCGAGATTAAGCTGTTCCTGAAAAAAATAAGTTACTTTTCCCTTCCCGCGTGGGCGGCAATAGCGTGGATGAACCATGGCGGCGTCATCTCCACGGAAACCCTGCACACCATCCCCTGCTGGATTCCGGGGATTCTGGGACTGGGCTCCCTGTGCGTTCTGCTGGCGGAAAAGACGTTCTTTCGTAAAATCGCTCAGGCATGCGCTCCCCTCTTTTTCTTCATTTATGCCGTCCATTGCCTGATCCTTCCCTGGTTGATGCCGCTCCTCTCGAGAATCCTTCCTGAAGAACTTCCTTCTCCCATGATTGCGGCGGTCCTGGTATTTGCGGGAGCATTCTTTCTTCATCGGCAGGTGGTCCGGCATTACCCCGGCTGGGAATACCTGATCTTTGCCCAAAAGCGGAGAAAGCCGGTGACTGACGGGCAGGAAAAGGAGATAGTTGCCGCCGCCTTTTCCCGGTCCGCTTCCATCAATGAGCCCCCTCTTTAGAGGTCTTCCGATTTTTCTGTGGCTTATATGGGAAAACGGTTTCTCCATGCTTGAGCCGCCATTATCTTTTCAGATGAACCTCTGTTAACAACCCTTTTCCCATTTCTCCTTTGCCGCGCTCAATATCCCTTCTTCCATGGACAAACCTTTTCTGGCGGCCCGCTTCATGGCTTCATTCAGAGTGGAGTTTTTATTCGAACGGCAATTTGAGATTCCAATTCCGAAGGGCCTCCGGCACTCGTCAAACGGCGTAATGATGCCTGCACGTTCCCGGGCAATCTTTGACGGCAACCCCGTGCGGAACCGCCGCCGTCTGGATGCCAGAAGACATGCCCATTTCAGCCCGGATGATGGAATGGCCCGGAGGGAGATGAAAGAATATTATTGTTAACAGAGTATTATCAATATACGGCTAAAAATACCCCTTATTGATTTAAAAAAATGACTGCCTTTATTCAACTTCGCGCCCTGTTGCTCTGTGGTTTGCTGGGGTACCCGGCTGTCGCGTGTGGAAAAGGAAAGGAAGGCGTGTCCGTCATGGTTCCGGAACAGGCTTCCCGCGGAGAGCTGGTGGAGATGGCGGTCAAGGTAAGGCCCTCCGGCCGGCAACTGGATTACCAGCAGCGGGAAATGCTGGGTTTCATCCATTTCGGCATGAACACGTTTACCGGAGCGGAATGGGGAACCGGAAAGGAGGAGCCTGCAATTTTCAATCCTTCCCGGCTGGACGCCCGTTCCTGGGTAAAAACGTTCAAGGATGCCGGTGTAACGGGAGTGATCTTTGTAGCGAAGCATCATGACGGATTCTGCATGTGGCCCACCAAATGGACGGATCACAACATTTCCCGTTCTCCCTACAAGGGAGGAAAAGGAGACCTGGTTCGGGAAGTTTCCGCGGCCTGCCGGGAACTGGACATGAAATTCTGCATCTACCTTTCCCCGTGGGACATGCATGAAAAAAGCTTTGGGACGGAAAAGTACAATGATTTCTACGTCAAACAACTGGAAGAGCTGCTGACCAATTACGGCCCTGTTTATCTTCTATGGTTTGACGGAGCCGGGGTGGATAGCAAAGTCAATGGGAAACAGACTCCCTTCGACTGGGAGAGGATCTTTAAAAAGGCCAGGGAATTGCAGCCGGACGTTCTGCTTTCCGGGGCGGCTCCAGATGTCCGGTGGGGAGGAAACGAGATGGGACGCGGACGGGAAACGGAATGGTGCGTCCAGGGGGTTACGGCCTCGTCGCGCCTGTTTGGCGGAAATGATGTGGGGATTCGGGCTAAAGACAGGAATCTGGGCTCCATTGATAGCCTGGCAGGGAAAAAGCGGCTCGTCTGGTACCCTTCACGTGCAGGCCTCCCCATACGGAGAGGCTGGTTTTACCATGAACGCGACGACAAAACCATCAAATCTCTTGATTACCTGGTGGACTGTTACTTTTCAACCGTGGGACAAAACTCCAACGTTCTTCCCAACCTCTCTCCCAATAAGGAAGGAATCATTCCGGAGGCGGATGCCAGGAGGATGATCCAATTTGGCAGGGTGATTGGAAAGATGAAAAAAAATGACTTGGCCAGGGGAGCCCGGGCGAAAGCTCTTTCCGGGTGGGCCGGAAATCCGGAATCCGGGCTTTTGTTTGACGGCAGCCCCTTTACAGGCTGGGCCACTCCTGATGGCACCACCCGGGCGGAGGTAGAAATCCGATTGTCTGGAAAACAGGAGTTCAACGTCATCAAGCTACAGGAAAATGTTCGTGATTACGGCCAGCGTGTGGAGCGCTTTGCCGTGGATGCGTGGCTGGACGGCCAGTGGAAACCCTTGGCTGAAAGTACCACCATCGGATTCCGTAAAATGATCAGGCTGCCGAAGGCGGTGAAGGCTGATCAATTGAGGATACGCTTCCTGGATTCCCGCAAATCCATTTCATTCAGCAATTTCTCGTTGTATTACCTGGCTCCTTTCTCAACGGAGGACAACGTGGAAGGCGTCCGGAAACTGAACAGGAAGGAATGGAAAATAACCGTTGCCGGGAAAAACCTTCCCGCGGCCCAGTTGGAGCGGCTGAAAGACGGGAAAACGGATACTTATGTGGAAGTGGGACTGCCTCCCCAGGGATGCGACATTGTTATTGATACGGGAAAAGTGCAGAAAATTGCCGGGTTGATATATACGCCTGTGATGGAGGGAGGGCCGGGCCATATTGAAATGTATGATATCCGCCTCAGCAGGGATGGCAAAACATGGGGAAAGCCGGTGGCTTCCGGCCGTTTCGGCAATATCGTCAACAACCCGGTGGAACAGGAGGTCAATTTTGTTCCCGTTGAAGCTAGATTCGTCAAATTCAGCGCTAAAAAGGGTGCCGACGGAGCACGTAAAGCGGCTGTTGCCGAGTTGGATTTGCTTTAATATGGCCTATAAGGGCCTTTCTACGAGGAAAAAGAGGGAAAGGGAAACCAGGCAAATGGAAATTTGGTTCTTGCTCCGGTGTGCTTCAACAGGAAGAAGGATGCTAGGTTTCTCCATGAAGCAACCAGGCGGCCCATGTAAAAAGGAAGCGCCCCAAATGTTTTTCCGCTTACCATGCTTGCATTAACGGCTAACATATCCGCCGGCTCTGCAATCGTGGCGCGTGGGAGGTAGGGGCAGGGACACTTCAACTTCTATAGGAAGATTATCCTGACGGCCGTATTCCCGGACAGGAACGGCTTCGTTCAGTCTCGACGCTTTTCACAGGATGATATTTTCCAGGAACAGGTAGAAACTTTCAACGAAGTGGTAGCACACGTTGCCGTTTTATCCGATGAATGGAAGGAGCTTCACGTCCGAGTGCGGCTGGATCAGATCATCAGCTCGCCTTTGGAGGAAAGGGAAATATCTCTGGAATCCAGGGATGCGGTTGCTCTGACCGTGGAAGCAGCCACCGCCCAGGAAGGGAGCGGGTTTTTCACCAGCCAGAATTTCGGAGTTCACGATGGTGGACGGGATGGCAGTGGCGTTGTTCAGCCACTTCGCAACAAACAACAAGAAATAATCATGAATAAAATTACTTCTATCAACGGAACCCTCATAGCTTCTCTGAATGAACTGAATGAACATGTGGAGAATGGAACTGCCCATGTTACAGAGGAAGAGCGTACTGCATGGAATAATCAAACCACGGTCAAGGCCAAGGGGATTCTCATTGCCACCCAGGAAGACCTTGACGAGCATACCGGGAACAAGGCCATCCATGTGACGGAAGACGAACGCGCCGCGTGGAACGCCAAGGCGGATGCTGCCGCTCTTTCTGCAAAAGCCGACGCGTCTTCCTTCAATGTGCACAAGGATGATGCCGTAGTCCACATAACAGCGAAAGAACGTGAAACGTGGAACGGCAAGCAGGACAAACTGACAGATGAAGCGGGCAATATGACGCTGGACGGAGGACTAACGGCTCAGGGCGGAACATTTTCCGATGCGGTTAATGCTAACGGAGGCATCAACATCCCGCTTGCCGCGGGAGCCGTGACTAATACTGCGGCCGTCAACCGGATATATGCTGCCGGGCTTGCCGCCGTGGCCGAGACATACAACCTGCAGATTTACCTTGATGCCGCGATTACTACCACCACCAATAATGCTGCCGTGACGGAGCGGGTGTCGGGGCAGCTCATGAGGGTTACCGTGCCGGCCAGACAGTCGTCATCTGTCAATATGGGCCTGGATCACTCTCTTATAGGCCGCGCCAATTACAGCAAATTTGGCGGATTTACCCTGCCAGTCCGGATGTCAGCCTATAAAGCCACTATCAAGATAACGCTAGGCATGGGTGACGGACAGGTGTCGGTGAGGACGGATAGAGACGTTGACGATTACACTAGGGTGCACACTAGCGCTGAGCACTTTGGCGAGGTGCTGGATGTGACTATATCTGACACAAGAGATTCTGAGTCCAGAGGGTACTGGGTCAGAGTCAGAGAGATTTATTACTCCCGTTCAGCGGGGAGGAAGTTTGTCAAGACTACGAGGGCATTATTACCCCTTGACGGCAACACAGCCGTGCCCGCATCCATCAGCGGGCTGGTGTATCACCAGTACCGTGACGGTGGCTGGGATACTGACAATTATGGGACGTTGTGGCTAATGACAGGCGGCTACGATAATCGCTGCTGCATACGCATCGCCAATGTGCGGGGCATACATACCTACAACTCGGTAGGATTTAACGCATGCCACCTGGACATCTACAACAGTACAAACGCCACAACTGTGGACATAGGCGCTCCGCGCATTATGCAGCGATACATGGACGGTTATAACCCTGCGTATTATGGATTTTCGGCCATCGAGTATAACGCGATCAAGTCCGAGACGATAGAGGATTTTATTGATCCGGATACTCAAGATCAAGCCTGATACCATGATTGCAGATAGATAGTTACAGCTACAGTTTCCATGTCTCGGAGAGTGGGACAAGTTCACGATGACAGCCGTGTACCGGGACGCGGACGGCTACACTCACACTAACCGTTACGCCCAGGACAACATTCTCACCGAAGCCCTCTCCCGCCCACCGCAGGAGAGGGCTTCTTTATACCCGCAGTGCACGGCAATTTCCCGCAGTACATTGTTTCCAAAATGATTTACAGTGTACTACTGTTTGTACTGAAGTTTTGGATAAATAAAAATCGCAAGTACTGTATTTCAAGCACTTGCGATTAAAATAAATGGTGGAGGCGACGGGAGTCGAACCCGTGTCCTGAAGGCCGTTGATGCCGGCATCTCCATGTTCAGACGCATATTGCTGCTTTCGCGGCCGCTTCGTCATGCGCCAACTAGGCAGGCTCGCTAGTTGCCTGTGGAAGTCTCGTGCGTTGCGCGGCAACCCCGCATTGCACCAGCCTGCTGAATGTTCGTCGTCCCCTCTAGCAGGCGTTGAGGTTCTGACGCGGCTGAACTAATTAGGCAGCCAGAGCAAGGTCGTTAGACTCTGCATTTATTTTTTTAATCGGCTTTTTAGAAGGCCAGCCGATTAACCTTCACATGCAGCCAGCACCTCAGACTTCCAGTCGAAACCATGGCGCCCCCATATGTATTTACCGGTAGAGACAAAAAATCCCGCCATGGCGTTCAGGCAGGAATTATTTTATTTACCGGTGGTGATGCAAGTGGCACGCCCGTAGGGATTCGAACCCCAAACCTTCTGATCCGTAGTCAGACGCTCTATCCAATTGAGCTACGGGCGCTTTGACTTGCGTCGTGTACCGCGTAAGCGGTGAGAGGAATATAGGTTTTTCTTCGGGAAAGTCAAGATGTTTGTAAGATGATTTGAGAAAAAAATCTCATTTTTTCTCTTCCCGGGAGAGGAGTCCTTCAAAGACAGGCCGTTGATTCCGGAGCGCAGAAAGAGGGGAAAGGCGTTGCGTCACGGAATGGGCTGTGGCACACTGAACGGAGAAAATGAGCGAGTTCAAGGTGATCAGGTCGCCGATGGAGGCATTGAAGGAGTACTTCGGCTTTTCCAGTTTGAGGGAGGGACAGGACCGCGTGGTGGCTTCCATCATGGAAGGCCGCAACGTGCTGGTGGTGATGCCCACCGGGGGAGGGAAATCCCTGTGCTACCAGCTTCCCGCCTTGTGCCGGGACGGGGTCTGCCTGGTGGTCAGCCCGTTGATCGCCCTGATGAAAGACCAGGTGGACGCCCTTGCCGCCAGAGGGATTCCCGCCACCATGATCAACAGCTCCCTGAGCTTTCCTGAACAAAGGGAACGCCTGGCCGGCATGAAGGACGGGGCGTTCAAGCTGGTGTATGTGGCTCCGGAGCGTTTCGGCCATGAGGGGTTCATGCGTGCTCTGGCGGAGGTGGACGTGAATATGGTTGCCGTGGATGAGGCTCACTGCCTGAGCCAGTGGGGGCATGATTTCCGTCCGGATTATTTGAAGCTGGGCAGGGCTATTGAAGCGATGGGGCGCCCGCAGGTAGCGGCTCTGACCGCCACGGCCACTCCCCGCGTGCGGGAGGATATTCTGGAACATTTGAGGCTGGACGACCCGGTGACGATTGTACGGGGGTTTGCGCGGGAAAACCTGCATTTCCGCATTACGGCTTGCGATACGCACAAGGACAAGTACAAGAGGCTGTACGAGCTGGTGAAGCGCCATAAGACGGGTATTATGTATTGCTCCACCCGCAAAAAGGTGGAGCAGGTCCATGAGGCTCTTTCCGAACTTGGCCTGAACGTGACGGCTTACCACGCGGGCATGACGGATGAGCAGCGGGAAGAGGCTCAGAACGCCTTCATGAACCGCCATGCGGACATCGTCATTGCCACGAATGCGTTTGGCATGGGCATTGACCGTGCCGACGTCAGGTTTGTGGCCCATTTTGAGGTTCCCGGCAGTGTGGAGGCCTATTACCAGGAAGCTGGCCGTGCCGGCCGCGACGGGGATGAAGCCTATTGCGAGCTTTTGTTCAACCACGCGGATTTGCGGACCCAGGAGTTTTTTATTGAGGGGGTGAATCCGGGCGTTCCGCTGATTGTGGAACTGTACGAGTTGTTAAGGAAGCATTGCAGTGCGGAAACCCACGATGTGGCGTGGTCCATGGAGGAGATGGGGGAACGCCTCAAATGCCGGAATGCCATGCAGGTGGGGGCCGCCCTGTCCGTTCTCATGCGCAATGGCGCGATCAGCCGCCATGACGTTCCGGGGCAGCGCGTGAAGCTTACCAGAGTGACGGACCCCGCCGTAAGCGGCTTGAAGATTCCTCTGGACGAACAGGCCCTGCGGGAAAAAGAGGTAAGGGACCGGGAAAAACTGAAGGCGGTAACGGAGTTCGCTTATTCCACCGGCTGCCGCCAGCAGTGGATTTTGAATTACTTCGGGGAGGAGGATGGCGCCCCGTGCGGCCGCTGCGACCAGTGCCTGACGCTGGGGGTGGAGGAAGGCCAATCGTTGGGCGAGGAGGAAACCAGGGTTGTCCGGCAGGCGCTGAGCGGGATTGCGCGCGCGTCCGTGCGCATGGCGGACGGTTCCTGGCAGGGAAGGTGGGGCAGGACGAAAATCATCCAGATGCTCAAGGGGGCGAAGAATCAGGAAATTTTAAAAACTTCCCTGGCCCGGCTGAGTACGTATGGCATCCTTTCCCGGTGGAGCGAGGACGACATCCGCCAGCTGTTCCGCGCCATGCAGATGGCGGGCCTGACCAAAATGAGCGGAGAAGCGGACCGCCCCCTGATTACCCTGAGCCCGAAAGGTAATGAAGTGATGATGGGGCGGAAGGAGGCCTCCATGATTTGGCCTCTTGCCCGCAGAGGAAAAGCTTCTGCCCCCTCGGGACAGACTAGGGTGCGCTCCACGGGGGATTTGGCCGCCCTGGGCGAGTTTGACGAAGATTTGTTTTTGAAATTGAAGGAGCTCAGGAATGAGCTGGCCCGTGAAGCCGGAATTCCGGCTTATGCCGTATTCCACAATTCCACCCTGGAAGGGTTGGCCAGGCTGAAACCCACCACCCGCCGGGGAGCCATGAACGTCCACGGCATCGGGGAGCAGAAGGCCGCGAAGTATCTGGATGATTTTCTGGAAGTGATCGCAGAGCATTGCGAGGTTTAAAAAGGTTTTCCGGACCGCTTGCACCATGTCCGCGCCGCCGTGGGGGAACTGATGGCCCTTGTTTTCCCATGGTCCGGCCGCTGAATGTTCCTGCGGGGTTATATTTGCAGGTGAAAAACGGCTTCCGGTTGATTTTATGTTGGGAGGACGTTTGTCCGTCTCTTGAATCCGGACGGGAAATTCCAGTGGGAGGTGGCGCTGAAACCCGGTGAAGAAAAGGAACTGACCTGCCAATATGCCTGCCTGGAGTAATTCCTGCCTGTACTATTTATGTATTGACTTCATTTTGGGAAGTGTGTAGTTTCTTTTCCACACATTACCCAAGACGGAGCGGTGGCTGAGAGGCTGAAAGCACTCCTTTGCTAAAGGAACGTACTGGCAAAACCGGTACCGAGGGTTCGAATCCCTCCCGCTCCGCCAAAACATTTTTCTTCTTAAGAGTCTGTATTTTAACGATACAGGCTCTTTTTTGCTTTTTTGGCAGGTGTTGCAAGAAGAGAGAAAGGATCATTTGCCTTTTAGTCAAATGCCTGGCTGCACTGGTTTAGAAACTGGCAAGGGAGAGTTGCATGGAGATACAGTTCAGCAAGCTATCTCTGCCGGAGTTCTTCCAGCGTATGAATGGCAAGGCCGGGGAATGAGGTGAGCATGAAAGAAGCCTGATTGTTCTGAAATTATTAATGGGGGAGGATTAAAAAATGGCGATGCTGTCCCTTTCCATTATTTGCTGCAGCGAATATGGTTTTTTATTGATTGATTTTCTCTGTGAAGCTTTTATTAAAAATGGATAATGTATCCTCTTTATGAAAACCATTCTTTTTTATTGTGGGCATTTTACCTTGTCCTCTCTTACGGGAGCGGAACACCGTTCCTGTGGTATGGGACAAGCGGAAAAAACAGGGTTGTTCCGGATAGCCCCATTGCACTTTCCATGCAGGGAGAACGGTGGGAGGACCCTGTCTCCGGATGCTTTGGCCAGTTTTATGTTTAAAAATCAGGGAAAGATTCCTATTTATCTTCTTGACTTTTTTGACGTAGGGAAAGAAAAGCTTTTTTCTCTGAGAGGGATCATTTGCAATGACGAGGAGAAAAAGTGCTGTATTACATGCCACGTCTCAAGATTGAGTTGTGCCATCCACTGAGGTATGTGGATTTGCTCCTTGGCGGCATTTACGTTGTATCTTTCCCTTTGCCAAAGCTTATCAAGGATCGATATCCGGAAGGACTTCCTTAAGGGAAATCCTTCCTAACGGGGGAGTATGAAAATCAATTTGGCCGTAATTGCTTTAAAGGGAAACCAGTTTCCTTCCCGCCGGGTTTACGGTAGGGGAGTAGTCCGTGGCTTTCATGAATTCCCATGCTCGCTCATCTTGGCACGAAGCGGGCTCTTACCGGGGTTCTCTCTCAGGGGGGAAAGAGGGTGCATACCGTTTCCCGCACTTCGTCAAGTCATTTGGCACGGATGTCCGGAGTGCTGGCTACAAGGATGCAGAACATTTTTCTTTCAAAAACATGCACGCTGCAGAAAGCGAAGATGCAGTCTTTAAAAGCCGGGGCTGTCCCCACCAGTTAGGATGGATGATGACAATGCCGTCAACTTCCCTGGTTTCCGGCTGATGGAGAGCTGTCCAGGCGTTTTCCCGGGATGTCGCTGACCAGTTCCATGTCCGGCCGAACGGGGTTGGAGTGCTCCCGGCAGAGGTCATGAAAGCGGATGGTGTGGCCCTGTTCCTTGAGTACATGTACTGCCGTGGCGGCAATTGCTGCATTAAAACTGTGCTTGTAGGAATGTCCTAAGATGACGGATATTTCATGTCCGTTTGTGAATGTTCTTTGTGTGCTTGCGGCAATGCATTGTTTCGGAAAGAGAGAAGTTATTTCTTTTTCTTAAGAAGCCGGTCATGTGCAAGGCGATGCTTTCCTTTGTAGAGAAAGTCAGTTTTATTGTTCCTGCCGACGGTGCGATCAATCAAATTAGGAATTTCCTCTTTGGTATAGCCGGCTTGAAGAAGGAACTCTTCGACTTTGGAATATTTACCAGGAAAGATGGAAACAAGAATTTCCATAAAAGATTTTTCCAGGTCTTTAGTTTCGTCTTCGATTACTTGATTTCTAGAGTTAATAAATGATTCACCATCAGCAACTTCGTTGAGAAGATTCCAAAGCTCTGAAATTTGTTCTTGAGATTCAATATAAATAGTTTTATTTTCTTTTAAGTTTTTAGATTCTCCGTTTGTTTCTTTATATTCCGTGATTCTGTAGGGATTATGTTCTTTTGATTCTTTGAATTGTTTTAATATTTTTGCATAATAAGGCAAAAATATATGATGGATAATCTGTTTTTTAGAAGATTCTTTCATATCATTCGAATCCTTAATAAGTCTTATATATTTATCGAGGAATAGACAAATCTCGGATTTTTGATTGATATCGGCCATTTCATCAATCTCAACTTCCGGTTCGGTTTTCTGATATGTTTTAAAGGAAAATAACGGAGCTGAGGCGACAAGATAACAATGCCATATTTTGTCGCTCAATTCAGTATTAATATTATTTTGCGTCGTTAAACCGAAGGTAAATGTATGTTTTTCGGCATTTTTATAAAAGGATTTAAAATGCTGATATTCTAGCAAATCCGAAAGTTTCTGGATAGTGGCAGATGGTTGTTTAAATTGATCTAAGCAGGCAGGACTTTTCAGAGAAGAATCAGCCATAACAATAGGACACAACGAAATGAGTAGACTAATGATAGATATATACATAAATGATAGTACTTTCATAAAATTTCACCTTCATCAGAGTTTCTTTTAAATTCTAATCCAAATTTTACAATAGTTATAGTTATAGACATTTTTATTGCTTCTATATTGAATATTTGGTTTGTTTTCCCTAATGAAATGGTATCTTTATTTTCTTCTTTTAAATTAATATATTTTTTACATATCCACCAGAAATTTTGTGGATTCACTCCCGACTTGCGAATTGCGTTAAGGTTAACTACTGTATCTCCTGTCTCAGCAACCATGTCATAAAGATTATTTTTATCTCTTATTCTAACAATTTTATTAACTCCGTGTCCTGTATGTGCTGATGCTAGTACCGGTTTTTTTGAATTATTGTCTCTCTCAGGCCATTCAAGACCTCCGTCTCGCTCAACAGCGTTAATTTTTTTAAAACTTACATTAGTGGGCAATAAGGTTAATTCAATGAATCCTATGAGACCATACTTTCCTTTCGGGAATTTAATTTTTTTGGTATCAACTTTATCGTTGCCATCTTCTGTTTCAATTTCTCCACTAAATTTCTTTGCCTCTATCTTTGTAGGAACTTTGATATTAATTGAAATCTTTGCTTCCTTCCCTTCACTGGTTTGGGCAACAATTTGAACGTTCGTATCTTTTGTTAATGATTTTTTTGCAATTAGACTAATCTTTTGTGATCCTTTTAATAAGTCGGCCTTTGTTTCTTCGAAGCCGTTTCCTTTAATATTCCAAGTAAGTTCCTTGATGTCGCCTTTAGGTTTTCCAACAAGTAAAAATGTGATTTTTTCTCCGATACCGATATCTGTTCTTTTTCGATCTTCTTCCTTATCTAATCCTTTCTTAATATAATAATCTGCTGAACATAATTGTGTTTGAGATTTGATCTTAAGAGAAGCAGAAGCTTCTTGCTCCGTTTCTTCAAGATCGTCATTATTATCGTTTGCTAATAAATTGTTGCAACTGTACAGAATTCCTAAAAAGCAAACAAGATGAGAGAGATATTTCATAAATATGCTAAAATACGTATTTTAAATTGAATCTTTTGTAAAGAAAAATGATTTAATTTTTAAT
>ENA-OZLF01000216-OZLF01000216.1-human-gut-metagenome-genome-assembly--contig:-NODE-216-length-14436-cov-4.302969_pt1 | contig 14436 bp, 20 predicted proteins | sample MGYA00243860_ERZ653785 | MGnify/ENA primary metagenome ERZ653785 (study PRJEB26926, sample SAMN06164580) | human gut metagenome | biome: ENVO:00009003; feature: ENVO:2100002; material: ENVO:00002003...
ACCGGTATCCGCCGCTGCGGAAAGTCGGTCATGCTGGAGCTGATTCATCCGCAGGAATTACAGGATAAGCATTATTTCCGTAAGCATGGTGCAGATGCATATTACGGACAGAATTAACAGGATATCGAGAGGGTATAAAACAGATGAAGATGAAAACAGCACCTATGGGGTGGAACAGCTGGGATTGTTATGGAGCGGCTGTTACAGAAGATATCGTACGACGGAACGCTGAATTTATGGCTGAGCATCTGAAGGAGTACGGTTGGGAATATATTGTGGTGGATATCCAATGGTATGAGCCTTATGCTGCAACCAATGAGTATCATCCTTTTGCGGATGTAGTAATGGATGAGTATGGAAGACTGCTTCCCGCAGTAAATCGTTTTCCTTCCGCAGCAAACGGTGCGGGCTTTGGACCATTGGCAGAATATGTCCATTCTCTTGGATTGAAGTTCGGCATTCATATTATGAGAGGGATTCCACGGCAGGCTGTACATCAGAACACGAAAATCATGAACAGTGACAGACATGCCCGGGAAATTGCCAAAACAAACAGTATCTGTGCCTGGAATACGGATATGTATGGTGTAGATCCTGAGAAAGACGGGGCACGGGAATACTATAACAGTATTTTTGAATTATATGCTTCCTGGGGTGTGGATTTTATTAAATGTGATGATATTGCACGGGAACTGCCACATGAGGAATCCGAACTGATTATGCTGAGCAAAGCATTGCATGGTTGCGGAAGACCCATGGTTTTAAGTCTGTCGCCGGGACCTGCTCTTTTAGAAAAGGCAGAGCTTTATAAGCAGATTTCCAATATGTGGAGAATCACCGATGATTTCTGGGATAAGTGGGAACTGTTATATGATATGTTTTCAAGAGCAGAAAAATGGTGCACCCATGCAGGTGCAGGGCACTGGCCGGATGCCGATATGCTTCCGGTCGGACCGATACGTCAGGTATATGATGTGAATAACTGGACGAATTTCACACAGGATGAGCAGATCACCATGCTGACACTCTGGAGTATCATGCGTTCTCCTTTGATGCTGGGAGGAGAGCTGACAGGGTTTGACGAATTCACTATGAATCTGGTAACCAATTCTGAAATACTTGCCATGCATGCAAATGCACGGCATTCGCATCAGGTGTGGAGACGTGAAATCGATGGTATAGAGCATGCATTGTGGATTGCAGCAGATACAAAGGGTGGATATTATGTCGCGGTATTTAATCTGGGTGATAAAGACAGTGACATATCCATACCGCTTGCTGATCTGGAGATTTATGATGGAGTAAATGGAACGGAGCTTTGGAGCGGAGAGCACGTGGAAGAGCCAAAGAGCCTTAGTGTGTCATTAAAGAGTCATGGTGCTAGGGCATATCATTTTACGTACAACTAAAAAGCATACTACTGTTAATGTATAGAGATCTTCAATCATGATCTCAGTTTTGAGATTAACCTTATAGTCATTTTCAGCACGTTGGCGATCTTTTTCTTCTTGCCGGTTCTGACTCATCATAATAAGAGGTGCCTGAATCGCAGCTACACAGGACAGCACGAGATTAAGCAGGATAAAAGGGAATGGATCAAAGGCTTTGACGGCAAGCAGATTCAGAACCTCCTCATTGGTCATATCATGGCGAATTTCTTTAAGCACTTCTTTTAATAGTTTGCGGTTTCCCTTCATGCTGGTCTCCTTCTGTTTATTCCCGGTAAATCTGTGCAAACCGGAAATTTCTGATGAATAACATGGTGCAGGATCGTTTTCGATTATTATATTTTACTGTGAGATTGTGATATTAGCAATAGTGAAATGGGGCAGAGAAGAGTTGAAAAGGCAGACGGATAAGAAACAAAGATAAAATAGTAAAAATAGAACAGAACAAAGAAAGAATATGGAGATAAAACAGAAAGGAATAAACAATGAATGTAAATCCTATAACAAGATTGGATTATCCAGATCCGGACGTGATCCGCGTAGAAGACACCTATTATATGGTATCCACAACCATGCACTTTATGCCGGGCTGTGAGATTCTGCAGTCTTTTGATCTGGTGCACTGGGAGCATGTGACTTATGTCTATGAGACGTTGGATCATACGGATGCGCAGCAACTGAAAAGCGGTCAGAATATTTACGGACAGGGCATGTGGGCAGCTTCCCTGCGCTATCATGAAGGCCGATTTTGTATCTGCTTTGTGGCAAATGATACCCGTAAGACTTATTTGTATACTTCGGAAAAAATAGATGGTCCATGGAAAAAGCAGCTGATAGAAGGCTTTTATCATGACGGCTCTTTATTATTTGATGAGGATGGCAGAAACTATATTGTATATGGAAATGATGAAATCTGGATTACAGAATTGAATGAAGATTTGACTGCACCAAAGAAGGACGGATTACATCGTCTTTTAGTCAGTGATCATAAGAACCCGGAGCTAGGCTATGAGGGTTCTCATATTCAAAAAATAAACGGCTATTATTATATTTTTCTGATTCATTCCCTGAGAGACCGCTGGATGCGGACGGAAGCATGCTTTTACAGTGATTCTCTGGAAGGAGAATTCACGGGTGGAGATGTACTTTGTGATGATCGTGGATATTGTGGACAGGGCGTGGCACAGGGAGGAATAGTGGATACGCCGGATGGAAAGTGGTATGCAATGCTGTTTCAGGATTCCGGAGCAGTTGGGCGGATTCCTATTCTGCTTCCGGTTACCTGGAAGGATCATTTTCCGTTTTTTGGACAGAACGGACATGTGCCGGAAGAAATAGAGGTTCACAGTACCAGACCAGGATATATTTATCAGCCATTAGTGGGAAGTGATGATTTCTGTAATGGGCTGCTTCCGCGCTGGCAGTTTAATCATGATCCAGATCCACGGTACTATCATCTGGATGCATTGCAGGGAACCTATACAATTACAACACGGGAAGTTTGTACAGAGCTTACACAGGCAGTAAATACGCTTACGCAAAGGATGAGTTATCCGTCCTGCGCAGCTGAGGTTACTGTTGATGCTTCTGCATTGAAAGAGGGCGATGTCGCAGGTTTGTGTGCGTTGCAGAGCTGTTATGCTGCAGTTGGCATTACAAAACATCATGGAAAATATGAAGTCCTTATGCTGGATAAAAAAGAAGATGGTATATTGGATATGACGGAAGGAACTGTTGTTGAATCACACCAGATGGATTTTCGTCTTGAAGCAGATTTCTGTAACATGAAGGATGAAGCACGCTGCTATTACCGGGTAAATAAGGGAGACTGGCTACCCATCGGAACCGTGCATAAGCTGTACTTCAAACTGGATCATTTTACTGGTTGTCGGTTTGGTCTGTTCTGCTATGCGGCAGAGGAAACAGGAGGAAGTGCCTGCTTCCGGGATTTTAAGTATTATGATGTTGATGAAATCTCATAAAGATAGAACTGCATAAAATAAGTGTCGGAATTTACTCAAATTTTTCCTACTTTGGACATTGGTTTTTACAACGGTATTGTATAGTGAAGCAGAGGAAAAACAAAACATGTTTCAGAGAGGAGAAACGATTATGAGAATTAAGAGTATGATGAAGGGTATGCTTGCTGTTGTAATGGCAATGTCTATGGCAGCATGCTCCGGAGCACCTGCAGCAGACCAGACTTCTTCTGAGTCACCGTCACCGGCACAGACAGAAAGTACAGCAGCAACAGAGCAGGAAACAATCGTAACAGAAGTATCTGCAGAAACGCAGACGCAAGAAGAAACAGCAAAAGCACCGAAATATGTTTTCTGTTTATTGGTGATGGTATGAGCCATCCCCAGTTTCAGGCAGCATCTGACTATCTTGGAGCAATAGCAGATGAAGATTATGTCAAGGCACTTCCGAGCAATAGCTATGAAGACCGTGGAGGAGCAGTACTGGACGGACCGGAAGCAGGATACAAGGTTACCTATACACAGGCTGATGCAGAAGCGGTTACGGCTGAAGATGGAAGGGTTATTCTGATGGATGAGCATCTGGCAGATTCCGACGCTATGGATTATGATATGGATCGTGCAGATGGAGAATGGGCATTATCTGACTATGTACAAAAGGGTATTGAAGTATTGGATAATGGCACCAGATTCTTTATGATGTGTGAAGGTGGAAAGATTGACTGGGTATGTTTTCAGCCCAGTCCCGGCAGATTTCCGTCATCAGCAGACGGAAGCGGATTTACACACCTGCTTCTTATGTACATGAACTTGGATTAAAATTCGGTATTCATATTATGGGAGGGAAGAGTTTCATTTAATCAGATGATGAAGGATATTAAGTCAGGAAAAGATACGGATTTTGTTGACGAGCTTATTTTTAAGGTCATAAATGCACCGACCAAGAGAATGAAAATTGAATATGTCTAAGGCAAATTACAAAGCCGCTTATTCTTATTGATTTTAAGAGTAGGCGTTTTTTTGCGTTCTCTTGTACTTGTTTACATAGCCACCTTGACAAAGTGGCTAAAACTATGCGAAAGGAGGACGCATCTATGTCAAATCGCAAAAAGACGGTGTTGTCGACAGAGATTGTGACAGCCGTGGAGGACTGCGGCTTTTTTGAAAGCATTCCCCTATGGGCGGTGACGCTCATCGGCGGGCTGTTCATCACAGTGCTGTCGTTCATTATGATAATGTCGGTGTATGGCAGGTTTTTCAAGCTGTACCTTTATACCGCAATCGCTCCCGTCCCTCTTTCTTCTTTGCGGGAGAGCCGAGCCAGAATGTCGGCAGGAGCTTTATCAAGAGTTATTGTGCCGTGTGCCTTGAGGGTGCAATCATCGTGCTTGCCTGCATTATCTTTTCGGTGTTTGCGGCTTCCACGCCCGTGGTCAATCCCGATGCGGCTGCGGTCACGATGGTGTGGAGCTATATCGAGGAACTGGTATTCAATATGCTCGTCCTTGTCGGTGCGGTCAAGATGGCAGACCGTGTCGTGCGTGAAATGATGGGCTTGTAAGGGAGGGAGCGGATGAAACGTGTTTATATCTTTAAAGACGGAGTACAGCAGGCAAGCACAGCCACAAAAGAAAGTGCGGTTGACCTTATCCGTCAGTACCAGAAACTGGAAACACACCCGATGCTTCGGGCGGAGTTCAGCATCATTGTAGGCGAGGAAGAATTTATCCCCTACCCGTCACAGAAGAAGCCGCCCAAAAGAAAATCTGGAATGGAGCGATAGGAGGTGCTGCTTTGTACGATTTTGAAATGGAATACCGCAGGATATTTGAAACGCCGCTTGAAGAAATCAAAGAGGATATATTCTTTCGGGAGGATAATTTTGAACATGAAACGTGGTACGGGGATTTGCAGATGTATCTGGCAATCGGCGTTTGCAAGCCAGAGAAAGATTGCGTGTCAGATTTGCAGAAAGCATTAAAGGTAATGGGCTATCCCACGCAGGCAAAGGAGCGTGACGGACAGCTCTATCTTGTGCCGCAGAGGGAAGTACAGAAACAACCCCCTGCCCGCAAGCATGAGGACAGGGAATGGTAAGGAGGTGAAAATGGTTGGAAGTAAAAATAAATAAAGAAATCCGCAACTATACGGAGAGCATGTTTTTCGGGCTGTCTATGCGGCAGTTCCTTTTTTCTGTCCTTGCCTGCGGCGTGGCGGTGGGCTTGTTTTTCCTGCTCCGTGGCAGGTTCCGGACGGAAACCATAAGTTGGATGTGTGTTCTGGGTGCTTTGCCCTTTGCGGTGATGGGATCCCGAATATTGCAGAGATTTACCTGCCCCGAAGAAACAGACAGAGCATACAAGGTAAGATTTGAAATAAAAGAAACACCCTGCGGCATACTTCTATGCCCAGAAGGCAGGGCAAAATTAAGAAAACACCCTGCGGGTATCCCTTTATGCCCAAGATGCAGGGCGAGTAATTGACTTTGACCATCGCCCCTTTAAAAATGTGGATGTCATGGATGAGGCAATGATATCCTTATGGAATCAAAGAGTAAATCGTGATGACAATGTGTATATTTTGGGGGATTTCTGCTATAGAAACGAAAAAAGTGCGGAATGGTATCTGAGTCAACTAAAGGGACATAAGCATCTGGTTCTTGGCAACCATGATACCAGGCTGCTGGATAATGAGATTGCAATGGGATATTGTGACTCCATCGATAGGATGCTGTACGTGTCGGATAGTGGGAAAGAGATATGTCTGTGCCATTATCCGATGTCGGAATGGAATGGCTCTTACAGAGGTCACTTGCACTTTTACGGTCATATTCACGATAAGAGGGATGAAACATGGGAATATATGAATCAGAGGGAGAACGCTTATAATGTGGGCTGCATGTTATATGGATACAGACCGGTACGCCTGAATGAGATTGTGAAGGCGAACAGGACTATATGATTGTCTGCGGAGACTTTGGTCTTTGCGTAAGCGGCGGATGTTCGAAGAATATAGTGCCCAAAAAGGAAGTTTTATGTTATAATTCAAATAACATCAAGGACTTCGCAACACACAGAGCAGATGTAAGGTGGCATGATGAGTAAAAATATATGCAGATTAGATGGAAATCAAATTTTTTTATCCGTACTGAGGGATGATGAGGAGGCAGTCGGCTTATACGCGAAGTGGATGTCGGATGAAACCACCTGTGTCTTTATAGAGCATGCGCATTCTGTGGTGGACATCACCCGGATGCCCGGTTGGGTAAGAGACCATTCTGTCATGCGGATGGGAATTGTCCTGAAAGAGACAGACACATTGATTGGATATTGTCATATTGACCATCGAACTGAGGATATGTCAGCCTGGTTATCCATTAACATCGGAGAAAAGTCGGTGCGTGGAAAAGGCATTGGAACCGAAGTCGTGCAGATACTCTTGCGGTACTGCTTTATGGTGTTGGGAGTGTATAGTGTCCATCTGGATGTACTGGAAACGAACACCCCTGCCATTAAGTGTTACGAGAAGGCAGGATTCAGAATAAGTGGCAGATACCGGGGGCATTGTTACTATATGCGGAACTACTATGACTGGCTGCACATGGATATCTTATATGATGAATACCTGAAAATACATGTTTAGTGGGAAATATCCTATTTCTTTCAACAATTAGATGATGAAATATGTGAAAATGTGAGTATTTGTGTGGTGCCTTCCCATACCAAAGGAGAGACGAATGAGTCTGGAATTGCTGAATTAGCACGCAGATTGGCACAGAACAATCGTATAGATAAAGTTAATTATCTGATCAGAAACAAAACGATTGATAAACTGGCATATGCCGTTACGGTATAATAACGACAAACAGAAAAAGCCTTTATTGTCAAGGGGTTTGAGCGTTTGTCGTCTTTTATTCAATTCCTTTTCCAAGTTGAAAATTGACGAAAACTATAAAGAAAAAAGGAGGCTGTTTTATTAACGACAAAATTTAATAGTGCCAGCGGTCCGGCTTTATGTCTGACCGCTGGTTGCCGTGGGCGTTTCACTTTTATAGGTGGACGCCCTTTTTTCATACTCATTTTCGAGAGAAAGGAGATCCACATGGAATTAAACGAAATGGAAAAAAAGCTGCTCTTTCAAGTGGAGGGCGATTATCAGACAAAGATCCTGAATGAACTTTATATGACCGTGAGGTATTCAAATAATTCCGAACAGCGGGAGGCGGCAGAAGGTCTTATGGCAAAACTTCGTGTTCTGTCAAATGCAGAGTGCATGGACTTGGTAAAAGATATTCAGAAGAATTACCGTCTGCCCTATCCAGCCCGGACGATTGGAGAAAAGATCGCCGAGGCCAGACAGCAATCAGGTGCAGAAAAATTGAAGGGGCATGACATCATGGCACTTGAACGCTTTGATCCAGAAGTAAAGCACATGATCGTCTTTGATGTATTGTCTTACGATTCCCCTGTTGGCGACAAAGGCGATAAGATGCGCTTGTTCCTTACAGATGCCGGCTATCAGAAATTTTTAGAGAGCCAGGAACGGGGCGAAGTGAAACTGAAAAACCATGCGAAGGTCTCTGACGGTCATCTCCATTATGACCGCAGGGATCATGCCTTGTAACGGAATAGTCGAAGAAAGGAGGCGATACAATGGCAGTATTCCGTGTAGAGAAAACAAAGGACTTTACGATAATGAGCAATCACCATCTGCGCAATACGGAGTTGTCCTTAAAGGCAAAGGGGCTTTTATCACTTATGTTGTCGCTGCCGGAAGATTGGGATTATACCACAAAGGGACTCGCCCATATCTGCAAGGATGGTGTGGATTCTATCACTACTGCCCTGAAGGAACTGGAGCGGCATGGTTATCTCACCAGACAGCGTCTCCGCTATGATAACGGGCAGTTGGGAGACATTGAATATACGATCCATGAGCAGCCTGTAAGCACCGAAAACACAGGGCTTTCACCTAAACGGGAAAATCCAAGACAGGTAAAACCTGAACAGGCAAAACCTAAACAGGCGGAACCTGAACAGGCAAATCCGGCACAATTAAATACTAATCCATTAAAAACAAAAAAATCAAAAAAAGATAAATCAATAACTTATCCATCAATCTATCCGGCAGAGCCGGAAGCGGCAAGCCGCACGGATGGGATGGATCGGATAGAGCTGATAGAAGCCTATCGTGAAATCATCAAAGAAAATATTGAATATGACTTACTGGTCTTACGGTATGGCAGGGAACGTCTGGACGAAGCCCTTGAACTTATGCTTGAAGTGATTTTGTCGAAACGCCCTTACATTCGCATTGCCGGAGATGATTTTCCGAGGGAAATCGTCAAGAGCCGGTTCCTGAAGATCAATTCCGGCCACTTAGAGTATGTCTTTGACTGTATCGACAAGAACACGACGAAGGTCGGAAACATCAAAGCCTACCTGTTGGCGGCACTATATAATGCCCCGGCTACAATGGACAGCTATTACCGTGCCGAGGTCAATCACGACCTGTACGGCTGTTAGGCACCTTTGGGTGTCTTTTTTCATTTCATCACAGAAAGGAGGCAAAGCACAATGAAAAGAAACACTGTGCCGGTACTATGCCCGGCGTAACCAAAGAACAGATTCAGGCAGCGCGGGAAGCTGACTTGTTTACTTACCTGCAATTCCATGAACCCGGCGTGCTGAAACGGGATGGACCTAATTTCCGGCATAAGGAGCATGACAGTCTGGTATATGTGACCGGGAAAAGGTACTGGTACTGGAACAGCCGCGGACGGAGTATCAATGCGCTGGACTACCTGATCCAGATTCGGGGATATGGTCTTGTGGATGCGGTTCATGCTCTGGTAGGTGGAGAAATCCGGCAGGAACCGGCCTACCGAAATACGGCAGAAATACAGGTATCAAAGGAACCGGAAAAGAAAGCATTCTCTCTCCCCTGGGCCAGACGTTGCGCGACCGCTGCGGTCTCCTATTTGCAGAAACGGGGGATCAGCTCAGAAGTCATTCGCCAGTGTTTACAAGCCGGGATTTTTTACGAAGCCCGGTATCATGGAGAACCAGTTTGTGTATTTGTAGGGAAAGATGATTCCGGGAAAGCGAAGTTTGCCTGTATGCGCAGTATCAGTGGCAATCTCAAAAAGGATGTCTATGGCAGCGACAAAGGATATAACTTTTGCTATCCTCCGCAAAGTCCGGGCAGCCGGCATGTGGCAGTCTTTGAAGCTCCTATTGATGCGCTTTCCCATGCAACGCTTCAAGAGCTGGAGGGATGGAAATGGAATGGTTACCGCTTGTCTTTGGGAGGTACTTCCCATGTGGCGCTGACTTCTTTCCTGGAACGCCACCCGGAGATCCGGCGTGTTACCCTTTATATGGACCACGACCTTGCCGGATTTGTCAATGCCCGGAAAATCAAGACCATGCTCCACGAGGATAAACGTTTCCGTCATATCCGGGTAAGTGTCAACCCTCCCCGGATGGGAAAAGATTACAATGAGAAACTGCTGCAGGTTCGGGAACAACTGCAAACCAGCCAGCACCAACGCCGCCCAAAAGAGGCGGCTGTTTCAATTTAGGGAGGATTTCAACATGAATGGATCTCAACATATCTGCTTTACAGACAGCGCCGGAAAAGCGCTGTTTTCCATTCCCGACAATGGTTTACTCTGCCTGTTCTATGGAAACGGGGACAGGCACTTTGCTGCTTGTCATCGTCTGGATGACACCCATGCAGAAATTGACGGGGTAAATTATTCGCTGTCGGACTTTGCCAAAAGGATGAAACACAACCAGATCAGCTTTGCCCCGGCATAAGGCTGGCAAATAAATAACAGGAGGATTTGAAAATGAAAAAAATTGAAAATACCGCTTTGCAGATGATTGCCGAGGCTTCCCGGTGTCCAGACTACGGCCCCGATATGGTTAAATCGCTGATGAAAAAGCTGGACATGAACGAAAAGGGCTTTGCGCTTTTGATGAATGTTGCTCCATCCACAGTGCGTCTTTGGACCAGCGGAGCTGCACAGCCCTGCGGCACAGCAAAACGCCTCATGCAGATTTATGAAACCGGTCCGGAGATTGTTGGCAAGATTGCCGGCGGGCAGCTACCGGCAGATGGGAGGGATTGATGAATGACGGAGACAGATAGCCAGCCGATTGCGGAAAATGAGCAGGTCAAAGAGCTGCTTGCTCTCCTAAAAGACAACAATACACCGGGATATGAAGAATTTGCCAAACTGATCGAGCATGTAACCGGGATGGAGCAGCGTCTTTCGGAGGCAACTAAGGAACTAAAGGCAGTGCGTCAGGAAATGCAGGGGTTACAGAACCATTCCCTGAAAGATGCTCTCCAAAAGAGCTGTAAAGCTATGGAGACGAATATTTCCGTTATGCGTCACCGTCTTTCCAAACTCAAAGGCCAGATCATAAACGGATGCAGGAATATCCTTGCCGATTTCAGGGAACGCGGTGCTGTCGCTTTGAATGGGATCACACAGTTTTTACATGTCAGACCGGTGTTGGAGTCCATTCAAAGTGCAGCAAAAAAAAGTATGCAGGCCAGCAACAGGGCTGTTGCCAGAATTGACGCTTTCAGTACGGAATACCACGAAATGGGGCGGCATCTCAAAAATATGGGCCGTACCATTCAAGGAAAACCTGCGGAGGCAGACGCAAAAGAAAACGGAAAGGTTGCCAGGGTGTTCAAAGGTGCTTTCAAAGTGGAGGGCGCCCTTATATCCTCCATTAACCGTAATGCGGAGTGGGCACTTAATACCCTTGCCCGGTTGGAACAGACTGCGGAAAGGCGCCCTTCTGTTTTGGAAGCAATGCGGGAACAGGCAGCAAAAACGGAACCGGCAAAAAAGCCGCCGGCACCTTCCCATGATAAGGAAAGCCGGTAATTGTCAGGTTCACATGAAAGGAGGAATTTGATTGAATCAGGAACCACTACCGCAGATTCATTTGATCCGTGATACAGACTTATCCGTCTTTGCGTATGAGATCCATATTTTTGCCGGAGATTTTCTTAGGGAATGCGAATTTAATATGCGTTCTCTGGCGACAAATACCGGGGCTGATTCCATTGCCATCATGGGGAAAAATCACATGTGGCTTTCCGACGCTTTGTTTGCTTATTGTTCTACGGCAGACCTTCATCAAATGATCTCAACAACGGAGTTTATCGGAGCGAGGGCTTTCCTGTTTCATACGGAACGCAGAGAGGACGGTCACTTGTACGGAGATGTCCTGATGATGGATTTAGACACGCTGCGGCAGAATATAAAAAGAAATATCCTCTATCCTTGCGGCGTCAATATCGAACGCAAAGATGGTTCAGCGGCTACGGTCAGCCTGAAAGAATGGACTGAAATGGAGCTTTACGAAAAAGATGCTCTGAAAAGTTGGGGATTTTCTTATGCCCCAAATCAAGTTACGGAATGGCAGTACCACTATTCCACGATGTTCAGACAGTGGATGGATCAGGCATTTCGTTATATGCCCCAGGATTTAGAAGAACGCCTGAATATGCAATATATGGAGGCAGCCCAGAACCCGGATATGGATAAGTACCGCATACCACAGGGAACGGCAAAGCAGATGCTTCTTTATGACGAAGCCCCTGTGTATCGCCTTCTTCCATCCGGTTCGGAGAAAATCGCGCCCATCGCGGCAGTCTCTACGGGCCTGTGGTATGAAAATTACCGGGAGTTTGCCATTGCACCGGAGGATTTAGGCGCTCTGGACAAACTGATCCGCAGGGAAACTGACCGGCTCACAGGAAACCTCCCACAACTTCACAAAAACGAAGAACGCCGCCCCGCCCCGGAGCGATAAGAATTTTACACTGACTGGAGGTGATGAAGATTGGCAGGAGTGCATGAAGATTTCGGCGAAAAGATCGGCGGTGCGAAAAAAGACCTGTGGAAAGACCGCGGGCTGTATGCAGATGATCTGGAAGCCATGAATGAGCGCGAAGCCGAAAAATTTGTGAAAAAAGATAATGTCTGGAAAAAGCCGGACTATGCAGCCATGCTGGAGGAAGGGATTCCTCTTGGCGTGGTCTATTTTATTAAAAAAGCAAGAGACGGCTTAAACGCTTCCCCTCAGTATTACCGCACGGATGACACCCCGGAAAAACGGACCGCGAGACAAAAGGAATATATAAAAACAGTCCGGGAATTGCAGACAGTGCTTTCAGATGTCCGTACTGTGGAGGATGCTGTGAGAGCTTATGACCGCTTTTTCGTTGACAATGGATATTTAGAAAAGGTACAGGGCTGGGGAAGCGGAATCCATTACCGGGCAACGAAAAAGGGACAGGACAATCCCGTGATCACAAACAAATTGTCCAATACCATGCTGATCCGCTCGGCTGAATATTTTGAGCGCAACTTTACTCAGAAAGCAAAAAAGGAACAGTTTTGTGTTTCCAAAGAGCAGAAAATACCGAAAGGTTATGCGATCCACTTCAACGACGGGAAACATACCTATTCTAAAAATGAGGACTGGAAACCCGGTACCTACTATGTGACAAAAGGCTATTCGATCCTGCGGACCAATTTTGGGACCAAAGAAGCTGCCCTGAAATGGGTGCAGGAACTTGCCAAAGGCAGGAACAAAAACGGAAAGATCCGGTTTGTCCCTCCCCAGCTCGCCCATGTCAAACGTACCGGGCCGGATTACCGGAATGGTGTGGAGATCACCGGACAGCATTATCTTGATACATTTGGGTTCCGCGGCGGCGAGTTTGGAAACTGGATGAACCAGAACGACCGTCAGACCTCCCTTAACATGGGATTTGAAGCACTAAAGGATCTGGCGTCAGCCCTTAAGATCAGCGATAAAGATATTGCTTATCAGGGAACGCTTGCTATCGCTTTTGGTGCAAGAGGCAGCGGCAATGCTGCGGCTCATTATGAACCTTTGCGTACAGTCATCAATCTTACGAAAATGCACGGGGCCGGTTCGCTGGCACATGAATGGTGGCATGGATTTGACGATTATCTTGGTACAAAGATGGGCGCAAAAGGGATGCTGTCAGAACAGCCCCGCCTCTATGCGCCGTTCCAAAAACTCATTGACACCATGAAGTATAAACCGGAAACACCGGAACAGGCAGCAAAGCGCACGGAAGCACAAACAGAACGCACCCGGAAAAATGCGGCAAGCTGGCTGGATTCCTCGGTTCTTGCCTCCCTGAAACGGTATGGCAATGAGGAACAGATGGAAACCTACGCAGTCTTGCGGGAAGCATTTTTGTCCGGCGAACCCGGCTCTGTGGAACAGATCAACGCATTTAAGAAGAATGTTACCGGCCGGGTAATTCCCAAAAGTGAACGAGAACGGCTGGAAATTTTTGAGCGTATGCTTTCCGGGATGCAGGCGCAGGAAGCTCCGCAGATTGGACGGACGGAAACTGATTTTTACCGTAATTCGGTACGCATGGGAAAAGAATGTGAAAAAGACGGCGGTTATTGGGACAGCAATGTGGAAATGACAGCCAGAGCCTTTGCCTGTTATATCAAGGACAAACTGCCCTACACATCGGATTATCTGGCAGGCCATGCCGACTGTGCCCTTACCCTGGTTTCCGGTAAAGACGGAGAAATGGAGGTATTGAAAGCCTTCCCTGTGGGGGAAGAACGCCGTGCGATCAACGCCGTTTTTGACGAGATCATTCAGGATTTGAAACGGGAACAGATATTGACCCATGCCGATGTAACGCTTCCCCTCTCTGTTTCTGAACTTCGTGAGGCAGCGGACGGTCAGCTATCCATGTTCGGCGTTGGCCGTCCTTCCGTGATGGATCAGCTTGCGGCAAACAGACCGGCAGATAAAAAATCACCGGCACAGACGATTTTCAGAAAAAACCATGAGCCGGAAATATAGCAGGAGGTGAACAGCATTTTGGAAGAAAACAGGGATTACCATGCCTACCGGTATGGCGACCACTTGACGCCGGGATCAGAGCTTAAAATTGAGCACAGCGTAGTTTGTGAA
>ENA-OZLF01000231-OZLF01000231.1-human-gut-metagenome-genome-assembly--contig:-NODE-231-length-13796-cov-3.670766_pt1 | contig 13796 bp, 7 predicted proteins | sample MGYA00243860_ERZ653785 | MGnify/ENA primary metagenome ERZ653785 (study PRJEB26926, sample SAMN06164580) | human gut metagenome | biome: ENVO:00009003; feature: ENVO:2100002; material: ENVO:00002003...
GGGAAAGGATGTCATCCACGATGGGCGTGGCCTTCGCCACGTATTCTGCGGCGCTCCACTGTTCGCTGGGCTCCGCCACGGCGATCATGTGGTGGGGAACTCCCTGCATTTCCGCCCCCGTAGGGGCGGCGGTGCCGACGGTCATGCCCCGGTAGATCTGCATGGAGTCGGCAGAGACCACCTCTCCGTGAAAGCGCTGGGCCAGCAGAACGCCCAGTGTGGTTTTGCCGCAGGCGGTGGGGCCTGCGACGCAGACGATCTTCGGTGTCACACGCCGTCTCCTTTCTGATGTGTCAAGCGCAGGGACAAATGTTCTCAGCGGTGATAGAGCCGCTTGGTCTCATACTTCGGTTCACAGCTCACCCGGACACCCAGACGCTTGAAGATTTTCAGATCCTCCTCGCTGATGATGACGGAGAAGTGGGCCTCACTGTCCCGGAGACCGGGCAGCTGCCGTTTGGCAAGGTCCGCCAGCGGGTTGGTCAGGGCGGAGATCGCCAGGGTCAGCAGTACCTCATCGGTGTGGAGTCGGGGGTTACGGTGATCCAAATAGGTGGTTTTCAGATGGCAGACAGGCTCTAAGACCTGCTTGGAGATCAGTTCAAACTGATCGTCGATATTTCCCAAAGCCTTCAGAGCATTCAGCAGCAGCGCCGCCGCAGCCCCCAATGTCCCGGAGGTCTTGCCGGTGATGATCCGGCCATCCGGCAGCACCATGGCGCCGGCGGGAGCGCCGGTGGCTTCCGCCTTGTCCAGCGCCGCTGCCACGGCGGGGCAGATCTCCGGCGTCACGCCGGCCTGCTGCATCACCAGCTCCAGCTTGCGGACGGTGTTCTCATCGCCCTTGCCCTTTCGGCGCTCCACGCAGGCGGTGTAGTACCGCCGCAGGATCTCCATGCGGGAGGCGGCGCGGCATACCTCGTCGTCTACAATGCAGTTCCCCGCCATGTTCACGCCCATGTCCGTGGGGGATTTGTAGGGGGATTTGCCCTGAATCTTCTCGAAAATGGCGTTGAGCACCGGGAAAATCTCTACATCCCGGTTATAATTGACGGTAGTGATGCCGTAGGCCTCCAGATGGAAGGGGTCGATCATGTTCACATCATCCAGATCGGCGGTAGCGGCCTCATAGGCAAGGTTGACCGGATGCTTCAAGGGCAGGTTCCAGATGGGGAAGGTCTCAAACTTGGCATAGCCGGCATCGACGCCCCGCTTGTGATCGTGATACAGCTGACTCAGGCAGGTAGCCATTTTGCCGCTGCCAGGGCCGGGAGCCGTTACCACGATCAGGGAATGGCTGGTCTCAATGTAGTCATTTTTGCCCAGGCCCTCATCACTGACAATGTGGGCCACGTCAGAGGGATACCCGGCGATGGGATAGTGCCGGTAGCAGCGGATGCCCAGCTTTTCCAGCCGGTGAAGGAAAGCGTTCGCCGCATCCTGTCCGCTGTAACGGGTCAGCACCACGCTGCCCACATACAGCCCCATGTCCCGGAAAATATCAATCAGGCGGAGGACATCCTCATCATAGGTGATACCCAGATCCCCCCGCATTTTATTCTTCTCAATGTCCCCGGCGTTGATGGCGATGACGATCTCCACATCATCCTTCAACTGCTGAAGCATCCGGATCTTGCTGTCCGGTTCAAAGCCCGGCAGTACCCGGGAGGCATGATAGTCGTCAAACAGCTTCCCGCCGAATTCCAGATACAGCTTCCCGCCGAACTGGTGGATCCGCTTTTTGATCTGTTCAGACTGCGTAGTGAGATATTTTTGATTGTCAAACCCAATGGCTCCCATGATGAACGCCCCTTATCTTTTGTTTTTAAACACATAAATAAAAGTATAGCACAGGCCGTCGGTTTTGGAAAGATGCCGGGGAAGAAAAGGTAAAAAAATCCGCAGACAGACCCAAGCCGCCGGACGGAGCCGTATTTGTGCAGTTTACCGTTTGACAGGGGGACGGCCCCGTGATACACTCAGTTTCATATTGTGAGATTTTTCAATGTTTTTCTTGCGTTTACATGAATTTATGGTAGGATAAACTTGGTATTTTATCGTCTTGAACGGAGGGACCGCCATGAGCGAGCTGAAACTGCCCGAACTGTTCGGCAGCAGAGTATTCAATGAGGAAACCATGAAGGAGCGGCTGTCCGGCGCCTGCTATCAGGCGTGGAAGCGTTGCGTCACCGATGGAGCATCTCTGGAATTGGCTGTCGCCAATGAGATTGCCGGGGCCATGAAGACCTGGGCGGTGGAGCGGGGCTGCACCCACTATACCCACTGGTTCCAGCCGTTGACCGGCATTACCGCAGAGAAACATGATGCTTTTGTGACACATCCTGATGAGGATGGCCGGATGATCATGGAATTTTCCGGCAAAGAACTGATCAAGGGAGAGCCCGATGCATCTTCTTTCCCTTCCGGAGGCTTACGTGCTACCTTTGAGGCAAGAGGTTACACTACATGGGACATCACTTCCCCCGCATTTATCAAAGAGACCGCTACCGGTCCGACCCTTTGTATCCCTACAGCATTCTGTTCTTATAAAGGCGAAGCACTGGATAAGAAGACACCGTTACTTCGTTCCATGGAGGCTCTGAGCAAGCAGGCGATCCGTATCGTCCGCCTGTTCGGCAATACAGAAGCTACCAAAGTACTGCCTTCCGTTGGCGCGGAGCAGGAATATTTCCTGGTAGATTCTGCCAAGGCTTTGCAGCGTGAAGATATTATTTTCGCCGGACGAACCCTGTTCGGTGCTCCCGCCCCCAAGGGACAGGAGATGGATGACCACTATTTCGGTGTTATCCGTGAGCGTATCGGTGGTTTCATGCATGATGTCAATATCGAGCTGTGGAAGCTGGGTGTAACATCCAAGACCCAGCATAATGAGGCGGCTCCCGCACAGCATGAAGTGGCGCCCATCTACGAGTCTGCCAATGTGGCAGTGGATCACAACCAGCTGGTAATGGAGACTCTGAAGCGTGTGGCAGGCAAGCACGGTCTGCGCTGCATGCTGCATGAGAAGCCTTTTGCCGGAGTAAACGGTTCCGGTAAGCATAACAACTGGTCCATCACTACGGACAATGGTGTAAACCTTCTGGAGCCCGGCCAGACCCCCAATGAAAATATTCAGTTCCTGCTGGTACTGGCATGCATCATGAAAGCTGTAGATACCCATGCGGATCTGCTGCGTCAGAGTGCGTCCAATGTAGGTAACGATCACAGACTGGGCGGTTACGAGGCACCCCCTGCCATTATTTCGATCTTCCTGGGCGAACAGCTGGAGGATGTGGTGGCACAGCTGGTGGAGACCGGTAAAGCAGACAATCTGAAAGAAGGCGGTGTACTTCGCACCGGTGTATCCACATTGCCGGATTTTGTAAAGGATGCTACCGACAGAAACCGTACTTCACCGTTTGCCTTTACAGGAAATAAATTCGAATTCCGTATGGTGGGAAGCGAGGATTCCATCGGAAGCCCCAACACCACCCTGAATGCCATTGTGGCAGAGGCGTTCTGCGAAGCTGCAGACCGTCTGGAAGGTGCGGAAGATTTCGATATGGCAGTCCATGATCTGATCAAGGAATATATGACGGAGCACCAGCGTATTATTTTCAATGGCAACGGTTATGCCAGGGAATGGGAAGAGGAAGCAGCCAGAAGAGGACTGCCCAATATTCCTTCCATGGTAGCAGCAGTAGATACTCTGACTACTCCCAAGGCTATCCATCTGTTTGAAAAGTTCGGTATTTTCACCGAGGCAGAGCTGCGTTCCCGCGCGGAGGTACTGTACGAGACCTATGCAAAGACCATCAATATCGAGGCACTGACTATGGTGGATATGGCAAACAAGCAGATCATTCCTGCAGTCATGAAATACAGCAAGTCGCTGGCAGATGCTGTTATTGCTATTACGGAAGCTGGCGGAGACACCTACGTGCCTACCCGTATGTTGCAGCAGATCACACAGAAGCTGACAGAGATGGAAAAGGCATCCGAGGCACTTCTCGAGGTGGAGAAAAAGGCATCCGCCATGGAGAGAGGCAAAGAGCAGGCATTCTGTTATCATGATGAAGTCATGGTGGCAATGAACGCACTGAGAAAACCTGCGGATGAACTGGAAAAGCTGGTAGACAAGAAGTACTGGCCGTTCCCGACCTATGCGGATCTGTTGTTTGAGGTATAGAGCACTTCAGAGATCGCTTCGGATGCAAAAGTAAAGCCTCGTAGAGGCGATTTTGCGAATGGAGTTCTGAATAGTTACAATTTTTTCAAAAAAGGTATTGCATTCAAAAAAAATCTGTTGTATAGTAATGAGCCATAGAGGAGCGATCCTCACAAGTTAATATTTTTCAATGCGAAACGAAGGCGTTTACACTAGGAAGTGTAGCGCCTTTTTTTGTTGCTATTCAGAGCCGTAACTATCGTACATCTTCGGCGAATGCTTGCATGCGCAAGAAGATGTAACGATAGTTATTCGGCGAAGTAACTTACATAAGCAAAAGGAAAGCATCGAAGATGCGATTTTGCGCATGTAAGTTCTGAATAGCAACTGTGCAAGTAAGTCGCAGGAAGCATGGAAAATAGCAAGAATAAGGAGGAAACGAAGATGAGTGAAGTATTAAACGTGGAAGAAATCTTTGGCAGTAAGGTATTCACTCTGGGTAAGATGAGGGAAAGATTACCCAAGAGCGTATACAAAGAAGTGAAGAAGATCATTGATCACGGCGGAGAGCTGTCTCTGGCCACCGCTGATGTTGTAGCAAAGGCAATGAAGGATTGGGCCATCGAGAACGGTGCCACCCATTATACCCACTGGTTCCAGCCTCTGACCGGAATCACCGCAGAGAAGCACGATGCATTCGTAACCCATCCCGATGAGTACGGCAAGATGATCATGGAGTTCTCCGGTAAGGAGCTGATCAAGGGCGAGCCCGATGCATCTTCCTTCCCCTCCGGAGGCTTACGAGCTACCTTCGAGGCAAGAGGCTATACTGCATGGGATATCACCTCTCCCGCATTCCTGAAAGAGGATGCAACCGGCGTGATCCTCTGCATTCCCACTGCATTCTGTTCTTACAAGGGTGAGGCACTGGATAAGAAGACACCGCTTCTTCGTTCCATGGAAGCAGTCAGCACACAGGCACTGCGTATCGTAAGACTGTTCGGCAATACCGAAGCTACCAAGGTCGTAGCTAGCGTGGGACCGGAGCAGGAATATTTCCTGGTAGACAGAGACAAATACTTAAAGCGTGAAGACCTGATCTTCGCAGGACGTACCCTGTTCGGTGCACCCGCACCCAAGGGACAGGAGCTGGAGGATCATTACTTCGGTACTATCCGCGAGAGAATCGGTTCCTTCATGAAGGATCTGAACATTGAACTGTGGAAGCTGGGCGTAACCGCCAAGACACAGCATAACGAAGTGGCTCCCGCACAGCACGAGCTGGCTCCTATTTATGAGACCGCCAACATTGCGGTAGATCATAACCAGCTGGTTATGGAGACCATGAAGAAAGTAGCAGGACGTCACGGTATGACCTGCCTGTTGCATGAGAAGCCTTTCGCCGGAGTGAACGGTTCCGGTAAGCATAACAACTGGTCCCTGGGAACCGATAACGGTGTCAACCTGTTGGATCCCGGCGATACTCCTAACGAGAACATCCAGTTCCTGTTAGTACTGGCATGTATCCTGAAAGCCGTAGATACCCATGCAGATCTGCTTCGTCAGAGTGCATCCGATGTCGGCAACGATCACAGACTGGGAGCTAACGAGGCACCCCCTGCCATCATTTCCGTATTCCTGGGCGAGCAGCTGGAGGATGTGGTAAAGCAGCTGGTTGAGACCGGTGATGCAACGCATTCTATCCAGGGCGGTAAACTGTTGACCGGTGTATCCACTCTGCCGGATCTGGATAAGGATGCCACCGACCGTAACAGAACTTCACCGTTTGCTTTCACCGGCAACAAGTTTGAGTTCCGTATGGTAGGTAGTGCAGACTCCATCGCCAGCCCCAACACTACTCTGAATGCTATCGTAGCAGAGGCTTTCTGCGAGGCGGCAGACATTCTGGAGAAAGCAGACGATTTCGATATTGCCGTACACGATCTGATCAAGAAGTACCTGACCGAGCATCAGAGAATCATCTTCAACGGCAACGGCTATTCCGAGGAATGGGTAGAAGAGGCAGCCAGAAGAGGACTTCCCAACATCAAGTCCATGGTAGAAGCTTCCGAGACTCTGACCACCGAAAAGTCTATCAAACTGTTCGAGAAGTTCGGTATCTTCACCAAGGCTGAGCTGGAATCCCGCGAGGAGGTTCTGTATGAGACCTACTCCAAGACCATCAACATCGAAGCTCTGACCATGGTAGATATGGCGAAGAAGCAGTACATTCCCGCAGTTATGGAGTATACCAGGACTCTGGCGGATACTGTACTGGCTGTTAAGAGTGCAGGTGCGGATGCAACCGTACAGACCACTGTACTGAAGAGCATTTCCGAGAAGCTGGCTGAGGCACAGGCTGCAGAGACTGCTCTGGAGGATAAGCTGGCTGAGGCAGCAGGCATCGAAGATCCCAAGAAGCTTGCTTTCTTCTATAAAGATGTGGTACATACCGCAATGGATGACCTGAGAACTCCCGTAGATGAACTGGAGATGATGGTTGACAAGAAGGTATGGCCGGTACCCACCTACGGCGATCTGATCTTTGAAGTATAAATAGCGTTGCAAAATACCATAATACGTTTCTCTCATTGTGTTGAATGAAAACGGGGCTTGCCGCAGGACGGTGGGCCTCGTTTTGCAGTTATGTATGTTTCTTGTCATTGCTATGGGGAAAATCCTGTGTTATGATAACTGCATGATGAAAAATATACTGAAAAATAAGAAATTTTGGAAAATTATCTGTATTCTTGCAATCATTGCATATACGGCAAAAAATTTATTTATTGGTGCAGATACGGACGAAGGCTATGGCATCATGGCGGGTTATCGTCTTGCCATGGGAGACCGGCTGCTGCTTGAAATGTGGGAACCACACCAGACTTCTGCCATTTTTACGGCGGTTTTTATCAGGCTGTTTGTGAAGCTGACAGGTGGAGTGAACTATCTGAACCTGTTTTTGCGGCTCGTATTTTTCCCAATCCAGGCGTGCGTCAGCGTCTTTCTGTATAAGACGATCCGCAGGACGGTGCCGCAGATGGATGAGAATGTGGCAGCACTGATGGGGCTTCTCTACTATGTGACAACACCCAAGTCCATTTTTATTCCGGAGTATTCCAATCTTCATAACTGGTTCTTTGCACTTATGGTGCTGTGCCTTCTGAGATACTTCGGAGCGAAGGACTCCGAGGGCAGACAGACAGCAGGAGAGCTGCGGTGGCTGGTGCTGGCAGGTATATTCATGACCTGTGATGTGCTGGCTTATCCAAGTATGGTACTGGTATTTTTGTGCTGCCTGGTATTTCTGCTGGTGCGCAGATCAGAGAAAAAATGGAAAGAACTCTGTGCTTATGTACTGCCCTGTGTGGCAAGTGCGGCAGTAATGTTTACATATCTTCTGAGTTATATGACACCGCAGAAAATGTTGGAGATGGCAGGCGAGATCCTGGGAGAGGGGTCCCATCAGACTACTGTGGGAGAAAAATTGTTGGGATGGGGGTCAAGCCTGGGAGAGATGGCCATGATCCTTCTGTGTGCCCTGCTGGTGTCTCTGGGAATCCGATGGTTTATAGAGAAAGTGTGGAAGAAAAAACTTCCCGGACTGCTGCAGCTTCCGGGCATGCTGTTTTTCGTAATTGTATTTCTGATCCAGATCTGGTTCTGGCTGTTCAGTTCCTTTAATGCAATTTACCCGCAGCTTTTGCTGATGGCAGTATCCCTGACGGGATGTTATACCTATCTGCGCAGAGACAAGACGGAAAAACTGTTCTATGAACTGATCCTGCTGGCATTTGTCAATTATTTTTCGGTACTTCTGTTGTCTAACTGGGGACCGATGCTGCTGGTCACCTATCTCATTATGGGAGCAGTGGCCGGACTGGTATGTCTGGGAGACTACTGGCAGAAGGAAAACACCGCAGGAAAGAAGGCAATTCAGATCCTGTGCCTGATCCTTGTGCTTGGGAATGCATTTTCCTATACCTGGCTGATTCTGGGATCCCAGGAATATCATGCCTATGTGATTCAAAATGTGCGTGGCATCAACAGAGAGGGATTACGCGCCGGAATCCTCACGGATTATATGACTGCATACCGTTACAACAATAATCTGGCTGTATGGCCGGAGGCCGTGCCGGACGGCAGTACCGTGCTTTATGTGGGACCGTCCCAGTTCTATTGTATGCTCGGAGAACATAAGCAGGCATCCCCCGATACGATCTGCTCTATGATCTATGATGAGCGTCTGTTGGACTACTGGAAGATCAATCCGGACAGATATCCGAATGTGGTGGTATTTGAAAGCTGTTATGGAGATATTGCCCAGGAAGGAGAGAACAGCTTTATCTGGAACTGGTTGATGGAGGATTTTAAGCCTGCAGAGAGGAAGGATTACCCCTATATCACGGTGTTTATGCGATGATTTTACGGAAATTGTTCCAATTTCATATATTTTTTTAAATTTTTTTAAATTAGGTATTGCAAAAAAGGAACAGATAGTGTATACTTCATCAAGTAAACGACATAGGGCTATCGCCAAACGGTAAGGCAACGGACTCTGACTCCGTCATTTCAAGGTTCGAATCCTTGTAGCCCTGCGAAGCAGGGGTTGACCTGCGAATAGGAACCTCAGTAGAGAAATCTACTGAGGTTTTTTGTTGTCCGGAAATATCTCAGATATTCATGGTGAAATTTCCCTGATTATGAATAAAAGTTGGCAATAATACACAAAAAAACACACAAAGTTGAAGAGAATTGTAAAATGTGATAAGATAAACATAGAATTAAGGTAGGAGATCTGCAAAAACGGACAAACAGAAAAGGGGAATCTTATGAACAATATAAAAGTACAGACGAAAATGATCATAGTAATACTGGCAACGATGGCTGCACTGTTGTTGTGTACTATCTTTTCAGCACAAAGCATGAAAGAATTGCAGTCCAAAGCATTAGATACCATGGAGACTGATGAGCGGGAGGCCTACGATGAACAGATCAAGCAGCAGGTAGATAATGTGATCTCGCTCTGCCAGACCATTTATGATCAGTATCAGGCTGGTGTCTATACCGAAGCAGAGGCGAGGAAACTTGCGGCGGATGAAATCCGCCAGCTTCGCTACGGAGATTCGGGATATTTTTGGGTGGATCAGTATGACGGAACCAATGTGGTACTGCTGGGAAGTGCAACAGAAGGTACAAACCGTATGGAGACCAAGGATGCTAACGGGTACCAGATGGTAAAGGAAATCATCCGCATGGGACAGGAGCCGGATGGTGGTTATGTAGATTATGTGTTCCCAAAGGAAGGAGAGACGGAATCCTCTCCCAAACGTTCCTACAGCAAAGCGTTTGAACCGTTCCAGTGGGTCATCGGCACAGGAAATTACACCGACTATATTGATGATAAGATTGTCACGGTAGGTGATGAATTTTCCGGTTATGTGACAGGAAGACTGACGATGTTCATTGCATCGATACTTATAGAAGGTGCAATCGTGATCGTCCTTCTGGTTTTCATTATTATCAGCATCGTCCAGCCGCTCAAAAAATGTGTGGCATCCATCGGCGTGATGGAACAGGGAGATTTCTCAAAATCTATGGGAGATAAGCTTTTAAAACGCCGTGATGATTTCGGACGGCTGGCAGTCTCTCTGGAGTCTATGAGGACAGAGATGAGTGGACTGATCGGTGAAGTCAAAGAGCAGGCTGCAGAGATCAACAATATGGTACAGAATATTGATAACAGTATTCAGGCTCTGGATGAACAGATCGAGGATGTGTCCGCTACCACAGAGGAACTGGCAGCCGGAATGGAAGAGACAGCGGCATCTTCTGAAGAGATCAATGCTATGTCTCATGAGATTGAGAGTGCAGCGAAGAATATTGCGACACGTTCTCAGGATGGTGCCACCGAAGCAGATGCGATCCGTGAGCGTGCGGTAGGAATCAAGAAGGATATTACACAAAATGATCAGCGTACCAAAGCCATTCATGAAGAGATCAACGAAGGACTGACCAAGGCACTGGAGGAAATTAAAGTAGTCAACCAGATTGGAGTTCTGGCAGAATCTATTATGCAGATCACGGGACAGACGAATCTGTTGGCACTGAATGCATCCATTGAGGCAGCACGTGCGGGAGAAGCCGGAAAAGGATTTGCTGTGGTGGCGGAGGAAATTCGTGTGCTGGCAGAACAGTCCAAGGCAGCCGTCTCTCATATCCAGGATGTGACCAACAATGTGATGGATGCTGTAAACAATCTGGCAGAAGGAACACAGAAGCTGTTGGGATTTGTCGGAACAGATATGGTGGACAGCTTTGCAGCATTTTCCGGTATGGCGGATTCTTACAGTAATGATGCCGGTCAGATCGATGGACTGGTAACGGATTTCTCTGCCTCCTCCGAAGAACTGTTGGCATCTATCAGCGGTGTCATGGAGGCAATCAACGAAGTCAGCAAGGCAGCTACCGAAGGGGCTTCGGGAACTACGGATATTGCGGATAAGACGGGGATAATCGTAGAAAGAGCCAACGAGATCAAGGAAAAAGCGGAGGCTACAAGAATTGCTGCGGACAAACTTCAGCAAAATGTGGAACACTTTATCGTGTAGAGAATGTGCATCATGCACAGGAAGAAAAATATAAAATTGTGCAAAAAGCACTTGAAAAGTAAAAAGTTAAGTGATAATATAAGCCACAACAAGAAATAAACGAAAAATATTATCATTCATGCAAAGAAGCATTTGTAGTGATACGAATGCTTTTTTTGCGTTATCTGCAGCAGGCGGATCAGGCGGTGAGAAACGGCGGTACCAGCGCAGGACTGTGTGGCAGAGAGATCCGGAGCAAAAAGGTGGGAATCATCGGCTGCGGTCAGATCGGTTTCATGACAGCGAAGCTTTTCCAGGCATTCGGTGCGGAAGTCTATGCCTATGCCAGACACGAAAGAGAAGAAGTGAAGGCAGCAGGAATTGCATACAAACCGCTGGATGACCTGTTGAGAGAGTGTGATATTATTTCCCTGCATACGCCGAATAATAAGGAGACCAGAGGCATGATCAGTGCAGAGAAGATCGCACTGATGAAAAAGTCCGCCATTTTCATTAACTGCGCAAGAGGACCGATCGTGGACAGCAAAGCATTGGCACAGGCTTTGAACGAAGGACGGATCGCGGGAGCCGCGGTGGATGTGTTCGACTGTGAACCGCCGATCCCGGCAGAGGAACCTCTGCTGCATGCGAAAAATACGCTTCTGACACCTCATGTGGCATTTCTGTCGGAAGAAGCCATGGTGCGCAGAGCGAAGATTGAGTTTTCCAACGTGTACGCTTATTTGGACGGAAAGCCGGAAAACGTCTGTGCGCTGTGATGTGGAGAGGAAACAGCAAACCGAACATATTTTCGAATTCATCTGTACTTTTCAAAAAAATTCTGCTATAATCTGTGCGTAACGTGAAAAAATAGATAACAGTTCAGCCGTGAACGTATCCGGGAACAGGATCATGTCTGTATGATTTTAGAACCGAATACGTTCACGAACTGTGTTATTCCAGTAACATATTTGCACGGAGAGGCATCATGAATCCATCGAACGAACCCTCACAATTCAAATTACATTCCGAATATCAGCCTACCGGAGACCAGCCGCAGGCCATTGCGGAGCTGGTGGAAGGCTTCCGGCAGGGCAATCAGTTTGAGACATTGCTGGGTGTTACCGGTTCCGGTAAGACCTTTACCATGGCCAATGTGATCCAGGCATTGAATAAGCCGACGCTGATCATTGCCCACAACAAGACACTGGCGGGGCAGCTTTACGGGGAAATGAAGGAATTTTTCCCGGAAAATGCCGTGGAATATTTTGTCTCCTATTACGATTATTATCAGCCGGAGGCTTACGTGCCGTCTTCGGACACTTATATTGCCAAGGATTCTTCCATCAATGATGAGATCGATAAACTGCGTCTGTCAGCGACAGCATCCCTGGCGGAACGCAGGGATGTGGTGGTAGTGGCCAGCGTGTCCTGTATCTATGGTCTGGGAAGCCCCGACGAATATCAGGATCTGATCGTATCCCTGCGTCCCGGCATGGTGAAGGATCGTGACGAGGTATTGCGGGAACTGATCGATATTCAGTACAACCGCAACGATATGGATATTCAGCGTGCCACTTTCCGTGTCAGGGGAGATGTGGTGGAAGTATATCCGGCACAGGGCGGCGATTATCTCATCCGTATCGAATTTTTCGGGGATGAGATCGACCGGATCGCAGAGGTAGAGCCTCTTACAGGAAAAATTCATGCAGAGCTGAATCATGTGGCGATCTTCCCGGCATCCCATTATGTGGTGTCTCAGGAGAAGATCAAGGCAGCCTGTGACAATATCGAAGAAGAGATGAAGGAACGGGTACAGTTTTTCAAGGGCGAAGACAAGCTGATCGAGGCCCAGCGGATTGCGGAACGGACGAATTTCGATATTGAGATGCTCCGGGAGACCGGTTTCTGTTCCGGTATCGAGAACTATTCCAGACATCTGAACGGACTTCCTGCGGGAGCACCGCCCATGACGCTGTTGGACTTTTTTCCGGATGATTTCCTGATCATCGTGGACGAGTCCCATATGACGATCCCACAGATCCGCGGTATGTATGCCGGGGACCGCTCGCGAAAGCAGACACTGGTGGACTACGGTTTCCGTCTGCCCTCGGCACTGGATAATAGACCGTTGAACTTTGAGGAATTCGAGGCGTATATCGACCAGATGATGTTCGTATCCGCCACTCCTTCCGATTATGAGAAGGAGCATGAACTGCTGCGGACAGAACAGATCATTCGTCCCACAGGTCTGCTGGATCCGGAAGTACAGGTGCGCCCGGTAGAGGGACAGATCGATGACCTGATCGGAGAGGTCAACAAGGAGATCGCACAGCATCATAAGGTACTGATCACCACACTGACCAAGCGGATGGCAGAGGATCTTACGGATTATATGAAGGAAGTCGGTATTCGGGTGAAATATCTGCATTCTGACATTGATACGCTGGAGCGTGCCCAGATCATCCGGGATATGCGTCTGGATGTGTTCGATGTACTGGTAGGTATCAACCTGTTGCGAGAGGGTCTGGATATTCCGGAGATCACTCTGGTGGCCATTCTGGATGCAGATAAGGAAGGATTCCTTAGAAGTGCGACTTCCCTGATCCAGACCATCGGCCGTGCGGCCCGTAATGCGGAAGGCCATGTCATCATGTATGCGGACACCATCACGGACTCCATGCGGGAAGCACTGGATGAGACCAACAGACGTCGTGAGATCCAGATGAAATATAATGAAGAACATGGTATCACCCCCCAGACTATTAAAAAGGCGGTGCGTGATCTTATCAGCATCTCCAAGGTAATCGCCAAGGAAGAGGTACGCTTTGAGAAGGATCCCGAATCCATGACGAAGAAGGAACTGGAGAAGCTGATCGGCGAGATCCAGAAGAAGATGCAGAAAGCAGCGGCAGACCTGAATTTCGAAGCGGCAGCAGAACTTAGAGATAAAATGCTTGAATTAAAGAAACAATTAAATGATATGGAATAAAAGTAAAGCATCAAAGATGCGAGTTTGCGAATGGAGCTCTGAATAATTG
>ENA-OZLF01000248-OZLF01000248.1-human-gut-metagenome-genome-assembly--contig:-NODE-248-length-13167-cov-4.738331_pt1 | contig 13167 bp, 11 predicted proteins | sample MGYA00243860_ERZ653785 | MGnify/ENA primary metagenome ERZ653785 (study PRJEB26926, sample SAMN06164580) | human gut metagenome | biome: ENVO:00009003; feature: ENVO:2100002; material: ENVO:00002003...
TGTATAAGAGACAGGCTTTTCCTTTACGCTGATGAAGGGTGATAAGGTTGTCGAGTTGGTCTAAATAAGCACCGATCTTCCGTTGTTCCTCGACTGAAGGTACAGGTATTTCAATTTTCAGAAAATCAGACTCGTGTATTCGCCATTGTCCATAGATAACACCTTGACGCCATTTGACCATAGCATTTATAAAGTCTTTTCTGACTAATCTTCTTCCCAAAAAATCCGAGTCAGCAATTCCAGTAGGCTCAAAAATGCTATATACCGGTGAAATGCAGGCTTTTCCGTACTTATTCAGACCTATTGAGCCGGTTTCGAGGTTGTTAGAGCTATATATAAAATCGCCTTTCTCTGTTTTCTTATACAGCTTGTTTACCGTGTCCGTAACTAAGGCACTTCGGTCATAACGCTCACCTTTAGGGGCAACACCTTCATTTGCTATGAATGCCATAAGAGGATATTCGTCGCTCATTGGTGCTTGCTGGTTACGCTCTATGAGCAAATCGCCAACCTTACGCTGTTCCCAAGCTATTCGGTTGCAGGAGAGTTTGAGTAGGTATGAAAATCAGGAACTAAGTTTGAAATATCGGGATTTATGGTTGATATTTCGGGATTATGTGCTATAATATAAGTTGTGTTTTAGCACTTACTCGCAGGTTGAGAGAAAGGAATGATACGATGGCTGTAAGCTATAAAAAACTTTGGCACATTCTGCTTGATCGAGATATGAAGAAAAGAGATTTGCAGGAAGCTGCTGGACTCACTAAATACGCAATCAATAAGCTCAGTCGTGATGAAAATGTAAGCACTGAAGTGTTGGGGAAAATCTGCTCAGCTTTGAATTGCACGACCGATGACATTATGGAGTTTGTTCCCGACGAGAAGTGAGTCCGTTTTATGGGACACTAATTGTTGTATCATAACAGTGGGGTAGTATATCTCCCTTAGAAAATGAAAAAGGATGGGTTCACAGGATGAATAAGCAACAGCTTGCTCAGAAAATATGGGCTTCCGCAAACCAAATGCGTTCCAAAATCGAAGCGAATGAATATAAGGATTACATACTTGGCTTTATCTTTTACAAGTATCTATCTGATAAAGAAATCAAATTCTTGAAGGAAAATGACTATGACGACGAACTTCTGAAAACCGTATCAGAAGAAGATGACGAAACGGTTAAGTGGGTTCAAGAGAATATCGGCTACTTTATTGCCTATAAAGACCTCTTTTCTACTTGGCTCTCTATGGGGAAGGACTTTGATGTTTCAAATGTCCGTGATGCACTCTCTGCGTTCAGCCGGCTGATTTCCAACACGCACAAGAAGGTGTTTGATAAAGTATTTGACACTTTGCAAACGGGTCTTTCCAAACTTGGCGATAGCTCCGGTTCACAAACAAAAGCAATCAGCGGGCTTCTGACGCTGATAAAGGATATTCCTATGGACGGCAAGCAGGACTACGATGTTCTCGGCTTTATCTACGAATATCTTATCAGTAACTTTGCAGCAAATGCTGGAAAGAAAGCAGGTGAGTTCTACACCCCGCACGAGGTATCTCTGCTGATGTCTGAAATCGTTGCAAGCCACTTGAAGGGCAAAAGCGAAATCAAGATTTACGACCCGACAAGCGGTTCGGGATCGTTGCTTATCAATATTGGTCAGAGCGTTGCCAAGTATATGACCGATGACAACAACATCAAATACTTCGCTCAGGAGTTGAAGGAGAACACCTACAACCTGACCCGGATGAATTTGGTTATGCGTGGCATCAAACCGGATAATATCGTCACTCGTAACGGCGATACTCTTGAGGAGGATTGGCCGTACTTTGACGAAAATGATCCGGTAAATACCTATAATCCTCTCTATGTGGATGCGGTCGTGTCCAATCCGCCGTATTCGCAGGCTTGGGACCCGTCCAACAAAGAGGGTGATCCTCGTTATGCTCGTTTTGGACTTGCTCCCAAAGGAAAAGCCGACTATGCTTTCCTGCTTCACGATCTGTTCCATATCAAGCCGGACGGCATTATGACAATCGTTCTTCCCCACGGCGTACTATTCCGTGGCGGTGAGGAAGGTGAAATCAGAAAGAATCTGATCGAGAATAACCATATCGACGCCATTATCGGACTGCCTGCAAATATCTTCTTCGGGACAGGAATACCCACCATCATTATGGTGCTGCGCCAAAAGCGTGAGAATACCGATGTCCTTATCATCGATGCATCCAAGGGCTTTATCAAAGAGGGTAAAAATAACAAGCTCCGTGCGTCTGACATTAAACGCATAGCAGATACCTTTATTAAGCGTGAAAGCATTCCGAAGTTTTCACGAGTCGTCAGTCGTGAAGAAATTCGCAGCAATGATTATAACTTGAACATTCCTCGCTATGTTGATTCCTCTGAAGCTGCCGAGCATTGGGATGTCTATGCGTCTATGTTTGGCGGTATCCCGACAGCAGAAATTGACGAGATGAGCGAATTCTGGACGGCGTTCCCTGCGCTGAAAAAGGCGTTGTTTACCGAGAGTGGCATTCCTTATGTGAATGTGTCTACCCCTGATATTAAGAGTGCCATCAAGAGCCACCCTGATGTGGTCGGATTTGAGAATGCTTTTAACGCCGCCTTTTCCACTTTCCCGGCATTCCTGAAAGAAGAACTTATCGACCGGATGGGAAGCATCGAAATCTCTAAGGCTGAAACCGTTCTGAGTGCTGATATTTTCGATCGATTGAAAGAAATTCCACTTATCGACAAATATGCGGCGTTCCAGCTTCTTGACGACGATTGGACAGGTATTTCCATCGACCTCGAAATGTTGCAAACCGAAGGCTTTGCTGCAACAAAGAAGGTCGATCCGAACCTTGTCATCAAGAAAAAGGACGGTAAAGACCAGGAAGTTCAAGAGGGCTGGGTAGGTCATATTATCCCGTTCGACTTGGTACAGGTGACTTTGCTCTCCACAGAAACGGACGAGCTTCACGGTTTGGAAAGCCGTTTGGCGGAAATCCCTTCTGAGTATGAGTCTATCCTTGATGAAATGACCGAGGAGGATAAAGAGAGCTGCAACGATGTTCTCACCGAGGAAGGCGATGCTTTCGTTCCGAAAGAAGTATCCAAAAAGATTAAGGAACTGAAGAAAGACCGTTCTCCTGAAAGCGTTGCGCTTCGTACACTCTTAGAAAAGGTAGAGTCTTTGGTCAAGAGCGAGAAAGAAATCAAGGCGGAGATCAAGGCAAAGAGTGCTGCGTTGCAGGCAAAAACAAAGGATACGATTGAAAGTCTGAGCGATGAGCAGGCTTTGGATTTGCTTGAAAAGAAGTGGATTGCTCCTCTCATTGAGAGCATTCACAAACTGCCTGATACCGTAATCGACAGCTTGGTGAGCCAAATTCAAGCCCTTCAAAACAAGTATGCTACCACTTTCTTCGAAGTCGAACAGCAGATCAGTGAAACCGAAGCAACGCTTTCGGGAATGATCGATGACCTTGAGGGTAACGAGTATGATATGCTGGGACTTAATGAGTTGAAGAAATTGCTGGGAGGTAGTGCAGAATGACGAAAAAATCAGATGCTCCCGCAATTCGTTTCAAAGGATTCTCAGACGCTTGGGAACAGCGTAAGTTATCTGAACTCACTTCTATGCACGCCCGAATTGGATGGCAAAACCTCAGAACTTCGGAGTTTTTAGATAGCGGCAACTATATGCTTATAACAGGAACCGATTTCAATGATGGAGCCATTAACTTCTCGACTTGTCACTATGTTGAACGAGAGCGTTATGAACAAGATAGAAACATTCAAATTCATAACGGCAGCATTCTCATCACAAAAGACGGAACACTCGGAAAAGTGGCGTATGTTCAGGGGTTGTCAATGCCTGCAACACTTAATGCAGGGGTATTCAATGTCCAAATTAAGGACGCAAATAATGTTGATGAGAAGTATCTTTTTCAATACCTAAAAGCACCTTTTCTAATGGACTATGTAGATAAGAAAGCAACCGGTGGTACAATCAAGCATCTCAACCAAAGTATCCTTGTTGACTTCCCAGTTATCTTGCCACAAAGGTCAGAGCAAACTTTGATAGGTGCCTTCTTTCTGCAACTCGACAACCTTATCACCCTTCATCAGCGTAAATGTGTATTTTTATTCGGCTTATTTCAGGCTTCTATCTCTATGATCTTCACCGCTTCAACATTTTCTTGGGAACAGCGTAAGGCAAAAGAGCTGTTTGTATCAACTGCGGATAAAGGTTATCCAGAACTTCCTGTTTTGTCAGCAACACAAGACCGTGGAATGATTCGCAGAGATGAAAACAGCATCAATATATTCCACGACAAGAAAAATGAAGCCGGCTATAAAAGAGTATTGCCGGGGCAGTTTGTGATACACCTTCGTTCTTTTCAAGGTGGGTTCGCTCATTCTGCAATAGAAGGCATAACCTCGCCTGCTTACACGGTTTTTGGCTTTTCTGAGCCTGAAAAGCACGACTCAGAGTATTGGAAATATGTGTTTACCTCTAAGTCGTTTATCCAGCGATTAGAAACAGTAACCTATGGCATCCGTGATGGGCGCAGTATAAGCTACGAGGAGTTTCTAACTCTCGGCTTTGTGTATCCGTCAAAGGCTGAACAAACAGCAATTGCCCGATATTTGGACAAACTAAGCGACCTTATCACCCTTCATCAGCGTGAGTTGGAAAAGCTCCAAAATATCAAGAAATCTATGCTTGAAAAGATGTTCGTGTGACATCAATATCGCAGGAAGGAGGAAATCGAATGACATTCAAAAAAGAAGCGGACTTTGAGGAAGCCCTGATTAAAGTCTTGGCGGATAAAGGCTGGGAAAAAGAAGTTATCAAGAACCCAACCGAGCAAGACCTCATCCGAAATTGGGCAAAGATCCTGTATGATAACAATCGTGGAATTGACCGCTTGAATAACTATCCTCTTACGGATGGCGAAATGCAGCAGATTATTGAGCAGATCACGGAACTTAGAACCCCGTTAAAACTCAATGGCTTTATCAACGGAAAAACTGTGTCCATCAAGCGTGATAACCCTGACGACAAGCTCCATTTTGGCACTGAAATCAGCTTGAAAATATATGATCGCAGAGAAATCGCCGCTGGACAGAGCCGGTATCAGATCGTACAGCAACCAGCCTTTCCGAGCAAGTCAAAAATGCTGAATGACCGTCGTGGCGATTTGATGCTGCTCATCAATGGTATGCCGGTTATACATATTGAGCTGAAGCGCAGCGGTGTCCCCGTCAGTCAAGCATATAATCAGATTGAGAAATACTCATATGAGGGCGTTTTTACCGGATTGTTCTCGCTCGTTCAGGTGTTTGTTGCAATGAACCCTGAAGAAACTCGTTATTTTGCGAATCCCGGACCTGACGGAAAGTTCAATACGGATTACTATTTCCATTGGGCTGACTTCAATAATGAGCCTATCAACGATTGGAAAGCTATCGCCTCCTCGCTGCTGTCCATCCCTATGGCGCACCAGCTCATTGGTTTTTATACTGTTGCCGACAATGCTGACGGTGTTCTGAAGGTAATGCGAAGCTACCAGTATTACGCAGCCAGCGCAATTTCCGATGTTGTGTCTAAAACGAAGTGGGATAGCGGTAAGCAGCGTGGCGGCTACATTTGGCACACTACCGGCTCAGGTAAGACGATGACGAGCTTTAAGTCTGCTCAGTTGATTGCAAACTCCAATGATGCTGATAAGGTTATTTTCCTTACCGACCGTATTGAGTTAGGAACGCAGTCGCTCAAGGAATATCGGGCATTTGCGGACGAGAACGAAACCGTGCAGGCAACAGAGAACACATATGTCCTTTTGACTAAGCTGAAAAGCAACGCAACGGCAGATACCCTAATTGTTACCTCTATTCAGAAGATGAGCAATATCCGAGATGAGGACGGAGGACTTAATGCAAGCGATATTGAAATAATCAACGGCAAACGGCTTGTTTTTATTGTTGACGAGGCTCATCGTTCAACTTTTGGAGATATGCTATCCATCATCAAGGAAACATTTCCCAATGCCATCTTCTTTGGCTTTACCGGCACACCGGTGTTTGAGGAGAATGCAAAGAAAAACAATGCCCAAACAGATGTTTTTGGCAATGAACTCCATAGATATAGCATCGCTGATGGTATCAGGGATAAGAATGTGCTTGGATTTGACCCTTATAAAGTCCTGACTTTCCGTGATAAGGATGTCCGCAAGGTGGTTGCTTTGGAAAAAGCAAAAGCAGCAACCGAAGAAGAAGCAATCAGCAATCCCCAAAAGGCAAAAATATTCTATGAGTATATGGACTCCTCCACCGTCAAGATGGCGGGCTTCTTGGGCGATGACGGAAAGTGGGTCAAGGGCATTGAAGATTATCTTCCAAAGACTCAGTACCTTTCCTCGGAGCATCAAAGCAAGGTTGTTGAGGATATTCAGGAAAATTGGCTTACCTTGAGCCACAACGGGAAATTCCACGCAATCTTTGCAACGAGCAGCATCCCCGAAGCAATAGACTACTATCGACTGCTGAAGGCTGCAATGCCGAAACTTAGGATCAGTTGCCTTTTTGACCCCAATATCAGCAATGAAGATGGTGACTACAAAGAATACAGAGGGCAGCCGATTGCTTTCTATAAAGAGCAAGGCTTAATCGAAATTCTTACTGACTATAATATGATGTTTGGTCAGGATTTTTCGATTGCTACACACGCTCGCTTCAAAAAAGACCTTTCTCTACGCCTTGCCCACAAAGAGCAATATAAGCGGGTCGAAAGAGAGCCTGAGAAGCAGCTCGACCTCCTGATTGTAGTGGATCAGATGCTTACCGGCTTTGACTCTAAGTGGGTCAACACGCTGTATATGGACAAGATACTGGAGTATGAGAACATCATTCAGGCATTTTCCAGAACCAACAGACTTTTCGGACCCGATAAGCCTTTTGGCATCATCAGATATTATCGCAAGCCGCATACGATGGAGCAGAATGTGAGCAAAGCTGTTAAGCTCTATTCCGGCGATAGACCGATAGGTCTGTTCGTTGAAAAACTGTCTTACAACCTCGGAAAGCTCAACGCTGTGTTTGATGATATTGCCTATTTGTTCAAGAATGCTGGTATCCCTGACTTTGAAAAGTTGCCTGCGGACGGAACCGTAAGAGCTAAGTTCGCCTCGCTGTTTAGAGATTTCAACGGATACCTTGAAGCTGCTAAAATCCAAGGATTTAGGTGGGACAAACACACCTACTCATTCAAGGACGAGGAAAGCGGTAATTCGATTGAAATTACAATGGAGTTCGATGAGAACGCATTTTTGATTTTGGCACAGCGTTATAAAGAGCTTTCCGCTGCTTCTCCCGATGATCCCGGATCACAAGATATAGATATACCATACGATCTTGTTGGATACCTGACTGAAATTGACACAGGGGTTATTGATGCCGATTATATGAACAGTCGTTTCGATAAGTACCTCAAATTGATTCGACAGGAAGGCTCTTCCGAGGAATCTATTGAGCAAGCAAAGGCAGAACTTCACAAGACTTTTGCTGCCCTAACGCAAGAGGAGCAGAAATACGCAAATATCTTTCTGCACGACATTGAGCGAGGCGATGTCATTGCCGAGGACGGAAAAACGCTTCGTGACTACATCACGGAGTATCAGTTTAGAGCAAAAGATGACCAAATTCACCGTTTTGCAACCATCTTCGGTCTTGATGAGGATAAACTCAGGAATATGATGGGGCTTAACCTGAATGAAGCGACTATCAATGAGTTTGGCAGGTTTGACGAGCTGAAAAAGAGCGTCGATAAGTCCAAAGCAAAAGCGTTCTTTGAAGCATATGAACAAACCAAGTTGATTCCGCCCAAGGTCAATATGAAAACGGATCAGCTTTTGCGGCAGTTCATTCTTACCGGTGGATTTGAGGTTGATATGCCGTAATGAGTGCCATCACCGCTAAAGCAAGCCGAAAAATGAAAAAATATGCGGTCTTAACAAGAGAGCCAAGGTGTTTCCTTGGCTCTTTTGATTTTTCTTGGGAACAGCGTAAGCTCGGAGAAATAGGCTCGGTTTCAATGTGCCGTCGCATTTTTAAGGAACAGACATCAGAAACTGGAGATATACCTTTTTATAAGATTGGAACATTTGGTGCTGAACCTGATGCTTTTATTTCCAGAGAGCTTTTTGAAGAATACAAATCTAAATATCCTTATCCTAAAAAAGGTGATATTTTGATTTCCGCATCGGGCAGTATCGGCAGAACCGTTGAATTTGCCGGGAATAATGAGTATTTTCAGGATTCAAATATCGTGTGGCTTAGCCACGATGAAAGACTCTCAAATTCGTTTTTGAAGTGCTTCTATTCAGTGGTAAAGTGGGCTGGAATTGAGGGCAGCACTATAAAAAGACTGTATAACGATAACATCCTTAACACGGTTATTTGTATGCCGTCTGTTCCTGAGCAAGAGCACATAGGGCTATTCTTTGAAAACCTCGACAACCTTATCACCCTTCATCAGCGTAAGCCATTTTTAATGAAATGGAGGACTTCTGATGCTAACAGAAACCAAACGAACAGACTTGTTCTGTGAATATTATGCAAAATGGATTACGGTGTATAAGAAGGGCGCAATCAGAAAGGTGACGATGGATAAGTACCTAATGACGCAGAAATGGCTCGTTAAGCTCGTCCCAAACCTGAGAGTATGTGATATGAACCGGATCGCTTATCAGCAGCTGCTGAACGACTATGCTGAGTTCCACGAGCGCCAAACCACGATGGATTTTCACCACCAGCTCAAGGGAGCTATTCTTGATGCTGTTGATGAGGGCTTGATTGAAAGAGATCCTACTCGCAAGGCAATCATCAAGGGGAAGCCACCGGTTGCTAAGAAAATCAAGTATCTCAATCAATTTGAGCTACACACGCTGCTGATCTCGCTTGACCTAAAGGATAAGGTGAATTGGGACTACTTTATCCTGTTGGTAGCAAAGACGGGGATGCGCTTTTCTGAAGCACTGGCTCTTACCCCGAAAGACTTCGACTTTGCCCATCAAACACTGTCCATAAGCAAGACTTGGGACTACAAGGGAAAGGGCGGCTTCCAGCCTACGAAGAACAAGTCGTCTGTGCGGAAAATTCAAATTGACTGGCAAACTGTCATTCAATTTTCTGAATTGGTAAAGCACCTTCCCGAAGATAAGCCCATCTTTGTCAACTCCACTGTCTACAATTCGACGGTGAACGACATTCTCGGCAGGCATTGCAAAGCCTGTAACATCCCTGTCATCTCTGTCCACGGATTACGGCATACACACGCCTCTTTGCTGTTATTTACGGGCGTTTCCATTGCGAGCGTTGCCCGGCGTCTTGGACATTCGAGTATGACCACTACGCAAAAAACCTATCTGCACATCATTCAGGAACTTGAAAACAAAGACATCGACTTGGTGATGCGCTCTCTTTCAGGTTTGAGCTAAAAAACGAAACCGGCTTGCGCTGATTAAAGGTGATAAAAAAGATGCCATCCGAAAGGGTGGCATCTTAGTTATTTGTCGTATCGCAGAAAATCGTTACAATGCTCCTGTTGGCGCAAACGGTAGCCCTGAGAAATCAGCGTATCGGCTTTTAGAGCGACAAGGTTAATATCTGAGTTCAATGTCCGTGCGATCTGTTGCGTGTCGCATCCTCTTTCTGCAAGTTCAAGGAAGTCCTCATCTGATAGGGAAATCTGTGCGGCAAAGAGATTGGCTTCGTACTCCATACGGTTGTCCCTCATATTGAAAATCTCAAACTCTTTGAAGCCCCCGACTTTCGTGGCTTCCTCCCGGTGTAAAGCATCGTGCCCTAATTCGTGAAGTAGCACGATGTTCTCCATAACCGGATGCAGATCATTTTTGATAAAGATGAAGCGATTACGCATCAAGACTTTATATGCTCCACGCTGTTCATTGAACGGATAATACATTACCTCGATTCCTAAGTCCCTTGCTATTCTGAGAGGATCACGGGTTCCGCATTGAGCAACAATGGAGTTTGCTTTTTGTACGATTTCCGAAGTGCTTACATACATCGGCTTCACCCCTTTTCAGTTTATTCCTGTTTCCATTCTAACAAACAATGTGTCCCATAAACAGGACTCAGTCCTGCTTGCCCTTAGAACGGTACTTCTTTGGGGTGTACTTTTTGTTTTTCTCTTTCGCAAGCCAATAGGCATCCATAATAGCTTGCATCATAACATCCATATCATCCTGTGCCAACTCGCCGCCGGTAAACAAACCGGTTACTTCATCTGTGAGCTGTTGCGCTTGTTTGGCACCTCGTGCGCCGTACTGCTCCGCAGCCTGAGCAACGAGCATACCATCCGTACCCAGAAGCTGATCCACGGAAATATTAAGTGCCTTTGCCAGCTTCTCCGCTGCATCCAAGCGAGGACGAGAGGTTCCGCATTCGTATCTCTGTATGGTACGGGGGGAAACACCGGAAACCTTAGCAAGCTGCTCCTGCGTCATATCATTTTTTTCTCTCAGCCCTTTTAATCTGTCGCTGAACTTCATTATCAATTCCCTCCATAAGATTTCTATTTTTAGCAACACGACATTTTTTTCGTCACTTCTTATTGACACGACATTGGTGTCGTGCTATAATCTGAATCACAACAACGACACTTATGTCGTGTTCATATGATACAACACGACACTTTGGTTTGTCAAGAGGTTTCGCAGAATTTCCAAGAAATAAGGTGATTTAGTTGAGCAGATCAATACTGCATTGCGATATGAACAACTTTTATGCGTCGGTTGAATGTATGCTCGACCCGGCTTTGAAGAAGTATCCTGTCGCAGTCTGTGGTTCGGTAGAAGAACGACACGGTATCGTTCTCGCAAAAAACTACGCCGCAAAAGCCTTTGGGATAAAAACCGGCGATGCTGTATGGCAAGCAAAGCAGAAGTGCAGAAACCTTGTTGTTGTGCCTCCGCACTTTGAGGAGTACATCAAATATTCCAAGCTGGCAAGAAGCGTTTACAGCCGCTATACCGATCAGGTCGAGCCTTACGGAATGGACGAGTGTTGGTTGGATGTGAGTGGTACAGAGAACATCTTCGGTTCACCCGAAAAGGTGGCAAATGACATAAGAGAAACTATCAAGTTTGAGCTGGGATTGACCATCTCAGTCGGTGTGTCTTTCAATAAGATATTTGCCAAGCTCGGTTCGGATATGAAAAAGCCGGATGCTGTGACAGTCATTCCGAAGGATAGCTTTCAGGAAAAAATATGGGGACTCCCCGCAGCGGACTTGCTCGGTGTGGGACGGGCAACGCAGCGTGTATTAGATAGCTATTGCATTAGAACCATTGGCGATTTAGCTAAGACCGATCCTGACTTTCTGAACCGACGGCTCGGTAAAAACGGAATTGCTCTTTGGCAGTATGCAAACGGTAATGACCGATCCCGTGTTATGAACGCCGACTTTGTTTCTCCGGTTAAGAGCGTGGGACACGGAATTACTACCATCGAAGATTTGGAGAACGACGAGCAGGTGTGGCCCGTCTTTCTCGAATTGACGCAGGACATCGGGCATAAACTCCGTGTCCACAAAAAGTGTGCGGATGGAGTCGCCATTCACATACGGGACAACACACTTTTTTCAAAGCAATGGCAAACGGCATTGGATATGCCTACACAATCCCCAATGTTGATCGCAAAAGCGGCTTTTGCCCTCTTTGAAAAAAGATACGACTGGAGGAACCCGATTCGCTCAGTCACGATTCAGGCAATCAACTTGGTGCCACAGGACACGCCCCGACAAGTCGATTTGTTTATGAACATCGAAAAGATTGAGAAAGCAGAAAGGCTCGACCAGTGCATTGAAACCATTCGCCAGCGGTTTGGCAAGAACAGCATCCGCAACGGCATTCTTTTTCAAAATCTCCGGATGCCGAGTGAAAAGCCTGAGATTACTATGCCGACCGGGGCGCTTTGTTAAGGAGGTCAGTATGATTAGTACAAGCAGTAACAAGATTGATGGAATTGTTGTGCCTGATGAGATTGAAACCTATGTTTCGATGCCGTCCTGTTTGTTGCAGGGGTGCAGCAATGATCTGATTATTTTCCGTGCAGATGGAGGGAACCATTTCACTCACTACGGCATTTATGAGGGAATGTTTCTTATCTTTGATGTCAGCAAGGACTTCAAGGACGGACACCTTTCCTGCTATCTGAACAATTCCGGCGATGATCGTCCTAAGTTCAAAGTTTCTGACAAGCCATTGGATGGCTATCGCCATTTTGGTAGGCTGGTTGCCAGTATGAAGAATTATGAGGTGTAAGGATGGAAGAAGAACGGCGCAAGGTATATGTGGAAGTCGATGTTACCCATAAGACGGATGGAACGGCTCGACCCCGAAAAATCAAATTTGAAGATGGTGAGGTCTACGAGATCGACCGTGTAAGGCACTGCTGTCGTGCGGCATCGACCAAGGTCGGTGGAACAGGGCTTCGTTATACGGTAATGATATGCGGCACGGAAACCTTCCTTTTCGATGAAGAAAACGGAAAGTGGTTTGTAGAAGGCAAGAAAAGAGCAGTTCTCTAAGGATGCCACCATTCATCAGCCCTGAAAGCGTCAAGGAACTTAATGAGGTGATGTGCGTGACAAAAGATAATTGGACACCTATACCGATGTATTGCTCCAACTGCGGAGCATTGCTTTACGGATATAGAAATGATGAGGGGAAAATCAAGTATGAATGCAAAAGGTGCGGAACCGTAGCGGTTCGAGTCCAAAAAGGACGCCGACACGACAAGATTGACCTTTATGCCCCGGAAGGGCAAATCCGATACTATTGATCGGCTAAAAACTGAATACGGCAAAACGACGGAATGGTTGAGGTGAAACAGACTGCGTAATTCCATCTCCAGGTCACTTGCTTTGAACACTTCGGTTGGTTAAACCAAACTTGCTATGCAGATATGAGAGGCCACCGACAAGACAGTAAGCCATAGGTTTACCCTGTCTTGCCGGTGGCTTCTTTTTTTCGGCAAGAACAACCGACCAAGGGCTTCCGGCAGAGAAAACTCTGAAAGGAAGCCTTTTTTGATGCTGAACAAGTGGCTCTGCTATATCGCTGAATATCCGTGAT
>ENA-OZLF01000267-OZLF01000267.1-human-gut-metagenome-genome-assembly--contig:-NODE-267-length-12353-cov-4.129208_pt1 | contig 12353 bp, 10 predicted proteins | sample MGYA00243860_ERZ653785 | MGnify/ENA primary metagenome ERZ653785 (study PRJEB26926, sample SAMN06164580) | human gut metagenome | biome: ENVO:00009003; feature: ENVO:2100002; material: ENVO:00002003...
GCTTCACATCCAGATGCTCAGCCACACCCTCCACAGCGCGGGTGACATCGCTCAGCTTGCCCACACCGGAGGGCTCAATGACGATGCGGTCGGGGTGGTACTGCTCCACCACCTGCTGCAGAGCGGCACGGAAATCGCCCACCAGAGAGCAGCAGATGCAGCCTGCGTTCAGCTCGTTGATCTGGATGCCGGACTCCTTCAGGAAGCCGCCGTCGATGCCGATCTCGCCGAACTCGTTCTCGATGAGCACGACCTTCTGGCCTGCAAAGGACTCCTTGATGAGCTTCTTGATCAGGGTCGTCTTGCCGGCACCAAGGAAGCCGGAGAAAATATCGATATTCGTCATAATGCTGTATGCCTCTTTCTTTTTCCAAAAGCCCGCAAGGGCCGTTCAGCAATCAGAGCCGCAGAGTGCTGGCTCAAAAATCTTACACTCCTATTATAACAAGGCTGTCAATGGGAAACCGCCTTTTTTGATGAGAAAATTGTAACTTTTTTTGCAGTTTGGCTGCATTTTCAGAAAACGCTGCCTCCCGGACACAAAAAAGCCCCCGGAACGGGGCAGAACGCATAGAACCCATACAAAAACACAGCCCCGCTTTGGCGAAGGAGAAGCCAAAGCGGGGCTGTATTCAATGAAGGAGAAATGAAGGGAATATCAGGTTACAGATTCAGCTCAAACTGTTCTGCCGTAACAGTTGCTTTGCCATCGGCAGCAAAGGTGATGCCGTCGGCAGACTGGGGGGTGTAGATCCATGCGGTCATGGTCTGCTCACCATCGTTGGCGAAAACTTCGATGCTGTTCTTATCCAGCAGGATGCGGAGCTTGAGTGCACCGTTCTGGCTGCGCACCTTGCAGCTGCGGCGGTGCACGATGTCGGCACGGGAACCGGCATAGCTGCGGTCCAGCGTCAGCTCGGAGGTGTAGGGGTCGTAGGTCAGGCTGGTGTGATGGTCTGCATCGGCGGCCAGTTTCAGGGTAAAGGAACGGTATTCGCCGGGCTGCACCGTGACGGTCAGATCCGCCACACGGCCCTTGATGCCTTCCAGAGAAGTTTCGCTTTGCACCGTCACATTTTCGTGGAAGGTGCGCTTACCGTGGACGGCATCCAGCTCCCGCACGGGGGTCTGAAGAATGCGTCCGTCCTTGATGTGCAGCTCGCGGGGGCAGATGGTCTGTCCGAACCACTTGCAGCCCTGCGGCTTATCTTCGGTGTCCGACCATGTCTGCAGCCATGCGGTCATGATGCGGCGGCCATCCGGGGCAAGGGTGGTCTGGGTGGCGTAGAAGTCGATGCCGCCGTCCATCAGCTGCACATTTTCCTTGGTGAAGGTGTGGGTGGCTTGGTCGTAACTGCCGATGAAGGCAATCACGTTGTGACCGTTGTGGAACTCGCCCTTGGGCAGCATCTCCATGGGGCCGAGCATCAAGACCTGCTTGCCGTCCAGCGGGAAGAAGTCCGGGCACTCCCACATTTTGCCGTACTGATTGTTGCAGCGTTCCAGCACCGTGACAAAGTGCCAGTCGAAGCCGTCCTTGCTCTGGAACAGTGCCGCTGCGCCGCTGCCGTCCTCGGCCAGGCAGACGGTGACGGCGGAGTAGGTGCCGTCGGCCTCACGCCAGATCTTGGGGTCCCGGAAGTCGAACTTGCTGAAGCCTTCCGGCAGGTCTTTCTGGGTCAGCACCGGGTTGCAGGCAGGCTTTTCGTAGTCGAGACCGTCACCGATGGCAATGCTCTGGGTCTGGATGTCCCGCATCTCCCCATTGGGCTGCTTTTCTGCCACCACGCTGGTGTACATCAGCAGCTGCTTGCCGTCATCCATCTCGGTGGCAGAGCCGGAGAAGCAGCCGGGGCCGTTGTCCACCGGGGAATCCGGGGCAAGTGCACAGGGCAGATACTCCCAGTGCAGCAGGTCGGTGCTGACGGCGTGACCCCAGTGCATGGGCGCCCACCGCACATCGTAGGGGTTATACTGATAGAACTGGTGATACTTCCCTTTATAATAAGAGAAGCCGTTGGGGTCGTTCAGCCAGCCCACATAGGGGGTCAGGTGGTAGGCAGGGCGTTCCGCCGGGGAAATGGCAGCGCCGTGCTCGGCCTCGTAGGCACGGGCTTTTTGTAAAGTCAAATCGTTCATGGAATCCTCCAAAGGAAAGAATTCTTATGCGTAGTAAGCATCCAGATATTTCTGCATAATGCCCAGATAGTCGGACAGGCCGTAGGCTTCCAGCTTGCTCAGATATTCGTTCCACTCTGCATCCGTAGTGCCGTTCATGATCCAGTTCGCCTTCTGCGTATTCATGTAGGTCTGCAGATCTGCCTGCAGGTTAGAGACCTGCTCGGTGTCCTCGCTGCTCATAAAGACATTGGGATAGACATAATCGTTGTTCATATCCGGGGTGTAGATCTCCTTGATCCAGTCCAGACGGTACTGTGCATCGTCCGGGCAGGTAACGTATACACCATAGTAATCATCCAGAACCGCCAGAGGCCCACTGACACACTGCGCTTCACGGACTTCCACGGGAGAAGCATCGCCCAGAGGAGCGTGCTTCAGCATGGGCTCGCCCTTATCGTTGGTGGACAGTTCAAAAATGTTAAAGCCTTCCGCATCGCCGTAAGTACCCCAGTTGTTCTGCGGAGACTGGAGGGGAGCGTACATCTGATCCAGCCATGCGCAAACCAATGCGGGGTTAGACGCCTTTGCGGTGACAACGCATCTGCCGCGGGCAAAGCCGCTGGTGAAAGAGCCGTTCTGCGGAGTGATATTCCGGGTATCGGCGGTCAGGGCAGGCAGCGGCTCCCAGTCGGTCAGGTTGTCAATGTTGGCAACATCCCAGCTGAAGCAGACACCATAGCGGCCAGCCTTGCCCTTGGAAACATAGGTGGACCACTCCTGCGTGAAGCACTCCGGGTCAATGAGCTTCTCGGCATACAGCTTGTGCAGCCAGTCCAGACCATCACGGTAGCCCTGCTGGGTGGCGGCACAGATGACTTTCCGGTCGTTGGTAACGGCGATATGGCGGTCTTTGTCTGCATCGCCGTAGCCTTCGCCAAAGCCATTGATGAGGATGCTGGGGTCCTGATCGCCGTTGTTGACGATGCAGGACATGGGGATGATGTCGCCGTCAATGCCATACTCTGCCTTGATAGAAGCGGCGTTATCACGGAATGCCATCAGCACCTGTTCAAACTCGTCCACTGTGGTGGGCATCGACAGACCGAGGAAGTTCAGCCACTTGGTATTGATGAAGCTCATGTTGCCAATGGTCTGGATGGCGGTCTTTTCTGAGCCGAGCTGCTCGATCCAGGGCAGTGCCCAGATGTGGCCATCGCTGTCGGTGCACATGGTGCGGTACTCCGGGTACTGCTCAAAGACCTTCTGGAGATTCGGCATATTGTTGTCAATGTAGTCTTCCAGATTGAGGATGACACCCTGATCTGCGTAGCGCAGCAGATTGCTGTCGGTAAAATCAGCAGTAAAAACAAAATCCGTCAGGGTGTTGGGGTTGGACATATTCAGGGTGATCTTATCGCTCCACTGGTCGGACTGGATGGCGGTCCAGTCGATGTGCACATTGGTCTGCTCTTCCAGACGCTTGAAGATGGTGCGGTTGTTCGGCTCGGGTTCGCTGCCCACAGGGAAGCTGGTCATACCGGTAAAGGTGACCTTTTCGGACAGCGGAAATGTAACGGCACCAGTCACATCTACAGCTGCGGCAGCAGAATTGTTGCTGCCGGTGGATTTGCCGCCGCCACAGGCAGACAGAGCAGCGGCAGAACCCGCCAGAGCGCAGACCTTGAGGAAGTTGCGGCGAGAGATCAGCTTTTTCATGGTATTTTCTCCTTTTTTGTGGTTCTTTCTTCGTGTAACAGATGAGCGTACCGGCTCATAAAATTCTGGAATATCCTCAGCCTTTAATGGAACCAGCCATGATGCCGGCATCAAAATACTTCTGGAAGAAGGGATACATCACCAGCAGCGGCAGACTGGAAATAATAATGGTTGCATATTTGAGCAGCTCTGCCATCTTCGCACGTTCGGCAGTACTCTGGATATCTGCGATCATGCCGGATTCCGGCTGGCTCTGGATCAGGATGGAACGCAGCACCAGCTGCAGCGGCTGCTTCGATGCGCTGTTCAGGTAGATCATGGCATCAAAGTAGCTGTTCCACATTGCCACGAACTGCCACAGGGCCAGAACTGCCACCACCGGCATACAGACGGGCAGCAGGATCTTGAAGAAGTAAAGCATCTCGCTGGCTCCATCCACATCCGCAGCTTCACGCAGCTCACGCGGGATGCCTTGATAATAGGTACGGGCAATGATCATGTTCCACACGCTGAATGCTCCCGGCAGAATGACCGCCCACATGGAATCCAGCAGACCCAGATTGTTGATGAGCAGGTAGGTGGGGATCAGACCGCCGCTGAAAAACATCGTGATCACAAACAAGGTGTTGAAGATCTTTTTGCCTTTGAAGTCCGGCAGCGACATGGGATAAGCGGCAAGCATCGTCACAGCTACCGAGATGATGGTGAAGATGATCGAGTAAAGTACTGCGTTCTTGAAGCCGACCCAGATCTGCTTGTCCGAAACGACACGCTGGTAAGCATCCAGACTCCACTTGCTGAAATCAAAGGAGATGCCCTTGTTTTGCAGAGTGACCGGGTCCATAAAGGACGCGATGACGATGTAGATCATCGGAACGATGATCGCCAGCAGGAACAAGCCCAGAAGTGCGTAGCCGCAGTACAGGATGATCTTATCTTGTCTGGTGTAGAGGGCCATTTTTGATTTTTTCTGTTTTGCCATGGTAAACCCCTCCTTACAAGCCCTTGCCATCGTTCATTTTGGCAACGACCTTGTTCACTGCGATCAGCAGGATGACGTTGACAACGGTGTTGAACAGACCGACTGCCGTGGAAAAGCTGTAATCGCCGTCCAACAGGCCCTTTTTATAAACGTACGTTGCAATGATCTCGGCAGTGTTCAGGTTCAGGTCCGTTTGCAGGGCATAGGCTTTTTCAAAACCGATGCTCATGATGTTGCCTGCCTGCAGGATAAACTGAATAACGACCATATCCTTAATGGCGGGCCACTCCACCGTCATGATCTGCTGGATCAGGTTTGCGCCGTCGATCATCGCAGCTTCCTTCAGATCTTTGCTGGCGTTAGAAAGAGATGCGGTGTACATGATGGATGCCCAGCCGGCACCCTGCCAGATGCCGCTGATGATGTAGATGGGGCGGAACGCTTCCGGCAGCGTCATGAAGTTGATGCTGGTGTGAAGCAGGCCGTTCACCGGACCGGTGACACTCAGCAGCACCCGGACGATACCGCACAGCACGATGACCGAGATGAAGTTGGGCATATACAGCACCAGCTGCACCTTCTGCTTGATCTTCTTGCTCTCGATACGGTTGAGCAGGAATGCCAGCAGGATGGGGATCGGGAAGCCCCACAGCAGACCGTAGACGCTCAGCTTCAGGGTGTTGATCAGATAACGCTGGAAGTCCGGCGAGGACATGAAGCGGGTAAAGTTTTTGAAGCCTACCCACTCGCTGCCCCAGATACCTTTAAAGGGATTGTACTTCTGGAACGCGATCAGCACACCGCCCATGGGAGCGTACTTGAACACCAGCGTCAGCACCACGGCAGGCAGCAGGAACAACAGGTAAAGCTGCCAATGCCGTTTGATGTAGACCCATGTGTTGTGCAGCTTGCGTTCTGCTGTCAGCACAGCCGTTTCCGGCGAGGCCGTCTTTGCTTTCATGAATCATTCTCCTCCTTTTTGATTTGCTTGCCGCTTGATTTGCGTTTTACATTTGCACCTTTGAATTTTACGTTTTTCGCTTTGATTGTGCAAATGTAAAACTCTGTAATTCATTTATACCACGCAAGCAAGCGAATGTCAACGATAATTCATGGTATACATCAAAAATTATTGTGGATTCGTACAGATGCACAAATTCGAAAGTGCGTAAATATGCAAAATGATGATTTGCATTTTTACATTTGACTAATTTGTGCATTTGCACTATACTGGAGTCGCAAAGAATAAGATCCGTCACCAGACTTTATCTATAAAAAAGAACATCCGCTCCTATATTATAAAGAAAGAGGATGACTTATGGCAACCAAGGTCACCATTCAGGATATTGCAAACGAACTGCAGCTTTCCCGCAACACAGTTTCAAAGGCCATCAACAACACCGGTGTGCTGGCAGATGCCACACGGGAGAAGATCCTGCGCAAAGCCGCCGAAATGGGCTATAAGCAGTTTGCCTATCTGCCGCTGTTTCAGGAAAACGCTGCAAAAACAGCAGCGCCTTCCATTCTGCCGAGTGACAAACGGGAGATCGCCATGCTGACGACCCAGTTTCTGAGCAGCTCTCACTTTTCCTCCACGATGCTGGATCGTTTCCAGTCGGAAATCAACCATCTGCACAGCGGCATGACCATTCATCGCATTTCTCCCATAGAGCTGAAAGAGAAAAAACTTCCATCTTCTCTCAACATCCAGCACACAGCCGGCATCATCTGCTTTGAAGTATTCGACTATGACTACGCACAGATGCTGTGCGATCTGGATGTTCCACTGCTGTTTGTAGACACCCCTGTGATGGATATGCGTCCTCCCCTTAAAGCCGACCGCCTTTATATGGAAAACCGCATTGAGATCCAGCATGCAGTGGCCCACATGGTCCAGCGCGGCAAAAAACGCATCAGCTTTGCGGGGGATAAAAACCACTGTCAGTCCTTCTTTGAGCGTTATATGGCTTATAAGGATGCAGTGGAGCACTTTGGTCTGACAGAAGGCCTGAGCACCTGTGCGATGCCATCTGGACAGCAGAACTATCCGGTATCCCTGTACGAAACCATACGTCGGTTCAAAACGATGCCGGATGCCTTTGTCTGCGCCAATGACTTTGTTGCCATGGATCTGGTCAAGGCATTGAATGAGCTGGGGTATTCGGTTCCCGATGATATCTGGGTCTGCGGCTTCGATGACAGTCAGGAGGCTTCCTACTTTGCCCCCCGTCTGACTTCGATCCATATCCATGGACAGATCATGGGCTACACCGCTGCCAATCTGCTTATGACCCGCATCGAAGAGCCATCGCTGAACTATCGCACCGTCTATACGGAAACCAACCTGATCCTGCGCGAATCCACAGGAGATTGAGCGAAAGGAGAACCCCCATGCGTGACCTGTGCAATACGGACAAGCCGCTGTTTGCTGTGCTGACGAAATTGACTTACAGTGCTTACCTGAACATCTTATGGCTCGTGTGCAGCCTGCCCATCGTTACCATAGGGGCTTCTACGACCGCACTGTTCTACGTCACGCTCAAAATGGCGGAAGATCGGGACGATGGTCTGACCCGGATGTTTTTTAAGGCGTTCCGGGAAAATTTTAAGCCTGCCACAAAACTCTGGCTTATCCTGCTGGCAGTCGGCAGTTTCCTGGCTGCGGATGGCTTTGTGCTGCGCCGAATGTGGAGCGAAAACATTTTCTGGACGCTGCTCACTGCAGTGCTTATTGGTGCGGCAGTTCTGTACGGCATCGTTCTGCTGTATACCTTTCCTCTGCTGGCACGGTTTGAAAACACCACCTTCGGCATCCTGAAAACAGCGTTTCTCGTGGGTGTCCGGTATCTGTTTTGCACCCTGCTGATGGCGGCGATCTATGGCATCATGGGGTACGTCATAGTGTTTGTGTTCACGCCTGCATTCCTGCTGGGCATGGGCTTCTGCGCCATGATCTGCTCCTTTCTGATGCTTCGGATCCTCTATCTGATCGGTGGAGACCCTGATGCAGTACACGAGGAATACGACCATGACAAAAACTGACCGGGATACGCTCCGCTCCCTCCATGGGCGCAAAAAGTGGGAGCACATCTGGGCATATTACAAGCTGCCCATTGCGATCATGCTCATCGTCGTCTATATCCTTGGCTATGCAGCCTACCGTCATGTGACGAAAAAAGAGGATGTGCTTTACCTTGGTCTGGTAAATATCACTGCCGGGTCTGATCTGACGGAACAGCTTACCACCGGCTTTGCCGAGGCGCAGGGTCTGACCAAAAAGCAACAGGTCGATCTGCTGTCTGGCTTACTGCTCAGCGAAAGCGAACGCGCAGAGGAGCAGTATGTATATGCTTCGGAGATGAAGCTGCTGGGTGCAGTCAGTGCCCAGCGGTTAGATGTTGTTCTGATGGACGAATATGCACGGGATCGACTGTTGGCAGATGATTATTTTCTCGATCTGCGGACACTGGATGCGTCTTTCCATGCACTGCCGGGTCTGAACGCCGGTGGGACCGTGCTGGATATTTCGGACACGCCGTTTGTCAGGCAGGCAGGTTTTTCTGGCAAGGTCTATCTTGGGGTAGTGCAGAATGCACCGCACCCGGAGCGTGCAGCCGCTTACATTCATTATCTGTTCCAGCGGTGATCGTTGGGTTTTAGCTTATAGGATAAAAATAAGGAGGAAACACATGGACATTTTAACGATTGGTGAAGTTTTGATCGACCTGACCCAGACCGGCAAGGATGCCCGCGGCATCCCTCAGTTTGCCGCAAACCCCGGCGGTGCCCCGGCCAATCTGGCGGTGGCTGCCGCCCGGCTGGGCGCACAGACCGCCTTTATCGGCAAGGTGGGTGCGGATGCCTTTGGCCGCTACCTGAAAGAGGTTCTGGCAGAAAACAAGGTGGACGTTTCCGGCATGGCGGTGGATGCAGACCACCCCACCACCATGGCAGTCGTGTCAGTGGATGCCACCGGCGAGCGGGATTTCAGCTTCTACCGCAGCGCCAACGCTGACGTGATGCTGTGCAAAGAGGACATTTCGGAGGGCGCTCTGAAAGCTGCCAAAATCGTCCACTTCGGCTCTGTCAGCCTCACCGCTGACCCCTCCCGCACCGCTACGCTGGATGCTGCCGCCCGCGCCAAAAAGCTGGGTGCTACCATCACCTACGACCCCAATTACCGTGCCAACCTCTGGAAGAACAAAGAGGATGCCATTGCTCAGATGAAAGCTCCCCTGCCGCTGGTGGATATTCTGAAAGTTTCCGATGAAGAGCTGCCCCTGCTCACCGGCACCACCGACTGCGAAAGCGGCACGGCACAACTGGCACAGAACGGAATCCGGCTGATTTTTGTCACCTTGGGTGCAAACGGCGTATTCTACCGCTTTGGGGACAAGACCGGCCATGTGGCTGGCGTTCCCTGCAAGGTGGGCGACACCAACGGCGCAGGCGATACCTTCTTTGGGGCTGCCCTGTCCAAGCTCTGCAAGGAGGAGCTGGACACCCTGACGGTGGACAAGCTGGAAGGCATTCTGGCCTTTGCCAACAAGGCGGCAAGCATTACCACCAGCCGCCACGGCGCTATCCCCGCCATGCCCACCCTTGCAGAAGTGGAGGGCTGAACCATGGCAGTAAAGCAGGAATTTGAGTCCCGGTTTGCCAAGCACAAGGACGAGCTGGAATGGCTGTTCATGGAACTGTACCACAACCGGGAAGGGCTGGAGGTTCTGGAGCGGGAGATGGCAGAAGCCTACAACGCCCGCAGCGCCGAGCTGAAAGCACTGGACAAGGCACGCTCTGCCGACCCGGAGTGGTACAAGCGGGGCAATATGTTCGGCATGACCATGTACACCGACCTCTTTGCCGGAAATCTGAAAGAACTGGCAAAGAAGCTGCCCTACCTCAAGGAGCAGAAGCTGACCTATCTGCACCTGATGCCCCTGCTGCAGATGCCCCATCCCCACAACGATGGCGGCTATGCGGTGGAGGATTTTGACACCGTAGACCCTGCCCTTGGCACCAACAAAGATCTGGAAAACCTGACCCGGGAGCTGCGGAAAGCAGGCATCAGCCTGTGTCTGGATTTTGTCATGAACCACACCGCCAGCACCCACCGCTGGGCCATGGCGGCAAAGGCGGGCGACCCGTGGTTTCAGGCCTATTACCACCTCTACGAGGACCGCACCATCCCCGACCAGTACGAGCAGACCGTGCCGCAGGTGTTCCCCAACACCGCCCCCGGCAACTTTACATGGTGTGAGGAGATGCACAAGTGGGTGCTGACCACCTTCCACGACTACCAGTGGGACCTGAACTACGCAAACCCGGCGGTGTTCGTGGACATGACCAAGAGCATTCTGCACCTTGCAAATCTGGGCGTAGAGGTGTTCCGCATTGATGCCGTGCCTTATATCTGGAAGCAGCTGGGCACCACCTGCCGCAATCTGCCGCAGGTGCACACCATTGTGCGGATGCTCCGCATGGTGCTGGAATGCGTCTGCCCGGCGGTCATCCTCAAGGGCGAGGTGGTCATGGCTCCCAAGGAGCTTGCCGCCTATTTCGGCACCCCGGAAAAACCGGAATGCCATATGCTCTACAACGTGTCCACCATGGTCAACCTGTGGGGTGCCCTTGCCAGCCGGGACACCCGGCTGCTGAAGGCGCAGCTGGATGCCCTGCACGCCCTGCCGGACAACTGCTGGTTCGTGAACTATCTGCGCTGCCACGATGATATCGGCTGGGGTCTGGACGAGGCGGTGGAAAACCGGCTGGGCATGGACCCGCAGAAGCACAAGGAATATCTGTACCACTTCTACGAGGGCAATTTCCCCGGCAGCTGGGCAAAGGGCGAGCTGTACAATTACGACCCTGCCACCGGCGATGCCCGGAGCTGCGGCACCACCGCCAGCCTGTGCGGCGTGGAGCAGGCACTGGAAAAGGACGATAAAACCGCACTGGACTACGCGGTGAAGCGTGACCTGCTGCTGCACACTGCCATGGCATTTTTGCAGGGCTTCCCCATGCTGAACTGCGGGGATGAAATTACACAGCTCAATGGCTGGGACTACAAAAACGACCCCGACCGTGTGGAGGACAGCCGCAATCTGCACCGCAGCAAATTCAACTGGGAGGATGCAAAGCAGCGCACCCGGAAGGGCACGCTGCAAAACAAACTGTGGCAGGGCATGGAGCAGCTGCGCCAAATGCGGGCAGACCCCTGCTTTGCCCCGGATGCGTGGGTGACCACATGGGACAGCCACAACCCCGGCGTGCTGGCGCTGGTACGCAAGCGCGGCGAGGAAACGCTGGTGGGACTGTTCAACTTTACCGAGTACCCGGCAGGGGCCAGTCTGGACGCTCTGGGCGGCACGTATCACACCCCGGAGGGCGCTTCCGTCTGGCTGGCTGATGTGGAACTGAAGCCCTATCAGGCGCTGCTGGTAAAAAACAAATAAGCAAAACGAGTCATCCGGCTCTCTCTTTTCGCCAAGGTTTTCATTGCTTTTTCTTGCATGCTGCTGAAAGTGGCGTGTTTTCAAAAGTTTGCGTTTGCGAAACGCAGCGGAGCAAACGCGAACTTGCCGCATGGCAGGCAGAACAGGCTCATCACACCCCCAGCAAAGAAAAACAGAGCGTTCCCGACTGCTGGGTATCCGTAAAACAGTTTTCGAAAAATGACACGGCAACTGCCTGTCAGGATTGGTTACGGAGTACCCGGCTAGGCCGAGGAAGCATCAAGTCCCATGTCCGCACCGTTAAGGTGTTGGGTATGGGGCTTTTTGCATTTCAGGAACGTGTACATCTCTGGAAAGGTGTAACACACTAGACTTTGTACCAAAGTCGTGTGCCAAGGGTGCTGCGCCCCTTTGGAATCCCTGCTTACATCGCCTGTGGGCGATGTAGATTCGCCGCACAGAAAGCTCTCACAAAAGGCACACCCGGCTGTCTGCGGCGAGGAGAAGGCACTTCTGCGGAAGTGTAATAACCCACTATGACACTTTCATCCCTGTGGTCTGCAAAGTGTAGTGGGCTCTCCGAGGGGGAAACGGCTATATAGGGTGCGCTTCGGGCAAATCGCTGCGTACGTGCGTACCAATCTCTCGTACGCACGTACGCAGTAAAACGGCTAAAATCTCCTATATAGGGGTGTTCTTCTGGAAATCAATATGATATACTCAACTTAACCAACCATCAACTAATAGGAGGCGGTAATATTATGGGAAAAACTTTTGTGTGTAGCTTATGCCGTAATGGAATCATTGGCGGTGGTTTGTACATTGATGAACAGAGCATTACATATTCAACTCAAAAGCTCACAGTCAGTCCACTGTATCGCAACCTTGTATTGCCCATGAACGAGATAAGGGAGCTTTCATGGAGTCAGATGGTCGTTCCTGTTGCAGCAATTTCCATGAAAGATGGAGAATGTTATAAATTTATCATATATAACAAATCAGGATTTGAAAAGGCATATAAGCAATATATCAACCACCAAGAATGAAATCACCTAGCAGGGTTTGGGGCAGGCACGCCC
>ENA-OZLF01000277-OZLF01000277.1-human-gut-metagenome-genome-assembly--contig:-NODE-277-length-11928-cov-3.947612_pt1 | contig 11928 bp, 9 predicted proteins | sample MGYA00243860_ERZ653785 | MGnify/ENA primary metagenome ERZ653785 (study PRJEB26926, sample SAMN06164580) | human gut metagenome | biome: ENVO:00009003; feature: ENVO:2100002; material: ENVO:00002003...
GCATACGAGATAGGCTCCGGTCTCGTGGGCTCGGAGATGTGTATAAGAGACAGTAATAGACGTCCAGGATATTGCTGATGTTCGAACTCTGTACGGTGCCCTCCTTCACGAGGACCGTCGGATCGTTGAGCCTGAACGAACACCAAGCACCTCCGTCCTTGATTTCGGCACGCCATCCGGCGCCGACAGGTCCCTCAATCTGTATGGCGGCCGAACCCTCCGCAGCTCCGACCGTCGAAGAGGTCCGCCATACGGCAGAACCCGAAAAATCGTCCGTATCGTCGCCGCAAGCTACGACAGAGAACGCAATCATCGTCAGGAACAGCCATTTCCATCCCTTCTCACAATATCTGAACATCGACATCATCGGTAAACTATAAAAACTATCCGAGAAACCAAACTCTTGGAGGGGATGATCCCTCCAAGAGTCGGTATCCAGCATATTAAAAACTATTTGGTAATCTCGAACGATTCGATATACAAGGCTCCGACCTTATTATTGTCGAGCACAAAGGATTCTGCACCCAGACCGGCCAGATCGTACTCATGTACATACTCTCTGTAACCGCTCTTATCCGTGTATGTTTCCACAGGAGTTTGAGCAGCCCCGGCAACGGTCATCGTATATCCCGGGTTGTAGTAGCTGCCACTCTTATTCGGATACGACCGGAAAACGATCTTGATCTTCGACATCCCGTCGATCGGCGTCACGTTTTGCAGCTTCGCCTGTTTAGCCGCATCGGAGTCATTACCCTGCATCTGAATGATCGAGCCGTTGGAAGCGGGCGATTCACAGATTTTCACACCCGTGAACTCGATGCCGCCGACGGTCCAACTAACCCAGGTACTGGGCGTAGCGACAACCTGCGAACCGTAACCATTGGTGGGAAGATCTGCATTATCCGCCTTAATATCCGTGATCGAGAACGCAACGACCTCACCGGTTCCTCCACCTCCGACACCGAGGAGTGTGACAGGCACCGTCACGCTGTTGCCACCGGCAATAGCAATCGTCAGCGTCTGATTCTGAACAGCGCCGGTATTGGGCTGCGCCGTTACTGTCACCATATTGTTGGCATTATCGACAGTAGCTTCAAGCAACCCGCTCAGGCCGCTAACGCTAAGCACATTTTCACCCTTATTGGCAACCGAAACAATAATCGTTTCATTGCCGCCGATTGCCGGAATCGAAACGCTGGCCGGAGTTACCCCCGTAATCATCGGGGTCGAGCTGTCGCTGAAAGCGGCCACGTCGTCCAGATTGCGCGGAACGAGCTGGGAATTATTCTTATATACGGCAGCCAGACCGGAGATATTACCCGAGCCAGCCTTAAAAGGTACGTCGAGGAACACGCTCGGGTTCTTTTCATCGCTCTGCTTGCAGAATACGGTGAAATTGGCTCCATCGGCAGTGAAAGTATGCGAAGAGAGTGCGCTGGCGCTCGCCCAAACACCTGCCTGGGCAACCGACGCATTGGCGATCGTCACGGCCATACCCTGATATTTCGCCAGATCCGCAGCAGCGATCGTCGCCGTGGGAATCGAAGTCACCGTACCGGTCTTCTCGACCTTGCACCAAGTCGCTTCCTTAGCGCCCGTCACTTCGTACATACCACTGTAATTTACCACCTTGGCAAGTCCTTTATAAAGGGTTACGCGCACCTTGTCACCCTTGTTCAGACCGAGCGTCGAAGGTTCTACCTGACTACCGTAGAGCGTGATGCCGTTACCGGCCTCCGTCGCATTCTCGGTAGCGAGGATCAGGTTGTTGAAGGTATAATTGGCACCGGCCACGTCGTTCATCACCACTGCGTCCAGATAGCGATCTGCATTGGCATCCACCGGAGCCTCCGTATCAGTCATCTGCGCGATCAGCTCAGGAATGGTAATGGCCGTAGCCTCACCCGGATCGGGCGGAACCACACCGCCTTCGAGATCGACCTCCTGACCGCCGTTGCCCTCGACGAGTTGTACGTCATCGATTGCAAATACCGACGCCAGATCAGCCGTGAAACGGATCGAAAGCTGGCTGACAGCCTCCTTGAGCGTGAAATCTACGGCAAACTGAATCCAGTAAGGATCGGTCGTATCGCTGCCGCCGATCTTCTCGTAAGTCAGGTTGCCCGACCAGTCGGTTCCGTTACCTACGGCAACGTGGAACGACTCGGGTTTGAAAATGTTGTCGTAAGTACCGCCGTTACTCTGCGAATAAGCACCGCCGAAGATGATCCGGTAGTTGGTCTTGCCCGCAGGCATCGTAATATTGTTGATGTCGAAAGTCGCAGGTGCAGAGCCGAAGAAAATCTTGTTCGAACCCGAAGCACCGTCGTAACCGCCGCTGAGCTTGCCGGAAGTACGCACCGATACGTTCGTAGAGGTATAGGTCACCGTCGAATTACCCGTACCGGAAGCATTTTGCCATGCGTCGGTCTGATCCAGGAACGGCCATTTATTATCGACCTTCTCGGCAGGCGTCTTATCGAAATTGTTCTCGTAAATCGCATCGCCGCTCGGATCGGGAGGCACGACACCGCCGCCCGCCAAGTCGATCTCCTCGCCGCCGTTGCCGGTCATCAGAGTAATATCATCCAGACGGAATTTAGACGAAATATTTGCTTCGAACTTGATATAAAGCGTCGAAGTCGCATTCTTGAGCGTAAAGTTCTTGGTAGCGAATACCCAATAAGGATCTTCCTGGTCACCGTTGTTCACCTCGTAAGACAGCGGAGTATAGTCCGTTCCGTTCGCACTGAGCGAAACCACGAAGTCATCCTTCTTGAAACCGTTGTCATTATTGTCCTGATCGTAATACTGTCCGCCGAAAGTCAGCTTCAGGTTGGTCTGGCCGGAGGCGAGCGTTATGTTTTTAACCGTAAAGGTTGCCGGAGCCGTACCGAAGAAGATCACGTTCGGACCCGAAGCACCGTCATAAGCACCTGCGCTGCTCTTGCCGGAAGAACGAATCGAGGTGTTCGTACCCTCGTAAGAAACCTTCGAAGCACCCTCACCGGTGGTGTTCCAACCCGTGTAAGCCGAAACCAGAGGCTTATCATCAACGGCTTCGTTACCCGCCGTCTCGTTGAAAATAATCGTCGGCGGCACCACTTCGCCCTGAAGTACATTGACATCCTTCTGAATCAATGCGCCGTAGGAGTTGTAAACCTCGAAAGTCACTTTGGCAGACTGACCGATGTTCGAAGCGGGCACCGTAACGGTCACGGCAGCATCGCCCTCGCCTTCGGTAGCCGAAAGGCGCACCCAAGTCTGTTCGTCCTCGACGATAGCACGCCAGGGACGGTTCGTTTCAACGATAAAAGTACCGTTGTACTCATCTGCGGGCTGTCCCTCCGCATCGAACGTCAGGTTCTCCGGCGTGACGTTCAGATAGGGAGCGCCCATGTCGTCATTGTCGTCGGTACATCCCGCGAACACCGCCACGGCGAACACGGTCAATGCACTGAAGAGCAATTTCCAAATGCTACTCTTTTTCATAAACAATTAAATTTTAGAGTGATATAAAAATAGGTTAAAAATAACTTCATCGTCTTGCATATTTACTCAGGCCACTTATTCTTAAACTTTTTGTAAAAATACTATTTTTTCCTGTTTCGACAATAATTCGAACACTATTTTCGTATTACAATCCCGTTAAATCAAATATAACGACACACCGGATTTTTATTTCGTATCAAAAACCCCACCAAACCGTATTCTTTCCCGGCAAAATAAACACAAAAGGCGTGCAGTTTTGACCGCACGCCTTTTTTCCGAGAAATACGTCCGGTCAGCGAATCCGGTCGAGCGACCGCACCAGCTTTTCGTCCCGGAAGATCGCCCGCAAAGCCAGCAAGTCGAAAACCAGGCAGACCAACGGGAAAACGAGCGAAATTTTAAGGGTATGGGAGTAAAATTCACTGTCCGCGAAGTAACGGTTGCAAAGGTAGAAATAGATTCCCATCATCGCCCCGGCACCGATGAGGAGCACCAACTCGACGGCACATAACCGGATCTGCACCAGACGGCGCTTGAAAAGGAAAATCGTCACCAACGGCACCAGACAGGCGGCAACCAGAACAACCCCCAGATACACCGTCGGCAGCAACGTGATGCCGGCGGCATCCTTCAGGCCGAAAGCGGTCAGCGTACAAGTGTCCGCCCCAACGGTGAAATCGACCAGCGGCAGCCACAAGGCCAATCCCGTCAGTACGACGACCAGCAACAGATACAGAGTCTGAATACGTTGAATCATATAACTTCTATTTTGTTTATGCGAACCTCTTCGAATCCTGCCGAAAATCGCAGGCTCTGCAAGGTTTATTGATTATCCAATGTTTTTTCGATCAGGTATTTATTACGGTCTGCGGCATTCCGGTCGATCAACTCGCCCAGGAATCCCGCCAGGAATAACTGCACGCCGAGCACGACAGCCAGCAGTGAAAGATAGAAAAGCGGCTGGTCCGTTACGGCCCGCACAGGCAGATCGTGGCACTGTTTATACAACTTGGCACCGATCACCCACGCCGTCGTACAGCCGCCGAAAAGGAACATCAACGTTCCCAGGCTGCCGAAAAAGTACATCGGCGAACGGCCGAAACGCGAGAGAAACGAAACCGTAATGAGGTCCAGATACCCTTTCACCATCCGCTCCATACCGAATTTCGAATGACCGTACTTGCGGGCGCGATGCTCGACGACCTTCTCGCCGATCCGCTTGAATCCGGCCTGTTTGGCCAGAATCGGGATATAACGGTGCATCTCGCCATAGACTTCGATCGCCTTGACCACCCGGCGGCGGTAGGCCTTCAGTCCGCAATTGAAATCATGCAGCCGGATTCCCGAAACGGTGCGGGCCGTCCAGTTGAAAAACTTGCTCGGCCACCGCTTTCCGGCCGGGTCGTGGCGCTTCTTTTTCCAGCCCGACACCAGGTCGTACCCTTCGTCGAGGACCATACGCCGCAGAGCCGGAATCTCATCCGGCGAGTCCTGCAAGTCGGCGTCCATCGTGAAAACCACCTCGCCGCGCGCTTCAGCGAAACCGCAATACAAGGCGGCGGATTTGCCGTAGTTGCGAGCGAACTTGATCCCCCGCACCGCCGCAAACCGCTCGTGCAGATTTTCGATCACGCGCCACGAACCATCGCCGGAACCGTCGTCCACCAGGATTACCTCGTAAGACAAACCCTCGCCGCGAGCCACGCGATCGATCCATTCGACCAGCTCCGGCAGGGACTCCTCCTCGTTATAGAGAGGAACGACGACCGATATGTCGAGCGTAGCATCCATCGTTCTCTTACTCTTCGGATTGAGGACCGAAAGGCCGGGGTGCACGCGCCAGGATGCCGGCCAAAATAAGCCCCAGGACGAGGCCGACGATCAGGTTGCCCCAGATCGAAGCTCCTACGGTAGCCTGAATGGAAGGCTCCGACGCCTCCTGTATGGTTTTCAGCATTTCGGCGAATACGCCCTCCATCGACGCAGGGAACTTTCCCTCCTCAGCGAACCGGATCAATGCGGAAGTGTATCGGTCGATATACTCCGAATATCCGATGAAAACACTGCGGTAAAGGTATTCTACCACCCCCTTGATCATGGCCGACGCCAGGATCAGAGCCAGAATAAAACCCAAGCCGTGGCCGAAAGGAAATCCCTGCTCCTGACCGTACTGCTCGCGGCGACGCTTGGCGAAACGATAAAGCAACACGATATATACGACTGCGGCCAAGACCCATACCAGCCCCATCGTTGAAAACCACCCCGACAACATCAGGGACTGCTCGATAACGAAAGCTACGGACATGACCAGTCCGATGATCGCTCCGTACTTGCAGACCTCGTTCCAGAATTTGAACTTTGTCATTCTTCTTCTATTTTTAGCATACGTTTATTCCCGCAACACGCCTTTGCCTTCCCGCAAAATCTCCGGCTCGCCGCCCGTCAGATCTACGACGGTCGTCGGCACCGCATCGCCGACACCTCCGTCGATCACCAGTTCTACGTCCCGGCCGTACCGCTCGTGGATCAACTCCGGATCGGTCATATATTCGGTTTCCTCGTCATCCAGCACGGAAGAGGTCAGCAGCGGAGCTCCCAACCGCTCGACGATGGCCCGAGGAATCGAATTGTCCGGAATGCGGATCCCGATGGTGCGACGCCGTTCGAGCGCCTTGTGCGGCATACGCGACGATGCATCCAGCAGGAAGGTGAAGGGCCCCGGCAGATTTTGTTTCAGCAACCGGAACTGAGCGTTATCCACCCGGCAATAATCGGCAATCTGCCCGAGCGAATCGAACACGACGGAAAACGTCGTGAGATCCTTCCCCTTGATCCGGCGCAGCCGCTCGACGGCCTTCGCCGAACGGATCGAGCAGCCGAAGGCATAGACGCTGTCGGTCGGATAGATCACCACGCCGTCCCTTTCGAGCAGGTTCACCACCCGGTCGATCTCCTTCTCGGAAGGATTCTCGGTATAGATTTTAACCAACATAGGGAGGGCAAATATACGGAAATTATTTAATATTCCGACGATTCAACTCCGCACTATAAGCCCGGGCATTAGCCAGATGTTCGCCGTACGTGCGGGCGAAACTGTGATAACCGTCGAAAGTCGGGCGGGCACAGAAGAAGAGATAGTCGTGATTCTCGAAGTTCAGCACCCCGTCGATCGCAGCGACCGAAGGCATCGCAATCGGCGACGGCGGCAACCCCTTGTTCAGATAGGTGTTATACGGCGAAGGGGTTCTCAAGTGCTTGTGCAGAATCCGGCGAAGCGAAAAATCCTGCAGCGCATATTTGACCGTCGGATCTGCCTGCAGGGGCATCCCTTTCCGCAGGCGGTTGATATAGACTCCCGCCACACGGGGCATTTCGTCGGCCTTGTTGGTCTCTTCGGTGACGATCGAAGCCAGCGTCATCACCTCGTCCCGGCTCAAACCGCTGCGTCGGCGGGCGGCATCCCGCTCCGGAGTCCAGAAACGGTCGTACTCCTTGCGCATGCGGCGCACGAAATCCTCGGGCGAAACCGTCCAATAAAATTCATAAGTATTGGGGATAAAGATCGAAAAGAGCTGCAGGCTGTCGGTCCCGACCTCCCGGGCGAGCTGCGGGTCGGTCAGCGCCCGCATCAGCTCCGCAGAATCGGCATCGAGCTGGCGGGCCAGCCGCGAAGCGAGAAAAGCGCGGGTACGGGCATAGTTGAGCGTAACGCGCACGGGCGTCTGCATCCCCAGTTTGAGCATCCGGGCGATTTCGACGACGTTCATTCCCGGTTCCAGTACGTAGTGCCCCGGTTTGAAGGAGCGCTCCAGCTCCAGACGGCCGGCATACCGGTCAAAAGCCCAGTGATGGTCCGTACGGGGACGCAGAGAGTCGAGCAGCCCCGGGTAGTCCGTGCGGGCGCTTATATAAAGGTCGCTCCGCTCCCGGACGGCATCTCCGAAAAACTGAAAGATGAAAACCAAAGCCACCGTTGCCCCGACTGCAACCGCAGCAATAAACACGACAAGCAATCTTTTTTTCGCCGTCATTCTCTTCATTCATTAACTCTCCCCGCACCGCCCTCCGAGACACATCCAGGCAGCCTTTTCGGCATCCGGCTCTCGAAAAACAGCGACAAAATCGCAGATAGTTCCTTTTTTCTTTGCAAAGATACAAAAAATTCGTACTTTTGTGCTGGGGTAAGTCTTATACGACCAGCTCCTACAGAATCCCCCAGGCGAGGAATCGAGCAAGGGTATGTGGTCGTAGCGGTGCGATATAAGTAGCTTACCCTTTTTTTGTGTACCCGCCCATTTCCGGCCGACTTCAAAAACCGTCGATACCAATTCAGGGAACAATCATAAGCAATACCGGGAAATACATATTTCCCGGTATTGCTGTATTCCTTTCGTTTCAGCATCGAATCGAGCAACGAAACCTCTGCGGGACAAATATTATAATACGAATAATATTCAGCGCTGCAAATATCCGACTTACTAAAAATCAATTGATTTTCGGCAAAAAACGATCAGTTGTTAGCCAGCGCGATCGCAGCGATCGCCTCCACCACGACCGGACAGCGCAAGGCGATGCAGGCGTCGTGCCGCCCTTTGACGACGAACTCTTCCATCCGTCCCGTCGCAAAATTGAACGTATATTGTTTCTTCGCGATGCTGGAAGTAGGTTTGACAGCGACGCGGAACACCACGGGATTGCCGTTCGAGATACCACCGTTGATTCCGCCCGCCCCGTTGGTAGCGGTTTTTCCCTCTCCGTTCACAAAACAGTCGTTATGCTCCGAACCTTTCATACGGGCTGCGGCGAATCCGTCGCCGAACTCGATGCCCCGCACCGCCGGAATCGAAAATGCCAGGTGAGCCAATTGCGATTCGAGCGAATCGAAGAACGGCTCGCCCAATCCGACGGGCACCTTGTCGCAGGTACACTCGATGACCCCGCCTACGGAATCCAACTCCCGGAGCGTGCGGTCGATCAGCTCGTCCCAGAGCGTCGGGGCACCCTCGGCGCCCAACTCCCTCCCCGGCTCGCAATTCAGCCGCTCGCGGGGAATACCGCCCAGCTCGGTGATCCGGGCCCGGATTTCGATCGGGCCGATCATCTTCTTGGCCACGACTCCGGCCGCCACCAGCGTCAGCGTCAGCCGCCCCGAAAAATGGCCGCCGCCCCGCAGATCGTTGAAGGCACGGTATTTCCGTTCCGCCACGAAATCGGCATGGCCCGGACGGGGCGTCGCGCGAAAGTCCGAATAGTCGCCCGAACGGGTATTGCTGTTGCGGAATACGATCGTGAGCGGAGCACCCGTAGTGTGCCCGTCGCAGACGCCGCTTACGATCTCCGGCAAATCGCTCTCCTTGCGGGGCGTGCTTCCCTTCGCACCGCTGCGGCGACGGTCGAGATCCGCGAGGAAATCCTCGCGCGAAAGCGGCATGCCCGCAGGCACGCCGTCGAGCACCACGCCGATCAGCGGACCGTGCGACTCCCCGAAAATCGAGAGTCTGAATTTTGTTCCGTATGAATTCATAGCCAATTAAATTTCTTCGAGTTTACTTCAGTCGTCCGGCCCGTTCATCGTTTCCGCGCTTCGCCGCACGGAAAGCGTTCTTTCCGCCGGAACGGAAATACCATCTGCCCGCCCCGCTACTCCTGCCGGGCGAGCAGATCGAGGAACGAAGGAAACGACTTGTCGATGCACTTCACGTCGTCCAGCCGCACCGGCTCCGGCGTGAACAACCCGGCGACGATCAGGCTCATGGCAATCCGGTGGTCGTTGTGCGAACGGACATCTCCTCCATGCAACGGCCCGCCCGTAACGAACATCTCGTCGCCCCGGATGTCGATCCGCGCCCCCAGCGTCCGGAACTCGGCATAGATCGTTTCGGCCCGATTGCTCTCCTTCTGCGTCAGACGTCCGACACCCGCGATACGGCTCGTACCGTCGCAATGGGCAGCCAGCACCGCAAGGATCGGGAACAGATCGGGGCAATGCGTGGCATCGACCTCGAAAGCCTTCAGCCGCCGGCCGGTCGCAGTAACGGAGATGTTCTGCAAATCTCCCGGCATATCGCCCCTTGCGGATGCGTCCGCAGGCGCGACGCTCACATCGGCACCGCACGAACGCAAGATGTCGAGTATCTTTTCATCGGCCTGCAGCGAATCGAGCCGCATATTGCGCAGCGTAATTCCCTCGGTCCGCCCCAGCGACGAAGCGACGGCTCCGGCCACCGCGAAATAGGCGGCAGAACTCCAATCCGCCTCCAGGAAGACGTCCGAAGGACGGTACTCCTGCCTGCCCGGTACCGAAAATACGATTTTCGAAGGCGTCCCGCCACACACCCCGTCGTAAAACGCCTCCCTGTTGAGTCGGACACCGAACCGAGTCAGCGTCCGCAAAGTAAGCTCCAGGTAGGGAATGCTCGACGGCTCGGTTACCGTCAGCACGGTCGCATCCTGCAACAACGGCAAAGTCATCAGGAAACCCGATACGGTCTGCGAACTCTCCCGCCCCGAAAAGGAGATCTCACGACGGGTAATACCGCCCTCGATCCGAAACGGAAGATACCCCTCCTCACGGGCAGAACAATGCACGCCGGCTTCGCGCAGTGCGGCGACCGCCTCGTGCAGATTGCGCTTCAGAATACTGCCATGCCCGGAAATTTCCACCGGGGCACCGCCGTTCAAAGCGGAAATATGGGATGCCAGCGGAGTCAACAGCCGCGTGAGCAGCCCCGATTCGCCGGTTTCGATCTTCGTGCAACGTCCCAAGCGCTCCGCTCCGACACCCTCGATATGCAGCGTCGTACCGTCCGACGCAATCCGGCAGCCCATACCCCGGATGACCTCGACGGCTCCGACTATATCGTTGCAAGGGGCGTAATTGGCGAGCCGGCTCTCTCCCGCAGCCAGCGCAGCAGCCAGCACAGCCCGCTGGGCCACGCTCTTGGAACAAGGAACGGCAACCGTCGTCCGACGGAACTCGCGAAATCCCTCGAAAGGATAATTTTCGGCCGAAAGCAGCCGCTCCATCTCCTCGCGGGTATATTGCCCCGACGCCGTGGCGTTGGATGCTCCAGCTGAAACATACGTATAAGGCGCCCCCAGCTTCAGGCAGAGCAGACGGGTGAATTTCCCGGCTTCGCCCATCGAAAAAGCGACCAACTGCGGACGCTCCGCAGCGGCGGCACCCTCGAAAAGCGCTCCGTCGGCTTGCAGGTCATACAAACGCATCGTACGGGCGGCATCCGAAATATTCCGGGCCGTCGTGACGATCTTCACCAGATCGGCCCCCTTCGTGCGACACAGCCGGGCGATCCCCTTCAGCTCGTCGAGGGAGGGAGTTCCCTCGAAATCGTGGAACGAAACGATCAGCCGGCACCCGTACTCGCGGGCGAGCGTACGAATATATTCCAGATGCTCGTCGGGCGCTTCGATCTCTATATCGACATAACGCGCCCCTCTGCGGATCGCCGCCGCGAGCTGCTCGCGGGCGAACGCCTCGGAAGAGTTCGCAATCCGGCAGGTGGCAATCAGGTTCGGCCGAATCTCCACGAGCCGCTCGACCTCTTCGACCGAAAGACGGCAAAGGTCCGCCCGGAGTTCGGCCATTTCACACGATTCGAGGATCGCCCGGCAATCCCCGAAACTCTTTTCCTGTACGCTAACGCAGATCACGGGCGACCTCCTCCAACTGTTTTAACGGAATCGCACGATCCACCACCTCCCCCACCGCACGAGGCAGGATGAAATGAATGGCATCGCCCTCCACCTTCTTATCTTTTTCCAACGCTTCCAGCAAAACACCGATAGCTACGGGCGACTGGGTGGGAAGCCCGACCTTCTTCAAATCCTCCGCCAGACCGACCGCCAGTCCCGCCGGGGCGAGTCCCAGCCGTTCGGACACCCCGGCAGCCAGCACCAGACCGATCGCCACGGCTTCGCCGTGCATGATCGGACAATTTTTCTCGATGGCGTGAGCGAAGGTATGCCCCAGATTCAGCAAGCGCCGCTCCCCCTTCTCGAAAGCATCCCGCTCCACTACGGCACACTTGTATAACGCCGTTTTGCGAATGATTTCGGTAAGCTCCTCCTGCCCGTACACACATTCGCCCCCGCAACAGGTTCCCGCTTTCCGCAAGTGGGCCTCCATCCGGGCGAAATAATCCACGGCCTTGCGATAGTATTCCGCATCGAACAGGATGAAAGTCTTCAGGACTTCGGCGATTCCGGCCCGGAACTCCCGGGGCGAAAGCGTCCGCAGCGCATCGGTGCAGATATAGATCCATTCAGGCTGGGTGATCGTACCGACCATATTCTTATAGGCATGGAAATTCACGCCGTTCTTACCCCCGATCGAAGCGTCCACCTGCGCCAGCAGCGTCGTAGGTACGAAACCGAACCGAATACCCCGTTTGTAAACCGACGCCGCGAAACCGCAGA
>ENA-OZLF01000288-OZLF01000288.1-human-gut-metagenome-genome-assembly--contig:-NODE-288-length-11604-cov-4.835743_pt1 | contig 11604 bp, 10 predicted proteins | sample MGYA00243860_ERZ653785 | MGnify/ENA primary metagenome ERZ653785 (study PRJEB26926, sample SAMN06164580) | human gut metagenome | biome: ENVO:00009003; feature: ENVO:2100002; material: ENVO:00002003...
CTGGTGGACGGCAGCGTCAAGCTGCTCGGCAAGGACATCTCCCACATGCCCATCCGTCAGCGCAGCATCATGGGCATGAGCCACATTCCCGAGGACCGGCACAAGCATGGTCTGGTGCTGGACTACACGCTGGAAAACAACATGATCCTCCAGCGCTACTTTGAGCCGGAGTTTACCGACAAGGCGGGCTTCCTCCGCCGCGGCAACATCCGCTCCTATGCCGAGCGTCTGATCGAGCAGTATGACGTCCGCTCCGGACAGGGCCCGATCACCATCACGCGCAGCATGTCCGGCGGCAACCAGCAGAAGGCCATCGTGGCGCGCGAGATCGACAAGGACCCCGAGCTGCTGATCGCCGTGCAGCCCACGCGCGGTCTGGACGTCGGCGCCATCGAGTACATCCACAAGCAGCTCGTCGCCCAGCGTGACGAGGGCAAGGCCGTCCTGCTCGTGTCTCTGGAGCTTGACGAGGTCATGGACGTGCCCGACCGCATTCTGGTCATGTATGAGGGCGAAATCGTCGGCGAGCTGGATCCCAAGACCACCTCGCAGGAGGAGCTCGGCCTGTATATGGCGGGTGCAAAGAGAGATGAGGTGCGGAAATGAATAAGAAAAAGAACCCTCTGGAGTCCAATCTCCTGCAATCGCTGATCGCATCGCTGATCTGCATCCTGCTCGGCCTGCTCATTGGCTACATCGTTCTTCTGGCGATCAACCCCAAGGGCGCGGGCGGCGCCATTCTCGCAGTCGTCAAGAACTTCCTGACCTATAACAAGGCTTCCTCGCGGCTGAAATACTTCGGCAACACTCTGGTCAAAACGGCGCCGCTGCTGATGTGCGCGCTGAGCGTCCAGTTCGCCTACACCGTCGGTCTGTTCAACATCGGCGCCGCCGGTCAGTACGTCGCCGGTACCTGCGCCTGCATCTACGCGGCGCTGGCATGGCAGTGGAGCTGGCTGCCCTGCCTGCTGTTTGCCATTGCAGCCGGTGCGCTTTTCGGCGCGGCCGTCGGTCTGCTCAAGGCATACTGCAACGTCAACGAGGTCATCTCGGGCATCATGCTCAACTGGATCGGCCTTTACGCAACAAATATGATCCTGACAAATGTCAAGGAGGAGGCCAGCCCCTACACGCTTCAGATGCACACCTTCGGCACGAAGGCGCTGCTGCCCTCGCTTGGGCTTGAGAAGCTGCTGGGCGGCAACAAGTACATTACCCTCGCCATTCCGCTCGCCGTCATCATCGCCATCGTGATCTGGATCGTGCAGGAGCGCACCCGCTTCGGCTACGAGCTGAAGGCGACCGGCTTTAACAAAAACGCCGCGAAATACTGCGGCATGGCGGAAAAGCGCAACATTATCCTCACGCTCGTCATCGCGGGCGCGCTCGCCGGCCTCGGCGGCTCGCTGCTGTACCAGACGGGCTATGAGCAGTGGCAGTGCACGCACACGTCCGTCCCCGCGATGGGCTTCAACGGCATCGCCGCAACGTTCCTTGGCGGTCTGAACCCCGTCGGAACGATCTTCTCCTCGTTCTTCATCCAGCACATCACCGCCGGCGGCGCTTACGTCGACAAGTCGATGTACTGCTCGCAGATCTCCGACCTGATCTCGTCGCTGATCATCTATCTCTGCGCGTTCGTGCTCTTCCTCAAGAAGGTCATGAACGGTATGATCACCCGCAGCAAGGAGCGCTCCGCATCGGCTGCGCGCAACGGTAAGGGAGGTGTCGCATAATGCTGCTGCTTGTTCAGTATACTCTGATTTTTGCCTCCGTCCTCGTTCTGGTCGCGCTCGGCGGCTGCTTCTCCGAGCATTCCGGCGTCATCAACCTCGGTCTTGAGGGCATCATGGTCATCGGCGCATTGGGCGGCGCACTCGTCATGCGCGCACTGGAGGGTCATACCTCCGGCGTTCTGCTCGTTCTGGCCGTTCTTCTTGGTGCGATCGTGTTCGGCGTTGCATATTCGGCGCTTCTCGGCGTCGCCAGCATCAATTTCCAGGCCGATCAGACGCTGGTCGGCACGGCGATGAACCTGCTTGGCACCGCGGGCGCGACCGTCTTTGTAAAGGCGCTCAACACCGCCGCGAACCCCGATGACGTCTCCTCCACCGTTCAGTATGTCGAGGCCAAGAAGTCCTTCCTTCTGAACATCAACGGCTTCGAGTTCAACTGGTTCATGCTGATCGCTGTGCTGGCCGTCGTGGTCGCGTACATCACGCTCTATAAGACGCGCTTCGGCCTGCGGCTGATGGCGTGCGGCGAGCATCCGCAGGCTGCCGCCTCTGTCGGCATCAGCGTCTGCAAGATGCGCTGGGCGGGCGTTCTGATCTCCGGCGTGCTCGGCGGTCTGGGCGGTATCTGCTACATCCTCGCCGGCGTTTCCGAATGGAAATTCGAAAACGGCGTTGCCGGCTTCGGCTTCCTCGCGCTCGCGGTCATGATCTTCGGTCAGTGGAAGCCCACGCGCATCGCGCTTGCGGCGCTGCTGTTCGGTCTGTTCCGCGCGCTGTCGAACGTCTACGCCGGTTTCAGCTTCCTCGCGGCGCTGAACATCCCCGGCGCAGTCTACAACATGATGCCTTACATCATTTCCCTTCTCGTTCTGGCCTTCACCTCCAAGAATTCCAGAGCGCCGAAGGCGGAGGGCATCCCCTACGATGTAAGCCAGCGCTGATCCATCCAGCATTTCACGTCAGGCGAACCGCGACCGGTTCGCCTGCGTGGATTTTTATGAAGAAACCCGAATTCCTGTACCGGGAACCGCCGGAACAGCCGTATAAAGGAGAGAAAGATGGGCAACACGGACATCATTGTCATTGGCGTCGCCGGAGGCACCGGCAGCGGAAAAACAACGCTTGTCAAGGCGCTGCAAAACCGCTTCGGTGACAACATCACCGTTCTGAGCCATGACAACTACTACAAGCGTCATGACGAGCTGAGCTATGAGGAGCGCACGCACCTGAACTATGACCACCCGGACGCATTCGACACGGATATGATGATCGAGCATCTGCGCCTGCTCAAGCAGGGGCTTGCCATCGAATGCCCGACCTATGACTATACCATTCACAACCGCGCCGAGGAGATCCTGCGCATCGAGCCGAAAAAGGTCATCGTGGTCGAGGGCATTCTGATCTTCCAGAGCAGAGCGCTCTGCGATGAGATGGACATCAAGATCTTCGTTGACGCCGATGCGGACGTGCGCCTCTGCCGCCGCATCCGCCGGGATGTGAAAAAGCGCGGACGCACCATCGATTCGGTCATCGAGCAGTATCTCACCACGGTCAAGCCCATGCATGAGCAGTTCGTGGAGCCCAGCAAGAAAAACGCAAATCTCATTGTCCCCGAGGGCGGCAAAAACCTCATTGCGCTGGAAATGATCATCAACCGCATCCAGCGCCACATTGACGGGCTCGTCGTCTGACCCATCCGACATGGATCCTCACATATCAAATTCGGCGCTTTCAAACAATCGAAAGCGCCGAATTTTTTGTACTTTTCGTCCAAAAATGCAGTTGACTTTTTATGCAGGAGTTCTATAATGAATCCTGCAAAAAGAAGTATACGAAAAAGCTGGGAACATTATGAACATCTTATTATCACTATCCGTTGCAATCCTTGCAGGTCTGCTGATGACCCGCGTGTTTAAGCCGCTCCGTCTGCCGTCCGTGACCGCCTATCTGGTCGCCGGTATTCTGGTCGGCCCGTACTGCCTCGGCAAGCTTGGGCTTGACGGCCTCGGCTTTGTCACGATGGACGCGGTCAACAAGCTCTCCATCGTCTCCGACGTTGCCCTCGGCTTCATCGCGTTCTCCATCGGCAACGAATTCCGCCTTTCCTCCCTCAAAAAAACCGGCCGTCAGGCAACCATCGTCGGCATCGCGCAGGCACTTGTCGCCACGGTGCTGGTCGATGCCGCGCTGCTGGTCTTCCACCTTTGCTTCCCTGAGATCGTCAGCGTTGATCAGGCCATCGTCCTCGGCGCCATCGCCACCGCCACGGCGCCCGCAGCCACGCTGATGGTCGTGCGCCAGTACAAGGCCAAGGGCGAGCTTGTCGATCTGCTTCTGCCGATCGTCGCGCTCGACGATGCGGTGGGCCTTATCGTCTTCTCCGTCTCCTTCGGCATCGCAGATGCCATGCATTCCGGCGCGGTCGACATGATCTCCATCCTCGTAAACCCGCTGCTGGAGATCGTCCTTTCGCTCGGCCTCGGCGCTGTGATGGGCTTCGTGCTCACGAAGCTCGAAACGCTGTTCAACTCCAACACGAACCGTCTGAACATGACCATCGCGGTCGTCTTCCTGACGTGTGCGCTGACCGGCCTCAGCTTCCCGCTCGGCCCCGTCACGATCAGCTTCTCCTCCCTGCTCACCTGCATGATGCTCGGCACGGTGTTCTGCAACATCTGCCCACTGTCCGAGGATCTGATGGAGAAGGCCGATCGCTGGACCTCACCGCTGTTTGCCCTTTTCTTTGTCATCAGCGGCGCGCAGCTGGAGCTCGGCTTCTTCCGTGACGGCATGGTCGTGCTGCTCGGCGTGATCTACATCGTCTTCCGCAGCCTCGGCAAGTACTCCGGCGCGTTCTACAGTGCGAAGCTTACAGGATGCCCGAAGAAGGTCTACCATCACCTTGGCTCGGCGCTGCTGCCGCAGGCTGGCGTGGCGCTCGGCATGTGCGTCACGGCGCGCAAGCTCGGCGAAAGCAGCAACCTGATCTGCAACATCACGCTGTTTGCGATCCTTGTCTATGAGCTGTTCGGCCCGGTCATCACCAAGCAGGCGCTCATCCACGCGGGCGACATCCAGCCCACGAGCGACGAGGTCAAAAACCGCCGCCAGACCAAGCTTGCAAACGCGCAGAACAAGTAATTCCTATCACAAAAAAACTCGTAGAGTTTCGCCGCGCACGGCGAAAGAAAATGTGAATCCATTTTGTCCGGCGGCGTGTACGTCGGACAAAATTCTCTCCGTGATGCAAGTGTGGAATTTGTGCGCAAACTGCGCACAAATTATGCGCGCCGCATCACGCAGCCTTTTCAAACGCGAACCCAGCTCCGCGGTTCGCGTTTGAGAGCTTGTCAAAAAGACTTTTTGACAAGCTCAAAAGCGCCTGCTGCGCAGGCGCTTTTGTGATTTTGTGTTTATTCCGCGTCGTCGTTCTTCGGCTCGATGTGGATCTCGATCCCGGCATCCTCCTCGGGCTTTTCCTCGGCGGAAGCCTCCGGTTCTGCGGGAGCTTCCTCTGCGGGCGCTTCGACAGCCTGCGGCTGCTCGGGCTCGGCCGTCTCGGCCTCAGCCTCGACCGGCTCGTCCTCCTTGTCGCTCGCACGGAGCTGCTCGATCCGGTCGCGGAGCTCCGCGATCAGCTTGTTGGACTCGTCGATCTTATTGCACCACGGCAGATATTCGGCGCTGTCCATCTCCTCACCCACGGCATAGTCGCGGTAATAGAGCTGGCCAAGCTGCTGCTGCGCCTTTTTGATCTTGTCTTCTTCGGCATAGATGGCGATGTTTGCCTTGGCGATGGAGGCGAGCTGAACGGCCTTTTCCTTGGCTGCAAGCGCGGTCTCGACCGCAAAGTTCTTGGCGTTTTCCAAATTCTCAGTAAAGTTCATAATGAGTTCTCCTTTCCTGTGTGCTTTATTGTATTCATTATAATCCATGCGGATGTTTTGTGAAGTATTTTCCTGCAAAATTTGCGCAATGTTCACAAATTGCCCGAATCTTCCGGTTCCTCCGAATGCTGTCCGGCGTGCTCCGCCGCCTCTGCCGCCCGTTTGCGGTTCACATAAAGCCCCTCGGGCGTCGGCTTGCGCTTGAGGCGCACCCAGACGATCGCCGCGGCGGACACCACGAAGAAAATGACCGCAAGAAGCTGGCTGACACGGATGCCGGTGGAGAACAGGTACAGGCTGTCGGTGCGAAGACCCTCGATCCACGCCCGTCCGAGGCCGTACCAGCCCATATACAGCAGGAACACCTCGCCGTCAAACTTCCGCCGCTTCGAGTAAACATGCAGCCCGATGAAGCCGACCAGATTCCAGACGGACTCATAGAGGAACGTCGGGTGGTAGTAGACCGTCTGCCCGTTTGCCTCCACAAGGCCCATTTTGAAGAAGCAGTCCGTCACCGCGCCGTGTGCCTCGCGGTTCATGAAGTTTCCCCAGCGGCCGCAGATCTGACCGATCATGACCGCCATCGCCGCCAGATCAAGCATCACCGCCGCCGGGAGCTTTTTGACCTTTGCCACGACCAGCAGCGCCAGCGCGCCGCCGATGACGCCGCCGTAGATCGCAAGCCCGCCCTCCCAGATATAGAGCGCGGAGATGGGATTGTCGCGGTAGAGGTCCCAGTAAAAGACGCAGTAGTAAAGCCGCGCACAGATTACGCCGATGGGCGCTGCCCAGAGCACCATATCCAGCACGTCGTCATCCGTCACGCCGAACTCCTTCGCGCGGCGCATCATGTACAGCACCGCGAGCAGGAAGCCTGCCGCGATGATGATGCCGTACCAGTAGATGTCTTTTCCGAAGATCGTAAAAGCGACCGGATCGGGATCGACCGTGATGCCAAGGTTCGGAAAGCTGATCGGTGAAGCCAGAAACATGTTTACACCCTCCCCGTTTCCAGCGGCTCGACGATGGAGATCGCCGCCCGCTCCTTTATGACGTTTTCGCGGATGAAAAGTTCCACGTCCTCGGGCGTGACCGTGCGGAACACGTCCGGATAGTCCAGATACTCCGCACCCTCAAAGCCGCAGGCGCACATCTCGCAGCAGACGCCCTCGAAGCTGTCAAGGCCGCGCGTGCGGCGTCCCAGCATCGACTTTTTGAGTCTTTCAAAGTGCGCGCGGTCGATGCCCTCGGCGTCAACGCGCCGCGCCTGCGCAAGGATCTCCTCAAGCACCTGCTCGGGCGTGTCGCTGTCACCTGCCGCAACTAAGAGCGCAAGCCCCTTCATGTGCTCAAACTCGCTGGAGAAATCGCCGTCGATCACGCCCTGCTCATACAGGCGCTGGTATAGCGCTGACGATTCTCCGGTCAAAAGCTCCGCCGCAAGATCGCCGATCAGTTCGAGCCGCTCAGCCTCCGCGCCGCCGCTTGCGGGCGGGCATTTGAAGCCGATGGCAAACGTCGGCATGGAGACCTCCATCTGCCTGCGCACCACCGGCTGCGGGCAGGTCATCGGCTCCTGCGCGCCATAGTCGCGCACGGCGCGCTTCTTCGTCCCCTTCGGTGTGTGCTGCCGCGCCAGCTCCGCCACGCGCTCCGGGTCCACATCGCCCACGACGCAGAGCATCATGTTTGCCGGATCGTAGAACGCCTTGTGGCAGGCATAGAGCGTCTCCGGCGTGATCTCGGCAATGCTTTCGACCGTGCCGCAGATGGGAATGCGGGCCGGGTGGCTGCCGTACATCGCGGCAAACAGATTTTCAAAGCACGCCGAGCCCGCGCTGTCTTCATACATGCGGATCTCCTGCTCGATGATGCCGCGCTCCTTTTCCACGCTCTCGTCTGTAAAATACGGTGTCATCACCATGCGCAGAAGCGTTTGCAGGTTTTCCTCAAAGCAGTCGGTACACTCGACATAATAGGCCGTCATCGTATAGTTCGTGAAGGCGTTGTTGCTGCCGCCGTATTTTGCGTAGATCTCCATCGCGTTTCCCTCGGGCAGATCGAACATCTTGTGCTCGAGATAATGTGCCACGCCCGCCGGAACAGCGTAGTTTCTGCCGTCAAACGAAAAGCGCATATCGATCGAGCCGAAATCCGTCGCCAGAAATGCAAATTTCTTCGCAAAGCCCGGACGCGGAACCACGCGCACCACAAGGCCGTTTTCAAGTGTCTCCTCAAAATAATGCTCACGCAGAGCCGGAAAATCCTTTCGTATCATGCCTCGGCCCCTTTCAGGAAGTATACCGCGTCCAGCGTCACGCGCCGCGCCGCCTCCGCGGCGTCCGCCACCGTGACCGCCTCCACCCGCGCGGCAAGCGTCTCAAGCGGGCAGTCGATCCCGGCCGCCGCGCAGCCGACATAGTAGTCGTCCAGCCGTCCGGGGCTGTCCTCCGCCGCCTTCAGGTCGGAGAGGATATAGCGCTTCGCGGAGTCAAATTCACACTCCGAGATCGCTCCCTGACGGCACAGCTCGAGCTGATTCAGGATCTCGTTTTTCGCGGTTTCAAAGTTTTTCGTCTCGACGCCGGACGAGACCAGCATCACGCCCTTGTATTTTTCGAGCAACGCGCCCGCGTAATAGCAGAGCGACATCTCCTCGCGCACCTTGGTAAAGAGCTTGCTCGTGGGGCCGCCGCCAAAAACGGTGCACATCACCAGCAGTGCCGGATACGCCGGGTCTGCCGCAGTGCAGCCCGTCCGAAAGCCCAGCGCGAGCTTTCCCTGCATGACCTCCATGCTCTGCGTCTGCTCGCGCACCTGCGGCGCAGCGGGCACCACCTGCGTGGAAACGCAGACGGCCCTGCCGCGCGGAAGCGCCCGCAGCGCAGCGCGGAAGTCCTCGCAGACCTGCTCAACCGGGCGCGCGCCCATGTAGAAGATCTCCACACGCGAATGCGCCAGGAGCTCCTGATAGTGTGTGAACAGCGTTTTCTCGTCTGTCCGCTCCACGTCCTCAAGCTCGCCCAGCCGCGCCACGCCATACGCCTCGTCCGCGCACATCAGCCGCAAAAGCTGCGTCAGGGCATAGCTGCGCTTGTTGTTGATGCGCGCCTCGATGGCGTTTGCCAGATTGCGCTTCTCGCTTTTCACCACGTCTGCGGGGAAAACGCCGTTTTCCAGTCTCGGATGCAGGAGCAGCTCCGCCGCAAAGTCCAGAACCTGCCCGAACACCGGCTCGCCCGCCAGTGCATCCTCGATAAAGTCGGCGAACAGCCCCACAAGCTGCACCTCGCCCTTTTTGCGCACCAGCGTTCCGACACTCGCGCCATATAGCTCGTCCAGCCGCGCAGAGATGGAGCAGATGTCGGGATAACGCTCGCTGCCGCGCAGCAGAACGCTCGGGATGAGTGCATTCTGCGAGGCCTCGCTCCGCGCCATCGGGCGCAGGAAATTGATGCTGAAGCAGCCGGTCTTGAATTTGTCTGTCTGTACGGACGTCAGAAACACGCCCGGCAGGATCTCGATACGATCGTTCATAAAAGCATCCTTTGCTGTTTTGTAAACGCAGCGGCATGTGCCGGCGTTTCGTTGATAGTATGGTTGATGGTATGTATTATACTCCATTGCGGCGGAAAAGTAAAATATCTCTTGTCATTCCTGCGCAATTCATGTAAACTATATGCAGTTTCACACTTTCTAACTTGGAGGCAGCTATGCAGTGGATCGAAGTCACCGTCAAAACGACATCCGCCGCCATCGAACTGGTCGGCGAGCGGCTCACCATGCTCGGTTTTGACAGCTTTATCATAGACGATCAGGAGGAATTCCACGAATTTCTCGATCAGAACAGGCAGTACTGGGACTATGTGGACGAGGAACTGGAGCGGCAGATGACCGGCCTGTCCCAGATCCGGCTCTATCTTGAGGACGGCCCCGCCGCCCCGGAGACCATCGGGCTGCTCCGCAGCCAGCTTCCCGCGCTGCGCGCACAGCATCCATCCGTCGAGTTCGGCTCGCTCGAGGTCGCGCTGGCAAACGTCCGCGATGAGGACTGGGAAAACAGCTGGAAGCAGTATTATCAGCCGCTGCCCATCGGCAAGCGGCTGCTGGTCGTGCCGGAGTGGCTGCATCCGGAAAATCCGGAGCAGCGCGTGGAGGTCCTGCTCGACCCGGGCATGATCTTCGGCACCGGCGCGCACGCCTCGACCCAGATGTGTATGCGCGAGCTGGAGCGCACCGTCCATGGCGGCGAGCGCGTGCTGGATCTTGGCAGCGGCAGCGGCATTCTCTCGATCACGGCGCTGCTTCTCGGCGCAAAGACCGCCACCGGTGTGGACATCGACCCGAAGGCCGAGGACATTGCCCGGGAAAACGCCGCCATCAACGGCCTGCACGACGACCGCTTCCGCGCCGTCACCGGCGACGTGATCGGAGACAAGGCCATGATGGAGCGCCTTGGCAGCGGCTATGACATCGTGCTTGCAAACATCGTTGCCGACGTCATCATCCCGCTCAGTCCCATCGTGCCGCGCTTTCTGACGGACGAGGGCGTGTTCATCTGCTCCGGCATTCTGGATGTGCGCTTTGACGAGGTCGCCGCCGCCATCGAGCGCGCTGGCATGACCATCGTTTCCTCCGACCGACAGGAAGACTGGCGGCGCATCACCGCAAAACGCACCGTTTAAGGGGGCATCCGCTTGCGTATCTTTTCCTACCGCAACAAGCGCGCGCTCCGCAGGGCGCTTTTCATTGCGGGCGGCGTGCTGCTTTTGCTGCTGGCGCTGTACATCAGCCGCTTTGTGTATCTTCAGCGCTACATCACCTACTCTGACAGCGGCGCAAAGCTCGACTATTCTCAGAAGATCCGGCCCACCGGGCAGACGCCCGAGGCACTCGACCCGGAGCAGTATCCCTTTGAGATCATTGTTGACACCACCCCGCAGAGCAGCGGCGATGCCGACACGAGAAAACAGTTTTCCGGCTATTACATCACGACCCGGATGCTGGCAAAGGACGTGGACGCCGTCCGGAAGGCGCTCAACGAGCTGGACGGGCTTACGACTGTGATGATCGACGTCAAGAGCGTGTTCGGCTATTACTACTACTCCTCCGAGCAGACCGGCGCGCAGACCGCCGACGCCGACATTCAGGCCGTCGATGCGCTCATTGCCGATCTGACAAAGCGGAGCGGCCTGACCGTCATCGCGCACGTCCCGGCATTTTCCGAGCCGCTTTACGCCTTTGAGCATCAGTCCGACAGCCTCGCGCTCTATTCCGGCGCCCTGTGGATGGACGAGCAGCGCTGCTACTGGCTCAATCCGAACAGTACCGCCGTGCAGGGCTTGCTCAGCTCGATTGCGATAGAGCTGAGCGGTCTCGGCTTTGACGAAGTCGTTTTTGACGATTTCTATGTGCCCGCCAGCGACGCCATCGCGTGGAACGCCGCCGTCTCCAAGGAGGACGCGATCCTGAATGCGGCAAAGAACATCGTGGACAATCTCGAGGGCGTCGGCATCCACGTCAGCTTCGGCTCCACATCGCCCGCGCTTGCGGCGTATGGCTATCACCTGTTCGACCGGACGGACGATCCCGCCGACGTCATGGATGTCATGGACGCGATGCAGGACGCTATGGAAGACATTCCCGCGCAGCTCGTCTTTGTCACGACCTCGCGCGACACGCGCTTCGGCCAGTGCAGCGTCCTTCTGCCGCTGATCGGAGAATCGTAAGCACGGCGTCCTTGCTCATGCAGCCCGCCCGCCAGAATCCGCTTTTCAAAAACAAGACACGGGAGAAATCACTTTATTGTGATTTCTCCCGTTTTTGTTGTCTTTAGGCAACACCGCACAATTGCGTCTTCGCGCTTCGGCGGATCTTTTCCGCCAATCCTGCGCTTTGAAAAGGTTGAAATATTGCGCAGCCGTTGGCGACGAAGGAGCCTTACGGATGCGGCATGCCCCTTGCGGGTACATACAGTATTC
>ENA-OZLF01000289-OZLF01000289.1-human-gut-metagenome-genome-assembly--contig:-NODE-289-length-11573-cov-5.300747_pt1 | contig 11573 bp, 10 predicted proteins | sample MGYA00243860_ERZ653785 | MGnify/ENA primary metagenome ERZ653785 (study PRJEB26926, sample SAMN06164580) | human gut metagenome | biome: ENVO:00009003; feature: ENVO:2100002; material: ENVO:00002003...
GAGATAGGCTCCGGTCTCGTGGGCTCGGAGATGTGTATAAGAGACAGGTCTGCGGCTGTGGATAACGGCCTCTTGTACGGCAAATCCAGCGCCATCATCGACCCCAACGGCGACATGACCCGCGCAGAGATGGCGGCGATCATCAACAGGTCTTTCGGGTGCTACAAGACAGCGGATATTTCGCAGTACAATGACGTATCCAAGAGCAAGTGGTATTACAAGGATGTTGCACTCGCCGTCCAGATGGGAACGTACAACGGACGATCTGCTTCTGCAATGGCCCCGGACGCGCCGATCAGCAGACAAGAAGCCATGACCGTTGTGGCCCGTGCGCTGGAGCTGGACTACGATTCGTATTCCAAAACAGATCTGTCCGCCTTCTCCGACCGTAGTGAGATTTCTAATTGGGCGCTGCCTTATGTCCGCGCAATGGTAGGCGCTGGCTATATCCACGGCAGAGGAAAAATTCTTGCGCCGCTGGACAATATCACGCGCGCCGAGTTTGCACAGATTTTCTATAACATTATCGGTACTTACATCGTGTCCAAGGGTACTTACGACAAGGACATTAAAGGCAGCGTATTGATTCGCACCGACGATGTGACGCTCAAGAATATGACCGTAGACGGTGATCTTATCGTCGGCTGCGGCACGGCGGATGGCAAAATCACGCTGGATAACGTGACTGTCAAGGGCAGATTGCTTGTCTGGGGCGGCGGCACGAAAGCCGTGTACTGCAACGCTGGGACGAATATGCCCGCTGTTGTTGTAGCCCGCGTAGACGATGCGGTCAAGGTCATTTATGACAGAGATTCCACTCTCGCGGTCATTGACACGATCAAAACCCGTATCACCGAGCGCGCAAAGCAGAACAAAGAAACTGAGATTATCTTTTACGATGTCAGCGGCCTTAGAGAAGCACAGAAGCAGCTCAACGCCATCGTCGCGGACAATCAGATTGCTCTTACTGCTCCTGCTCATCTATATGCTCTGGTCGGAGAATCCAGCGTGAAGGCCGAGTTCACAAACAACAGCAAGAATGACACCTACAAGGTGGAAATTCGCCGGAACAAAGATAACGCTCTGATTGCAGATGCCTTTGAGCTTGCCGCAGGAAAATCCATCTCGGCATTGACGTTGCTGGAAGCGCCGGAGTTCGGCAACACCGACTGTACCGTGACAATTACGGCTTACCGTGACGGCAAGCAGATCGGCTCCGTGCAGACAGAGCTGACGCTGCACACGGCGTATCTCTGGCCCAAGGAGGTGCAGTGATGAGTAAGAAGAAAGCTATCACCTTATTGCTGACACTGGCAATGATTCTATCACTGGCCGTAAGTGCGTCGGCAGCGGAAACAACCGAGGCCCGTGTGCCGGTTACGCTCACCGTGGTCAATACGGTTTCTCCGATTTCGTGTACGGTTCCGGCGTGTCTGCCCGTGTCGCTGGTGGACGGTTATGTAGTCTGCGCCAACAACGCCGCCATCACAAATACTGGAAAGATCGGCGCAATTAAAGTCACAAAGGTTGACGTGCAGGCAGGTACGTTTGAAATCGGAAATTTTGACGATTTTAGCGCAGGCAAAAACAGCATCGCACTGAACATCAACGGCTGCCAGACCAAAGGCGCAGGCGCTTTGACGCTGGCAGAAAACGCATTTCCTGCAATCCCTGCGGAAAAGTCGCTTGCCATCCGCTACCGCGCAAAGGTGTCCGCAAGCGAGGCTGTCACCAACGTCGCTGCGGCAACCGTCGTGTTTACGATTGCTGCCGTCATGGAGGAGGGTTAAAACATGAAAATGAGAAAATTTGCAGCTTTGATGCTCACCCTCTGCATGATGCTATCTCTGAGCATTTCGGCGTTTGCGGCCAGTGATGCGATTGCCAGCGGCACAATTCAGAGCAGCGGCATCCACTGGGAGCTGGACAGTAACGGCTGGCTGACGATCTCTGGCTCTGGCGAAGCGCCCGTATTCCAAAGCGCAGACGACCAGCCGTGGGCGGACTATCGGGAGCAAATCACGGAAGTCTGGTATGACGATATGAGCACCCTGACGATCTCCGACCTTGCGTACTGGTTCGAGGGATGCACGGCGCTGACTACCGCCGAACTGCCGCTGGCCCCGGTCATTGGCAACCACGCCTTTTATGGCTGCGACAATCTGAACACGATCACCATGTACTATGGCGAAACGGTTCTGAAAAGCATCGGTGAAGATGCGTTCTGGCGCGAGGCCGATGCTGGCGATACGCTCTATATCGCCTACATCATCGGCTATCCGGAAGCGACGGTGCCGTTTTACTCCTATGATTGGATGGCATCCAATCGCAGCAACCGATATTTCTACGATCTGTACGGCGTGTACTCCAACGCAGATGGTGCAGCGCCAACGGAAACAGAATCCGGAGCTAAGAAAGCGCCCGCGAAGGTGGCATCCCGTGCATCCACTGGTATTGTCGGCACCTGCCCATCCTGCAAAAAGAACTCTTTGCAGGGAACATACGTTTCTCAGTCGCACACATACAGAGGCCATGCCGAATATTACGAGTGCTATCTTTGCCATTATATTCAAAATTTGGGCACTTATGTGTATAAAGACCACGGTTCCGGCTCGTATGGTTCGTGGACTTGCCCGGACTGCGGCAGCCATACATGGATTCTCCAGAATGAGCAGGCAGCAACCTGTACCAGCAACGGTTATCGTTCGTACTTCTGCGCGTGCGGTCAGACAAAAAGTGAAACCATCTATGCAAGCGGCCACAGTTATAGCTACGGAAGCTGGGAACAGTATTCGTCCAGTCAGCATTGGCGCACCGGTTCTTGCCGAAACTGCGGTGCAACGGACTACGATTATGCTTCGCACAGCATAAGCTATGGTTCATGGAGTAATTATTCGGATAGCCAGCACAGCCGAACGGCGTCCTGCCGTATCTGCGGATACAGCACCACGGACTACGGTTCGCACTCCTACTCTACCGGCGCATGGAGCAAATATAGCGATACACAGCACCGGCGTACAAAAACTTGTTCCGGCTGCGGCGCGTCCACTTTTGACTATGTGAATCATAGCTATTCTTATGGCACATGGACAAAAGCGGACGATACGCAGCACAAGCGCACGAAAACCTGCTCCGCTTGCGGCGATTCCGGTTATGAGTATGCCGACCATACCGATACGGATGGCGACGGCAAATGTGACACCTGCGGCGCAACCGTTTCGCTGACAATCAAGTGGGATGCAGGCACGAACGGCGGCACGATCGACGGCAAGGCCAGCTTTTCCGAAACCATGAAGCCGAACAGCAAGCCGACCGCGCCGGGGAATGTTCCGGTCAAGGCCGGTCACACGTTCAAAGGCTGGTTCACGGCCAAGAGTGGCGGCAGTCTTTACAGTACGGTCACGATCACCAGCAGCACGACATTTTACGCGCAGTTTGAAGCGAACAAGTACGCTGTGACGTGGAATTTAGGCACGGGTCAAAGCGAAACGACCGAACAGACCTACGGTGAAAAGCTGGTGCTGCCTACCGAGCCGACGCGCAAAAATGCAGAATTTTTAGGCTGGTTTACGGAGAAAGACGGCGGCACGGAGATCGATTCCAATACCACCTACACAACGGATGGTGAAACGACTTATTATGCGCATTGGGAAATCACGGAGATCTTCTCGGTTACGGTTCCGGTTGTTCTTCCGTTGACGGTTGATGAAAACGGCGAGGTACACACGGGCAGTGCAGAGATCATCAACGGTTCTACCGGTGATGTAATCGTATCCAGCGTTTCGATCTCTACCAAAAATGGTTGGCAGCTCGTCCCGTTTAACACCGACATGGCGCATGAAAAGGTTGATGCCCAGCTTCTCGGCTTTAAGATTAACGGCGCACAGACTACAAAAAACGGCAACGCGGAAACGTTTGCACTGTCTGCTCCGTGGGAAATCGCAGAGAACGGCAGACTGCCCATTGTCTATGATGCTGTCGTGTCGGCAGTTTCACAGCCGGTCACGGAGCAGGATGTGCTGAGCGTTGTGTTCGTTCTGGAATGGGGCGGTGAATAAGCGTATGGATGAAGAAAAAGCCACAGAGCAAATGACCGTGCTTGTCGTGGAGCCGGGGTACGCGCCCTATGAAAAGACAATTCCGCATGACGTTCATGCCATGCAGGAGATTGTCGGCGGCCTGATTACTGCTATTTATCCGTATGAGGAACCGGTCGGCATTGTTGCAAACGATGAAGGACTTCTTCTGGGGATGGATTTCAACCGTAGCGTCGAGGGCGGCTATGGTGGTCTGGTGGGTCCTTTTTTCGTGTGCGGTTTGACGGAGGACAGCTTTTGTTCGCTCCCTCCCGACCAGATGGAACGCTTTAAGAAGAAATTTCATAAGGCTGAGATTCTGGTAGGCTTTTGCGGAAATGAACCAGTCACATTGAAGGTCGAGCCGAAGCAGAAAAACGCGACGCCCGAAAAGCAGCGCAAACCACCGTCGCAGGAGCGTTGAAATGGGGTTTGAACTGACCGGGGCAACACCGGACGAACGTCTCAAAGAACTGACCGAAAAACTGGAACAGGGTGTCAGCGAGATTTTTACCAGTGGGCGCTACGCGGAATATCTGTCTGCCATGTCAAAATTTCACACATACAGTTTCGGCAACGTCATGCTCATTCTCATGCAAAACCCGGCTGCATCCTGTGTGGCCGGGTTTCACGCATGGAAGAAGAATTTTGATCGCACAGTCAAGACCGGTGAGCATGGCCTGAAAATCCTTGCGCCCTGTCCATATCGGCGGTTCGTCGAACAGGATAAGTTGGACAAAGACGGCAAACCTGTGCTTGATGCGACGGGCAAGCCGCTCCGGGAGCGGACACTGGTGCAGCTTATGAGATTCCGTATTGTCACCGTCTTTGACATTTCACAGACCGAGGGCAAGGAGCTTCCCAGCATTGGTGTATCGGAGTTGAGTGGAAATATTGACCGGTTTGAGGAACTGGCGAACGCGATCACAAGCGTCTCGCCGGTTCCCATTTTGTATAAAGCGCCGCATGGAGCAGCAAAAGGCTGTTTCAACCATGTCACGGAAGAAATTTTGGTACGCCCCGGCATGAGCCAGAAGCAGACGGTCAAAACCATGCTGCATGAAATCAGCCACGCCACACTCCACCGGCGCAAGAAAAACGAACCGCCGTCCAAAGACCAGCACACGCGCGAGGTCGAAGCCGAAAGTGTGGCGTATGTGGTCTGTCAGCATTTTGGCATTGACACATCTGATTATTCGTTCGGCTACGTCGCCGGTTGGAGCAAAGGCAAGGAACTGGATGAGCTGAAAGCGTCACTTGATACAATCCGTTCCTGCGCCGCCGGTTTGATTGACGCCATCGAAAAGCAATGTCCGTCGTTAGCAGTTTCCAGGCAGCGTACCGTGTCTGCCACGCTGGAGCGATAGCGGGAGGTGCATGACGTATGCCCGTTTACACCCGGCAGGATTTAAGCATCATGCAGGCGTGGCCGCTGGAACGCAAAATTCGTGTGACACAAGCTAAAATTCTGGAATGGCATCACCACTATGGCGGCAAGATTGCCGTTTCCTTTTCGGGCGGAAAGGATTCTACCGTGCTTCTGGATTTGGTGCGGAGGGCATTTCCGGACGTTCCGGCTGTGTTTGTAGACACCGGCTTAGAGTACCCAGAAATCCGTGAGTTTGTAAAGACCGTTCCGAATGTGACGTGGCTGCGGCCGGAAATTCCGTTTTCAAAGGTTTTGACGACGTATGTCTATCCTATCATCTCTAAAGATGTTGCCAGACGCATCTATTACGCGCGGCAAGGCAGTCCGTGGGCGATCCAACACCTGAATGGCCTGAACGCAGACGGCACACCTTCAAAATACAACGAGCGATATGAAAAATGGCGTTTCCTTCTGGATGCGCCATTTCTCATATCAGACAGGTGTTGCGCTGTAATGAAAGAGCGCCCCTTGCACAAGTACGCCAGAGAACATCATCTATATATGATTCTCGGAACGATGGCAAGCGAAAGCGTTCGCCGTCAGAGCAGCTATTTGAAAACCGGCTGCAATGCGTATCTCAAGCGTGAGCCGACTTCCCAGCCGATGTCATTTTGGATGGAGCAGGATGTTTTGGCCTACCTCAAAATGACGGGTATCTCGTATGCGTCTGTCTACGGTGAGATCGTCGAGGAAGCCGGAAAGCTGACAACGACCGGCGTAAAGCGCAGCGGTTGTATGTTTTGTATGTTTGGCACACATCTCGAAAAAGAGCCGAACCGGTTTCAGCGCATGGAGGTCACGCATCCAAAGCAATACGATTTCTGCATCCACAAACTCGGCTGCGGCGACGTACTGGATTATTTGCATATCCCATATACCACAAAGGAGAGAACGCTAAGCATGGAAAACGAAAAAGACTATCAACCGGACATCCTCAATTTTTTAGAAAAGATTGTCCAGCGGAACACCATTGCCTACAAAGAAGATTTTGACGTTGACAAAGAAATTCTCTGGAACAGTGCGCAGGAATCCAGTTTGGAGCATCGTTCTTTTCTCTGGATGAGCCGTCCGTGTGGAACATGGTGTGTGCCGGAGCGCGAGACGTATTTGCAGGACAGCCGCGCATACAAAACGTGGACGTTTTACGCAGACCAGCCGAACGGCATCAAAGCATATCGCGTTGTGGTGGATGGCGTTCGAGACGGCAAGCTGGCGGGGAAGGTCATTCATCTGGACTATGCCAAACAGGTACAGCGTGTGGTCAAATCTGCGCTGCCCATTGCAAAGGTGCAATACCGCGATAAGGACGAGTATTTTTGCGAAAGCAGCCATGAAACATTCATTCACCGCGTATTGCGGCTGGAGGAAAACACACACGATATTCGATATGTACCGGAATGTGAAGCGGAATTGCAGCGCCTTTTATCGCTGGAGCACCAGATGGAAAAGCAGGATAAGCGCCCTCGACGGACAAAATCTGTTACCATGCAGCGGTAACGGAATCAGCACCGCTTGCGGTGCTGATTTAGCAAGTATGTCGTTTGTTAAACGACCCTTGTTAGGGGTGAACCCCTAAGACCCCCGCGTTTTGCGTCTCACCGTGAGACGCATTTTTCATACAGCGCAGACCACGAAATACGTCTCACGGTGAGACGTATTTCCTTTCAAAACAGAAAACACGGGAAGAAGGTGCAGTTCAACGAATCAGAAAGAATACAAGTATTATTCCTGCAATCGCCCCGTGGATATAGGCACTTATCCGCGTCCCGCAGATAATCCACCTTTGTCCATTTCTAATTATGAAACATATTGCGCCGTGGAAAATGGCGCATTTCTGGCATGGGGCGAACTGATCTATGCAAAGCCGCTGACTGCGAAAGAACAGCGTGATTATGAATTTTGTCCCGCACGGTTGAATCCAGACGTGCGTAAAGAAATGGACGCACAGGCACAAGTCGTAGGAAAGTGGGAGGATTCAAGAGCAGTTCCAGAAACGAAACGACTGACGTGGTTCTATTCTGATTTTGGAAGTTATATTCCGAAAGAATTTGTTACACCGGAGCAGCTTGCGGCAATGCACAGCATGGTAGAACGGCTGCAAGCAGCCAAGGCACGAAAAAGGCAGGCGCACAATATCATGCAGGCCGCCACAAAAAAGAGCCGTACTAAAGAGCGATAACTCGTACTGGTATAACGCTCTAATGCGTCTCATGGTGAGACGCAATTCAAAAAAGTTAGGAGGGAGTTTTTGCGAAATCGAACACATTTCACCGGCGTATGGCTGAATGATACAGAATACCGCCAGCTCATGCAGCTCTGCAAGAGCAGCGGTCTGTCTGCCAGCGCCATGATCCGCAAGTGTATTCTGGGCGAAACGGTCAAGCCGCGCCCGCCGGATTGCTATGCGGAACTTCTGCGTGTGCTGTCTGGTATCGGCACAAATATCAACCAGCTTGCGCATTGGGCGAATGGCAAAGGCTACGTCACACAGGCACAAATTCACGACGCTGCGCGTTTTGCACGGGAGGCGTGGGAGTTGGTGCGGGAGTCAATATAATGGCATACGACAAAATTATCACCATTCACTCTCGGCTTGATCGCTGTCTGGATTACGTTCAAAACGAGGAAAAGACAGATTTGTCCGATGCCGTAGATTATATTTGTAATCCCGTCAAGGCGGGATTGCAGACAGCAATCAACTGTACGTTAGACAAGACTTTTTTGCAGATGCAGGAAACCAAACGGCGCTGGGATAAGCATGGTGGGATTCAAGGCTATCATATCATCCACTCCTACGCGCCGGGAGAGGTCACACCGGAACAGGCCCACGAAGCAGGCGTGGAATTTGCACGGCGGCTGTTGGGCGACAAATATGAAGCCGTTGTCTGTACGCACACCGACCGTGACCACCTGCATTGCCACATCGTTTTCAATTCCGTATCGTTCATGGACGGGAAAAAGTACCGGAGTGACTTCAAAAGCTATTTCCATGATCTGCGCGGCATCTCCAACGAGGTCAGCCGGGAACGCGGATATTCCGTGATCGAGCCGGACGGAAAAGGTGCGTCCTATGCTGCATGGAACGCAGAAAAGCGCGGCAGCGGTACGATTCGTGACCTTATCCGCCGTGACATTGACGCAGCACTGGCTGGAAGTCTGACCTATGATACGTTTTTGGAAACGCTGCGGCGGCAAGGCTATTCTGTTAAGCGCGGCCCGAATGTCAAGCATACCGCCGTCCGTCCACCGGGCGGGCAGCGGTTTGTCCGCTTGGAAAGTCTTGGCCCTGGCTATACGGAAACAGAGCTGATGCAGCGATTGAATGAGCAGCGGCATGAATCAGAACCGACACAACCAGTGTTCTCAGCACAAAAGCGCTATACCGTTCACCGCCGTCCGCGTCGCTATCCACCTGTCAAGCGCGGCAGTTTCCGGGCATTGTATCTCTACTATCTGTATCTGCTATCCCCACGAAAGAAACGCCCACAAAAGGTTCCATTTGAAACACGGACCGAAATCCGTCGTGCAAAGCAGTATCGGCAGCAATTCTTCCTCTTGCAGAAGTATCGTATCGATACAAAACCGGAGCTGGATATGCTGTCTGATGCACTGGCAAATGAGATGCAGATTTTAGTGGATCGACGCAAGGAGCTATACGCATTGCGCCGGGAGCAGCCGTCTGAACAGCTTGACGCAGACATTGACAGCCTGACCGCACAGCTCCGGCCCTTGCGTCGGGAGCTGCGGCTATGCGGAAAAATCGCGGAATACGCGCCGCGGATGTTAAAGCAGGTGCGGGAAAGCAATTTACCATCAACGGAAAATCACGCGCCGGATAAGGTGAAAGAACGCCCCCACAAGAAAAGCCAAGTGGACATTTCAAGGTAGCGTAACGCCGCCAGATTGCCGGATTTCCGTATCAGTCCTTCTCCGCCTTTGTAATATGCAGCGTAATAGGAGGATTATCGTAGTCAGAAACGCCGACGATTGTTGGGGCGATCCATTTCAGCACAAGTTTCCGAGTTTCCGGCGCTGACTTCGTGCCTGTCCAGAAATTGTGCCAATGCGCGCGGCGCATGTGTGGCTGTGAAGAAGCGTATGTTGTGTCGGCACCAGAATCTTCTTGTTTTCTTGGTTCCGCCGACACGCTGCGAGCCTTTCGGACGGCGGCCCCGATGCGGAACCCAACGTCCCATTTCCGAATTTCCTCATATTGATCCCGAATCTGGCCGGTGCTGCTCCGCTTGGTGATGAAAGCCTGCTCGGAATCTGGTGCGATTTCTGCATTCTGCGCGCAAAGGTACAAAATGATTTGCAGCGTTTTCTTATATGCGGCAGATTCTTGTGCGAGATTTTCAAGGCCAGTCATCAACCGTCTACGGACCTCCGGGTGTTCATCTGGAACGTTATTGAAAGCCTCCATTCTTGTGTGTGCAATACTTTCTTCTAACGTTCCTTCGTCAATGTGGATCGGTTCTCCAATCGTATAGCCATCGCCGGTCAGGTACAGTAAACGGAGTTCCTTGTCATTGGCATTGGCATCATCTTCTAAATGGACGAACACACCGTGGCATGGGTATCCCAAGAAATCAAAGATGCCTGCAAATTGTATATAAAAACATTGATATTGGATTTGCAGAAGTATTTCGGAATTGATGGTCAGTTCTTCATCTTGACCAAATAGCAGTTCTTGTAAGTCCGGGTCAATGATGAAAACTTCTTTACTCTGACGCCACGGTGCAAGAGCGGCGATGGCTTGCGCGTCCGTTATAGCGTTCATGCGCGTATCGAAGGAATCTTCCAGCCCGTCCATCGCTACGGCAATAGCCGCGGAGATCGGTGCGTAGCACCACGACTCCCATTTTGGAAGGCCGTTCGTCCCGTTCATGCGATGGAACATCTCCATTTGTTCCCACGCATTCGGGTACTTTGCTGAGATCCTTCTCAGCAGTTCAAGCGGCGGGTATTGTGCCTGATTCATTGGCAACACCTCCATCTCAAGTTTACCATGTAGCTTTTGAAATTTCCAGATATTTTGGGAAAATAGGCAGGATTGCATAGCGTATATCCATGCCGCTTGACGCGCGGCAAATTCAAGAAAACAACTCAGCACCAACAGAAAATCATGCGCCAGACAAGGCGCGGGAAAGGAGGCATAGCCTATGGAGGTAAGCGGCGAAGCTGCTGATCTCGTCATGAAAGAGGGCGTTCAAATCTCAGAAGAAGCGATCAAGCTGCTGGCACGAGGCGCGAAGAATCTCGCGGCACTTCTGTATGCGCTGGCAAAGGACCAGAAAAAGCTCTACGGCATGGTCGGGATGAACCGGCTGCTCAGTGAGCAGCGCCCCATCGAGGTTTTACCTTTGCGCACGGAGGATTTTGATGATTTCAAACAGCGGGCTAAAAAAGTCGGCTTGCTGTTCTCTGCCATCGTGGATAAAAAAAGCGATGCACCGTACATCGAAATCCTGACCAACATCGACCATCTCTCACAGGCAAATTATATCTTGGAGCAGATGGGGTATCAGCCGAAGCAGCCGGAGGATACACAGCTAAAAAAAGCGCAGACCCCTGTCCAACCAGAATCATACTTGCAAAAGCAAAGGAGTGGCTTGACGCAGGGGACGACTTCGACCAGTGAGGAAAAGCAGCCGGTTCGCGGACGGTTGGCGGCCTTGCGCGCTACCGCAGAGCGAACGCGGCCAGAACCCCAGCGTGAGCTGGAACATATTAGATAGTAAGGAGTGTGAACATCATCGCAAACTTAGCAGAATTAGTGAATGAGAAGAACCAGAGCAGCGAGCTTTGGCAGGCACAGCGTCAGTCAGACCGTGAAAATGCAAATGCCATGCAGGACGCGGGTATTGTTCAGATCACCAGTGACCCGGATGCCTACTTGCGCTATCTGAACTGTCAAGCCGACAACCCAAGTTACAGCGCAGGCAATGTCGCGCTCGTCATGGTGCAGGATCAGGGCGCAACCATTTTCGGCACCAAAGACCGCTGGAAAAGCCTGATGCGCAGCGTATCTCCAACCGAGGAAAAGAATGGCGTGAAAATTTACACCC
>ENA-OZLF01000324-OZLF01000324.1-human-gut-metagenome-genome-assembly--contig:-NODE-324-length-10773-cov-6.146016_pt1 | contig 10773 bp, 14 predicted proteins | sample MGYA00243860_ERZ653785 | MGnify/ENA primary metagenome ERZ653785 (study PRJEB26926, sample SAMN06164580) | human gut metagenome | biome: ENVO:00009003; feature: ENVO:2100002; material: ENVO:00002003...
GTATTATCCATGCGGATCCTCTCCGCATTGGAATTGGAAGCATCCGCAAAAAGGAAGTGAACGCTATGACCTGCGACGAGGCTTTATACCGCCAATATCTGAGCGGCGACGACGAAGGGCTCAATGCCCTGATGAAAAAATACGGCGACCCCCTGACCCTGTATATCGACGGCTATCTGCACGACGTTCACGAGGCGGAGGAGCTGATGCTGGATGTTTTCGCCTATCTGTTCACCAAAAAGCCGAAGATCCGGGACGGCGGCTTCAAGGCGTATCTCTATAAGGCCGCGCGCCACATGGCGCTGCGCCATAAGAGCAAGCGAAAGCCCCTGTTCAGCCTCGATGCGCTGACCGGCGAGCCGGACGGACGGCTGCTGGCGGAGGAAGTCATCCGGACGGAGGAGCGAAACCGTATTCTGCATTTCTGCATGGGCGAAATGAACCCGGACTATCGGGAGGTTTTATATCTCACTTATTTTGAAGGCATGAGCTACGCGCAGGCGGCGGAGGTCACGGGGAAAACGGTAAAACAGATCACCAACATGGTGTATCGCGGAAAAGAGAGCCTGCGAAGGCTGCTGGAACGGGAGGGGATCACAAATGCGGAGTCATGAGGAACGGTTTGCGGAGGCAAAGCGGCGCATTGCCAAAATTGAGCGGGCGAAACGGCTGCGGCGCAATACGATCACCATGGCTTCCGCTGTGGCGGCGTGCCTTGCGCTGCTCATCGGCGCGTCCCTCGCCATGTCCGGTATTGCCGCAAGCATCCAGACCGGCGATTATTCCGGCTTTGAAACGGCGGCAAGCATCTTTCACAGCGGCGCGGCTTTGGGATACATCGTCATCGGGCTGCTGGCGTTTCTTCTGGGCGTGTGCGTGACCGTTCTGTGCTTCCGGCTGCGGCAGATGAACCGGGAGGACGATCAGAACAAAGAAAGCGAGGGGATTCATGGAGCTGATTGAGAACCTGCTGCAACTGCTGGTCACGTTCGTCGGCGCGCTGCTTTCGGGTATCGCCTACCGGAAAAACCGCAGGCAGACGTATTTTCTGCTGCTGTGCTTCTATGGCTGCTTTGCTCTCGGCGTGCTCTACTGGACGCTGTATCTGCTGCTGTTCGATACCACACCGCGCGTCTTTTATGTGTCGGAGTTCGGCTGGGTGGCGAGCGTAGTTTTCCTGCGCATTTTGCAGGCCACGCTCACCAGTCAGGACGAGCGCAGCTTCCGCTGCCGAAGGGCGTGGCTTGCGCCTGCGTTCGGCCTTCCGCTGCTGGCGTTCTACTGCATCTTCGGGGACATTCTCTCCAACCTGATCTGGTGCGGCATGATGATCGTGCTCTCCTTCTGCGCCATTCGTGGGCTGGTCTACGCCAATGGGCAGACGGGCGCGGCGCGGAATATGCGATATTTCCACATCGGCGTGCTGTGCTTTGCGTTTGCGGAGTACCTGCTCTGGACGGTGGGCTGCTTCTGGCCGGATACCTCACCGGCAAGTCCCACCTTCTGGTGCGATATGCTGCTGACGCTTGCGATTCTGGGGCTGCTGCCTGCCACAAGAAAGGCGGTGGAGGCATGACCTATATTGAAAATATCTTCATCTGCATGGTGTCTCCCCTGCTGGTAGCCGCTTTGTGCATGGGCAGGCGGCAGCTCCGCTTCTTCCTGTTCTGCATTGCCGGGATGGGGGTGTGCCTGCTTTCGGCCTACATCAATACCTTCCTCGCGGCGGTATGTCAGGCGGATGCCCTTGCCGCCACGGCGGAGATCGCGCCGGTGGTGGAGGAAATGATGAAGCTGCTGCCGCTGGTGTTCTATCTTCTGGTGTTTGAGCCGGAGGGAGAGAAAATCAAGGCTGCGGCAATAACAGTTGCCCTCGCCTTTGCCACCTTTGAAAACGTCTGCTATCTCATCCAGAACGGCGCGGACCGCTTCTCCTTCATCTTCTTCCGTGGCTTCGGCACGGGCGCGATGCACGTGCTGTGCGGCTTGATCGTGGGCGGCGGGCTGGCGTATACGTGGCAGCGGACATGGCTGAAGATCGCCGGGATCTGCGGGCTGCTGGGCGCGGCCATCACCCTCCACGCCATCTATAATCTGCTCATTGCTTACGGCGGCGCGGCGCAGTATGTGGCCTACGTCCTGCCGGTGCTGCTGGTGGCGGCGGGAAAGCTGCCTGCTTTCCATCGGGCGCAAAACAAGAACTGAATCACCATGCTTTGAGAGCCGCGAAAAGCGGCTCTCATTTTTTGAAAGATTTTGCGTTCTGGGCGAGTGTTTTTTTCGCCTTTCGGTACAACACATGTGTGAGAAAATCAAACTTTTCGGATAAGAAAAACTGGAATGCACAGGGCATCTGTGCATTCCAGCTTCATATTGTGTCATATTGAATTTCGAAAGTGTGTCAAAAACGTGTCAAATTGGGAACTTAATACATTTTTGCGCCCGCGGGGATGTGGTTGTCCAGCATCAGAAGGTGCAGCCGCTCCTCGCCGTTTTCGTGGTGAACCGCGGAAATAAGCATACCCTCAGAGGCAATCCCCATCATGGGTCTTGGCGGCAGATTCGTGATGGCAACGCACGTTTTTCCGACCAATTCTTCCGGCTCGTAGTAATCGTGAATGCCGGAAAGGATGACTCTATCCGTGCCGGAACCGTCGTCCAGCGTGAATTTCAGGAGTTTTTTGGACTTCTTGACCGCTTCGCAGGCTTTGACCTTCACGGCGCGGAAGTCGGATTTCGAGAACGTATCGAAGTCCACAAAGTCCTTAAAGAGCGGCTCAATCTCAACGTTGGAGAAGTCGATCTTCTCCTCCGCGGCAGGCGCAGCGGGTGCGGCTTCTGCCTTCGCAGTTTCCTTCTTCGGCATGTCGAGGGGCTTCATCGTCGGGAACTTCACACCGTATACTTCATCTTTGTTCATCATGTGTGATTTCCGCCTTTCAGACACGAAATCAAGAACTTTTCTCAGTATTTTGAGTTCGTCTTGTTGCGTCTTGTGTTAAGCAAATGTGGTAGAATTTGTGGTAATCTGGATGCCACAGCGCAAAAGCCTATACCATATAATAATAGCCACATCTTTTGCCATTATATATCACACGGCCTGCTCTGTCAAATCCACAGCGTAAAAATGTGGGGAGAGTTTTTAAGCCCCTCCCCTATTCATTATACACTGTATCCATGAATATCTTCAATAAACGAATGGTTCCTTAAATGATTTTCATATGCCTCTCTGATAATTCTAATAGCAATGTCAACCTCTCCATTCGTCATACCATTTGCACTGATAATCGCCTCATACTCTTCGTACAGCTTAAAGATACGATTGAACTGTTCTTTCGTCACTGGCTTTGTTTCATCAATAACCATAGACGCAAAACTAATAATCGCATTACGTTTATTGTCAACGAGGATGGAAAGCGTGTCGCTATTGTTTTTGTCCAGCTTTCTATCAAGTTCGGCCATGCTTGCATCATATTGGTCAAGCTTAGAATTTACCCTCTTGATCCACTCGTCGCGCATCTGAATATTATCTGTACTGTAATGCTGATTGAGTTCGTCCATGGTGGCCTGCACCCGATCAAGAGTCTTTTCCATTTTCTGCATCATCTCTCGCTCTTTTTTACGACGAGTAAAGATTTTGCGTACTTTGACAAACTCAGGTACAACCTTCCCTTTGAACTCTAAAATCTCCCCTACCAACTGCATAATAAGAAAGGCACCAATCAGAACGATTGCCACCTTTACTGGAATGTTCAAATATTCAATATAATCAAGCATTTTTGAACACCCGACCTTTATTCAGCAGGTGTTTCAGTTGGGGCTTCTGAGTTATTTACAACTTTGCTCATATCACATAGACTATCAATTAGTTCGCTAATTGCCTCGATGTCAACATCATAGTTGATACTATCCGCAGATCCTTTAATCATGGCAAGTACCCATTCTTTTCGATCTGCGCCTTTCTCAAACATACCTTCGGCAGTCTTCATCAAGTCCATAACCATATCGAGCATCTTATTCCAGTTCTTCTCCTTCACTGCCTTTTGCACATATTCCACAAGCTTTACAACCAGCGGAATTGCTGCGGCAAGTCCAGTAAGAATGGAAATTACAATCTCTACCCAATTCAACTCCATAACCTTTTCCTCCTTATAAAATAAAGAGCAACAGCATCCGGCAGAATACTGTTGCTTATATCAAATGGAAGGACTATCTACGCTTCCCAAATCAGATGTATTTGCGACAAAGCGATTTGCTTTTGCTGCCGCATATTTTATTCCTTCGCCGTCTGCGCTCGTATTTTCAGCACGGCTCTTATCTACAATCCGAGCTAAAACAATGCTACACGCAGTTCCAATCGGTGTGAAAACTACAGTCCAACATGTAAGTGCTCCTGTGTACCCTGTTGCGATGCTTTTCACCGCAAGATAAAAGCCGCCGGCCAAACCAGCGGCAAGAAATACCATGATGTAGAGAGCAAGGCGATTTGTGAACCCAAGGTTTTTTAGATGGGCAAACAACCCCTTTTTCTCTTTTCGTCTAACTCTTCTCCCCCTGGTGCTCGAAACCGCCATACCAACACCACCTTTTCAGATTACGCCAATCCGTTCTTCTGAGCAAAGTTATAGAACAACTGCGCGGCCTGCTCACGGGTCAGCATATCAGCCCACATATAATTTGGTGTTCCATCCGGCAGATTGCCACTACCAGCAAATAGCCCAGTAGATGTTGCCCAATCACGAGCAGCTTTGCTCCAATCTCCGCAATCGTTGTCTCTCAGTTCTGCACGATACTCATTCATCAATTTCTTAAATGTATCCAAAGTCATATCTTCATCATCCTCCGTTACTGGTGTCGTGGATGCGATCTTCTCTGTCCATTCAAGAGAAACCCATCCGGTTCCTGTAAAGCCCCACCCAGATTGCTCCTTAGAAATATTCAAGATGGTTCCTTTTTCATAGGCCATAATGACAGTTCCGTTAATAGGAGCGGTTCTGCAATTTAGTCCGGCATCGGCTGTAACTTTTACCTGATAGCTTACAGCTGTACCAGTGTCTACGCTTCCGCCTGCCAAGCGTCTGTTTACCTCTGCTACAATTTGCGGATGCAAATTATAGAGGTAATTACCTGGGCAAGCTTTATTTGCAAACCATCTATGTACGGTCAAAACCATCTCATTTGATTTAGGCGTGTAATTCAAAGTGGTATTTTTATCGCCAAACCAGACTACTTTGTTTTTACCGTTACGCTTACAAATATCTGTCACCAAATTCAGTAGTCCAGCATAAGCGGCTTCGGTTACTGCGTATGGGTCAGTAGTGTCGCTTGCCACTTCGATAGTAACAGCTCTATTGTCATTTGCCGCTGAAGAAGTACACCATGAGCGGTCTTTCTCTTCTACATACATGCCAACTCTTCCGTCATATCCAATGCCATAGTTTGAAGAAGCTTGCCTTGAAGACGGAGCAAAAATACTTCCAAGAGACTGAATACTACACTGACCAACTACGCAGTGAATTGAAATTCTGTCAATCGCATTCTTTCTTGGAGATGATCTGTTTGGTGAAATTCTTGTGTATTCTACAAGTGGACTGTTGCTCATTCCAACACTCCCTCCTTCCTGGGCTGCGCCCGCAAATTGGTTGTAATAGTTCTGGCCGTAAGAAGCTCGTTTGTTCTGTACAGATACACTTTGATCAGCTGGCCTCTCAAATTGCAGCAGTACAGAATTAGAAGCCTGCAACACAGAGGTCGCAGACTTCAATGTAGACAAAACACTCTTATATCCAGAACTTAGCTCTTGAAATAAAAATTCCAGCTGCATTGTGAGATCCCCAATAGATCTTCCAGTGGATTTTGCATAGTCGTAAAGACCTTGCTTTCTGCTCCAGAAAGTCCATTGCGCAAGACCATATCCGGCGCTATCGTGAACAAAATTTCCATAGCGTCCAGCGTCAACATCAGCCGTATACTCATCGTCCGTCATGCCGAACTTATTGTTATATGTGTTCTGAAGATTTGTTGGAGAAAGACCAGACTCAGCATATAAATTGCCCATAAGCCCAGCAACCCCATAATCATTCAGACCTTGCGATTTCAAGAACTCCCAAATTGTTTTATCGTTTGCCATTTTTGCACCTCCCGATAAAAACAAAGGTTATTCAAATTCATCCTCATCGTCGCCCTTACCATCACCCTCGCAAAATTTTGCAATGGTATCCTCATCTACAACGTCTCCCTCTTCGTCGTAGATAAATCCGGTCTCTTCATCGTAATCAAGATGACCAACATAGGGTAGATCATCATCAATTTCTTTGTTGTAATAACGCATGTTCAGCGCAGGTTTTGTTTTGTTATCCATAAAGAAATCCTCCTGTTACACAAATTTGTAATGCGGCTTTTCTTCATTGAAAATCCAATATCTTAAATAATCATCGAGAATAATCGCTAAGCATGAAATGATTATCCATAGGAGTGAAAAAGGTAAACAGATTTGTCCAAGGATATTAAAAGGGAGTGTAGAATAATCCCACACTCCCAAACCAAGCCAGATATTCACAATGACACCAGTGATAAATTCACAGACAGTTATAATGACAGATCCGATTAAAGATTGCCATAATAAACCAAAATCCCATGGAAACACTTCATTGATTAGCCCGATGACCACGAAGCAAATCCCGCCAAGAATAAACATAGAAATATGGCTATGCCCTCTCCATATCAATTCAATAATTACATAGGTAATCCCTCCGATAATAGCGAGGATCGCTTCTTTAATGGCAAATCGAGCACTCATAAGCTATCACGCTTGATTGGTTGCTGCGGCCTGCTGCATTCTACCTACAATCGCTTGCATCTGTTGCTGTGCCACAGCCAGTTTCTCATTCATCTCTGTCAGATAAGGCTCTGGCAAGGTCATACCATATTGAATAGCTGACACTTCCTCCGCACTGGTTAATGTCTGTACATACTGCTTCAGCTCATTATGGTAGGTAGTCTGAGTTGTGATAAGCGTCTGTGCCGCAATATAGATAGCTGCAATTTCGGCTGCGGTATAAATACGACAAACACCGCCATCGGCCTGATACGGGAACTCTGTACCGCCCAACTCAACAACACGAAATAGGTTGTTGATATTACTCTGATCCTCAATACTCAAATTAAAGTGAACGTTCTCTTCACCGAACTTAATGTCTACACCGTTCACAATAACCGCATTACAGGCATTAGAAATTTCGGACAGCTTTGCAGACATCACAACGGACAGTGCATTGTCCTCGCCCACAATTTCAATAACATCTGTAATTGTAATCCAATCCTTTGCTACTGCATTTAAGAGGCCGGTAGTATCAAGCAGACCTTCCTCATACATGTTTCTTAGCTTTTCTTTCATTAGTTTTGCACCCCCAATGCAGAAAGAATGAGATCGTCCACAAGACTGCCTTGTTTTGCTAAAACAGCGCCGCCGTCAATCTCAGAAACAACAACTGTTTCAGCCCCCTCAATCTCATCGTGGCCGACCAGATTATAAGGAACGCTGTTCACAGCAACACCGATTGCGTGTTTTTGATCAGCAGGGACAAAGCACCCACTATTTCCATACCGGATAAATTCGATGGTATCAGTTACACCAATCTCTGTACCATCTGATACTTTAATAATTCGATACATTACCGACCCTCCTTTGCGCCAATCAGATTTGCAATATACTTCAAGTCTTCGATATCAGCGTTGTAGAAATCGTGGTTCCAAAGCCAATAGTCCTCGTGCCCCGCTTTCTTATACTTTTGACAAAGTGTATCCTCCCACACCTTGTCCCAACGGTTCTGATAGTTAGAATCCCTACGCTCAAGCGTATTCTTGATTGCTCTCACAAGATTTCCGCGCCGAACTCCATTCCCATCGTCATTCTGAGAAAAGTAGGTGTGTGCATTGTTGCTGGTAACAGAGCAAATTGGTCTTCCCTGATAATAGAGAAATCTTCCATCCACGGATACCTCTGTACCATATGGAAGATTGACATACCCACCAATACCCTGAATCTTGGCGCGTCTGTTTGTGATATAAGTTTTGTATTCCACTAAAAACCCTCCAAAATAGAGAAAACACCCAGAGAATAAAACTCTGAGTGTTTCCAAAATTTAATATGAAATTAGGTTAATTATAGCCTGCCTCAGTTGGTAGGTATAATGTAGAAGCCTTATCCCGCCATCTTCAGCGGAGCAGCCTCCCGGTATTTGTTGAAAATAGCGTAGTGCATTCTTCTCAATTTCAGGAGCCTCCCATGGTCGTTAAAGGTACGATAATATGATGTCTGGGACTCCATGTACTGATCGATTTCCTGAAGTGTTTTCTTTCCTTCAAGGAATTGACGATGGAACAACTTCAATTTTCTACGCGCCCGTTTTACACCGTCTCTGCACCCGTTGACTTTGATTTTGCCAGTCTCAGTCAAAGTAAATCTCGCCTTACAAAATCTGAATGGCTTTGTAAGAGGAATGATTTTGCACTTTCTCTTGTTAACCAGAATGCCGGCCATCTCAAAGCGCTTAATGATGATTCTGGCAATTCTTTTGAGTTCTTCAACATCTGGTAGGATGATATAATAGTCATCCATATAGTGCCCAGCACAGTGAATCCCAAGCTGGCATTTGATAAAGTTATCAATGTCGCTGGGCAGAGATACCATCTCCTGCTGGCTTGGTTCAACACCAAGCGGCATTCCCCGGCCAGGTACAGTACACGGCGATTCCGTAACAATCAGATCCGCAAGCGCTCTTAACCTATCGTCCGTAATAAATTTCTTGTGTCTTTGATAGATCAAGTTTCGGTTGGCGTTTGGGAAGAACCCTTTGAGGTCAAGCAGGAATACCGCTCCTTCCCTACCATACCTGCGGTAATGCCAAGAGAGCTGTTTCTTCAGCCGTTTGAAATGCCAGTGCAAACCCTTCCCCTTCTGACTCGCTCCATTGTCATAAATCATACTGGGCGTGTACAGCGGGGACAAAACCTTATTAGTTTCTAATTTGTGGATTTGTCGGTCTTCAATATGTGGTGCATCGATTGGTCTGACCTTACCACGTTCATGCAGTGTAAAATGAGCGCATTTCTTTGGTTTCCACTTCCCCTCTAAAATAAGCCGTCTTCTCTTAGCTGTTCCAGAAAGTAAGTGAAGCTCAAAATTTTGAGTTGATTGCTTCCACCTTACACCGTTGCAGCACTTCTTACCCCAATAAAACATATCGCGGTAATTAAAAACTTCTTCAAGTGTTCCAACGGCCTGGCTTCGCATCCATCGTTTCATTTGTCGCTTTCGTTTTCTGCGACGGTAACGCGCCTCGTGGCGCTCTTCGCTTGTCATAATAAGTTTTCGCCTTTCGCATAGTTGTTTTGTAGGTGCGCATCTAAACTACTTTGATCCCACACATGAAACGAAGGTAGCGCAATTCTTCGCCATGCAAGCAGCGTCCGTGTGTGATCGTCGTAAGGCAGTTTTAAGGACTTTCACCCAGGGAAGTACGTCTCCTTTTGCGAAGGTCGTCTTTCGCCTATTGGCTACTCCATTTGACCTCGCATCGCAAAATCCGGGCAGCAACGCCAACGAATAGTTCGCATTGTTATTGTTGGCCGAGCCATCCGTGTTCACATTACAGAAATTGTTGTTATTGTTGTAATTGGCGGAGCGGAGCCACCAGTAAACCTACAGGAGAGCGTGAACACATAACAGTCTCACTTACAGACGTACACCCAATAATTTAGTTATTGCTTTGCTTTTGATTGTCCAACAGACTTGATATTACCTTTGATCAGCTCATCCTCATGGTCAATCATCTCACCGAGATTTGCCGCCATGCGGTCAAGCTTTTCAATGGCTTCTTTCGAGCCTACCTGTCTACCACTGCTTGTTGTAAAACACCCCTCTGGATTTTGCATCATCACGGTATAGCAGTGGGTAAGCCTTACATCCAGCGCTTTTAGAGATGCTCTTGCCTCTAACAAATGTGCCTTTCTCAAATTGATCCGCTGTTCGTCAGACGGGAAGATGCTGTTGGCCTTTTCACAGTGGTCAACAACCTCGCCGGCCAATTTAGCGACTGGTTCAGCCAGAAGCCGGGCATACCTGGCAGACATTCTTGTTAGAAAGTTGAGTGTTTCAACATAAATCTGATTTGCCGTATTGACAAATTCAGCTTTACTAACCGTTCTCTTTGCTTTTAGTACAGACAATATTTCACCTCTTTTAATTGCTGGATTTACGCTTATTTAGGTTTTTCTTCCTCGATATGATCCGCCCCTTCTTTTTCGATGTCCTCCAAATGCTTGAGAAGGACATACTCAATATAGTTTGTCATGGAGCGGTGTTCACGAGCCGCAAGCGCCCCTATTTTATCGAAAACCTCATCTGAAAGACGCAGCGTAAATACTCGTTTGTTTGTTGGCATATTGGAACCTCCATCTCTATGACTTGCTATCATTTTAGGATTATTCTTAGCTTTTGTATGCAGTCATAAACCTGTCAAGTGATAGCATTTTAGAGAATAGAGGAAATTTATAAAAATTCGCGGCGGCGCTTCGCGCCGCCGCTTGATATCCCGTCTCTTCCGTTGGCTCTCCTATCGGAGAACCCGCCCACTGACGTGGGCGGGATAGATCCTGGATACACTGCGGTGGATTAGACAGCAAAGCCGGGCAGCAACGCCAACGAATAGTACGCAATGTAATAGTAGGCCGAGCCATCCGTGTACACATTACAGAAAAAGTAGTTAATGT
>ENA-OZLF01000328-OZLF01000328.1-human-gut-metagenome-genome-assembly--contig:-NODE-328-length-10619-cov-3.254354_pt1 | contig 10619 bp, 10 predicted proteins | sample MGYA00243860_ERZ653785 | MGnify/ENA primary metagenome ERZ653785 (study PRJEB26926, sample SAMN06164580) | human gut metagenome | biome: ENVO:00009003; feature: ENVO:2100002; material: ENVO:00002003...
ACGAGATAGGCTCCGGTCTCGTGGGCTCGGAGATGTGTATAAGAGACAGCAGCCAGGTATTGCGCTGGCTGGATGAGCTGAACGGGATTACCGATGCTGAGGTTAGAGCGAAGGAAATCAAGATGGAAATTCGGCGTCTGCGCAAAGAGCAGAACAGTGTGCAGAACCGCCGCCGTATCAAGCAGCTTTATGCTCAGCTGGATACTATCCAGTTCAAGCCGGATTATCTGTGCGTAATCATCGACAAGGAAAAAGACTACCACCGTGCCTGCCGTGGATTCAGCATTAACGGCATCAAGTATCAGCGGCTCTTGGGGACGAATGGCGGCGTCAAGAATGAGACGATTGTCTTTGTCAGCGAACGGCACGCAGATGAAATCCGCAGGCGTATCAACAACGGTCGCAATATGGAAAAGGCGATGGTGCCTGCCAAACTGGAAGCTTATAACGCATTGACTTGCAGCGCATCCATCCCCGTGTCTATGCCGCACGGTATTCTGGTGGTGAGCGACTGTGAGACGGAGTTCCTGTCCGATATCATTTACCTGAACGATGAGGGCGACGGCGAACCTGTGATGGAGGAGCGTAAGCAAACGACGGTGCAGCTTAAGGAGTCAGACGGATATGGCCTGATGCTTCCATCTCTGGCAAGGCGTTGGTCAGAGGAGCTTGAAGTTGACTATCTTGTCAGCGGAGTGAACACCAGATTCTCATGGGAGAAGGGTATGGTATTTACCTTTGACTTTTTGGACTTCGCCGAGAATATTGCAGGGACTTACATTGTCAAGGACGCATGGGGTAACGATGTGGATGTGCGGAATGTGGAACTGATACTGACAACATCCATGCTGAAGCTGTGGGACGCCTATGACAGCTGCGATGACTATGTGCAGAATTGTCTCCGCAACGGTTATACCTTCGGCGTGGCGAAGACCTGTCCCAGAGAGCTGGAAAGTGAGAGAACACTGAACTATCAGTTTATCCAGAGCTATGAACTGGATGACGCAGATATGGAGCAGCTCATCAAGCCAACAATGGATGAGATAAAGGATGTGCTGTATGCCGATTGGGCAAAAACCGTTCTGTTTCTCAAAGGCGCAGGGCTGAACGAAGAGAATGTCGGCTGCATGGAAAATGACTTCATAAAGGCACTGATGATTGAACCACATATTCTCAACGACCCCTATGTGCAGAGCAGCGTCTACCAGATGATAAAGAACCGCATCAATGAGGCAAAGGTAGGTGTATTGAAGGTACACGGAAATTATTCCATCGTATCCGGCGACCCCTATTCTCTCTGCCAGCACATCTTTGCCATGCCGGTGACGGGACTGCTGAAAGCCGGTGAAATCTATAACCAGTACTGGTGCCGACAGGGCACGCAGAAGCTTGCCTGCTATCGAGCACCAATGACCTGCCACAATAACATTCGGCTGGTGTATCCGAATCACAGCGAAGCGGCTGCTTACTGGTATCAATATATGACGACCTGCACTATCTTCAATTCGTGGGACACTGCTGCCCATGCCCTGAATGGCATGGACAAAGATGGCGACCTTGTGATGCTGACCGATAACGATGTTCTCGTCCGCAACCTGAGAGAACTTCCTGCGCTGATGTGTGTGCAGCGTAATGCCAAAAAGAAAATCGTCACCGAGGCAGACTTCATTCAGGCGAATATCGACAGCTTCGGCGACGATATCGGAAAAACAACAAACTGGATTACCTCCATGTTTGATGTGCGGGCGCAATTCAAAAAGGGCAGCGAGGAATACGAAGTGCTTGATTATCGTATCAAGTGCGGGCAATTGTTCCAGCAGAATGCTATCGACAAGGCAAAAGGTATTATTGCCAAGCCCATGCCGAGAGAATGGCACGACCGCCACAGCGTCAACACCATTGACGAGCCTGTCAAGCGCCGCTTTTATCAGAAAATCGTAGCGGATAAGAAACCGTATTTCATGCGTATTATCTATCCTGCGCTGATGAAGCAGTACAATACATACATAAAAAACACCAATAAAAATGCCATGCGTGAATTCCAGATGACGGTAGATGAATTACTGGAGCTGCCGCCTGCGGAACTGAGTGACCGGCAGAAAGATTTCCTTCGCTACTACGAGTCCCGGATGCCCGTGGGTAATCACGACTGTGTGATGAACCGGATATGCCGCCGTTTCGAGCAAGAGTTTGATGGGTATCTCGGACGGCATGGCGCCGAAACAGAGTTTGATTATACCGTCATGAAAAGTGGAACCGCCTATACCCGCTCACAGTACAACGCAATCTTGAAACTATATGAGAATTACAACCACCGGCTGCGCAGCTATGCTGTGTTTGCGAACTACGAACGGGTAGACGAGTATGACACCTTCTCAAAGATGATGGAAATGCGCACTGAGTTTGAGCAGGAGTGCAGCAAGATTTGCTCCAATCGGTTTGCCCTGTGTGACATTGTATTGGACATTTGTTACCGGAAGAGCTCGACCAAACGGTTTGCATGGGAGATGTGCGGAAATGAAATCATCTGCAATCTGCTGAACAAGCACGAAGGATTGATTTCTTATCCGACTATCGACCCCGCCGGAGAAATCGTGTTCTGCGGGAATCGCTTTACCCTGAGACAAAAAAGACTGGAGGAATTCAATGAGCATTGTTCTTAACGAATATGACTGGGCGGAGAGAATGTTGAACAACCACGAGCTTGGTCAGAAACCCGTGGAGACGCTTAACCGTATTTCGAGATACTACTATGCGAACCAGTACAGCAAAAAGGAGATTCGGCGATTGCTTGACTCCTTTATGCTGCAGTGTGACCCGTCCGTCTCGCTTGTCCAGTGGTCGGATATTCTGGACAAGCTGACAAAGAATGTCGCCAAGTTTCCATTGATTCGGTTGGACGGGGTTGACATCACCGAGAACGAACTGCGAAAGATTGAGTCGCTTGAAGGAAAGCAGCTTCGGCGGTTGGCGTTCACGCTGTTGTGTGTTGCCAAGTACTGGGACGCCGCATCCGACAAGAACAATCACTGGGTCAACAGTTCCGATAAGGAAGTCATGCAGATGGCAAACATCAACACCTCTATCAAGAGGCAAAGCCTTATGTTTGCAGAGCTGCGCAGTGCTGGCTTTATTCGGTTTTCCAAAAAGATTGACAACCTGAATGTGCAGGTGTGTTTTATGGAGAACGGTAAAACAGCGATACATATTCAGGACTTCCGCAACCTGGGCTATCAGTACATGAAGCATTATGGTGGGCAGTACTTTGAGTGCGAGAACTGTGGCCTGACGGTAAAGGTGCAGGAGCCCGCCAAAGGCCGTCCGCAGAAGTATTGCCCCAACTGCGCTGTGGAGCTTCACACAAGACAGATTGTAAATTCAGTAATGCGCCGAAGACAGGCTTTGAAAAACTGAATCTGTTTACAAAAAGTACCCCCGTCAAACCGTTGTGCCACAAGGGAAAAGGGCGTGTTTGATGGGGTGTTGTAATGAATGATAAAAGCAAATCTATAAAATAAAAATTTGAAGCAAAGGATGATAGTTCAGTGATTGCAATTACTTTATCAGAAAAAGAGGCCATTCGTGAGAAGTTCCCCCGTGTTCACATTGTGCGCACGATGAAGAGCGACTCAAAACGGCATCATTATTATATGGTTGAGGAGGGCGCCCCCATGAGACTGCTGCGCGGCCTGCGTGGGCAGGAGCGTCCTCGTGACAAACGAAAGGGAGTGTAAGCCATAGGCACCAATACAGCAAGCTATAAAGAAATGCGCAACATCGTTATGGGAAAGCTGGTTGACCACACCATAGACGATGAGTACGAGGACTTGAGCGAGCGTCTGTTTGGTGAGGGCAACTGCTTCAACTCCAGTGAAGTCCGGAAGAGGATGTACGGGATGCGTACCATCATCGAAGCTATTGAGCGTGACGGCGAGGGCGCCGTATGCGATGAAGAGCAGCTGTCTGCACTGGAGGCCAGACGCATTGAACTGCTCAAGGAGCGACAGAAGTTCTTTGACCAGAGAAATGCATTCAACAAACTAATTCGTGAGCGTTCCCGACAGGAGGAACTTAACGAGATTCTTGTGGAGGCAGTCAGGAGCGGAAACTTACCTCGTCTTGCCTATGAGCCGTGCCACATCGAGCCGTCCGACAATGACCTGTTGGTCAGTCTCAACGACATCCATTACGGTGCGGATGTGGACAACCATTGGAATACATACAACTCAGATGTGTGCAGAGAGATGATGTGCCGATATCTGGACAGGGTCGTTGCTATTGGTGAGACTCACGGCAGCGAGAATTGTATTGTCTGGTCAAACGGCGACGCTATCAGCGGCAACATTCACCAGTCTATTGCTGTCACCAACAAAGAGAATGTGATTGAGCAAATCAAGGGTGTTTCAGAATTGATTGCAGAGTTCATTGCCGAACTGAGCAAGCATTTCAAGTCTGTGGTGTTTGTCAGTGTGGCGGGCAATCACAGCCGCATTACGCCCAACAAGGATGACGCTTTGCTCAGTGAGCGTTTAGACGACTTGGTCGAGTGGTATCTCGGCGCACGATTGCAGAACTTTGAGAATGTAACGATTGGTGCAGCGGAAGGAAACTCCGTCAAAATCGACAGCACCATGTATCTTATCAATATCCGTGGCAAGACATACTGTGGCGTCCACGGAGATTTTGATGGTTCCACCAGCAAAGTGCAGGCATTGCAGACAATGGCAAGAACTCCGTTGTACGCTGTGCTGTCCGGGCACTTGCACCATAACAAGATTGATGAAGTGCAAGGCGTCAAGACCATCATGGCTGGAAGCTTTCTCGGAATGGATGATTACTGCGTACAGAAACGAATTTACGGGAAAGCTGAGCAGATGGTATGTATCTGCGATGCAGAGGGAGTTCGCTGTTCTTACGGCGTCCCACTTCAATAAACAACCCGCGAGGGCTGTCCGCAATGGGCAGCCCTCTTCTAATTTTGGTTTGTTTCCACCACCTACTCCGTTTCTGGAGAAGGAACGCAGTACGCATATTACAAGGCAGGCAACTCGAAGGTGAAGAACAAAGGTGGCTCCGCTTACAACTGGTGGGAGCGTTCTCCTTATTCTGGCGGCAGCAGTTTTTTCTGTATTGTCTACAGCTACGGCAACGCCAACAGTTTCAGCGCCAACTACAGTTATGGCGTCGCTTTCGGCTTCTGCGTCTAACCTCTCCACCCTGCCGCATTTGCTTTGACGCAGAATGCCCAGTGCGCAAACAAGGGCAGCCCGCTCTCCCCGGTCAGGGGAGACGGCTGCCCGTATGCCGCATTGTGTAAGGGGTACACCCCTTGCGGTTAGAGGTGTGGGAATCCCATTCGCATAAGTAAAACGGAAGAAAAGGAGGAAAGAATGTCCGTATATAAATCAAAGCGCAGTACGAGCGCAATCCAGTATGTCGAGAACGCACGGCAACTACAGGTGTTTACCATCAAGAATTGCGTGAAGTTCCCCAAACGATATACCTATATTGTCGTGCAGAAAATTGCGAATCTTGTGGAAGACATTGACACCCATGTGCGTGTGGCAGAATCAATGATGCCGACTAATCTGCATGAAGCACAGCTAAAGCGTGATGAGCTCACTTACACTTTCGGCTTGCTCAACAGCTTAGATGATAAGCTTCAGCTGATGTATGACATCGTTTCGGACAACCCGAATTTCAAGACGGAGTTTAAGTGGTTGCCTAACGCCATGCTTGAATGGGGTCGGCTCATCCAGAAGGAGCGTGACCTTATTACGGGCGTCAAGAAAGCAGACCGGAAACGGTTCAAGGAAAAATTCAAGGAATACGAAGATAACAGTATTCCGACAGATTAAGTTACTCTAAGGTCAAGTCTCGTCTTGTTGTGTTCTGTGGGCTTTTGGGCTGCTGTGGTGGCTCCGCTAACAACTGGTGGGAGCGTTCTCCTAATTCTGGCAACAGCAATAATTTCTGTAATGTCAACAGCAACGGCAACGCCAACAATAACAACGCCAACAACAGTAATGGCGTCGCTTTCGGATTCTGTAGGTCTATAGGTCAATCAAAGTAACCCTCGTGGCGAAATTTGTACTTCTGCAGAAGGGAGACTTGTTCCTGTAGCATAGTGAAATATGCTCAAAACAGTGTGTCGATGATATGCGCCGGATGACGCTTCTTGCATGGCCGATGAATACGGGAATAGTCGGTTTCATGGTGCGGACTACGCAGTTAGAATTCCCGCCTACAATAAGACTGTACGGCACACCCAATTTTCTTGTATATAAGGGATGAGGTATGAACAGTAAGGAAAGACATGAAATCAGATATCAGCGCAGAGTGGCGGCTCGTCAGGCGAAAAGGACTGCCTACAGTGAAAGCTTTGGCCGTTATGAAGATGTGTTCTCCTATGAGCATCTTTATCAGGCGGGCAAAAACTGCTGCAAAGGGGTTATGTGGAAGAACAGTACACAAAGCTATATGAGCCGCATTACCACGAACACCGCCAGCACGCATGACGCATTGTTGCGCAGAGAGTTCAGGAGCCGTGGCTTCCATGACTTTGACCTAATTGAGCGCGGAAAACTACGGCATATTCGGAGCGTTCATATCTCCGAGCGCGTAGTGCAGAGATGTCTTTGCGACAATATACTTGTCCCTGTGTTTTCTCACTCATTTGTTTTTGATAACGCCGCAAGCCTGAAAGGCAAAGGTGTTGATTTTGCTATGGACAGGCTGGATAGGCACTTGCATAGATTCTATCGAAAGTTTGGCGTCGAAGGCGTAGAATCTGGCGGTGTTCTCACGGGCGATTTCTCCGATTTCTTTAACAGTGCGCCGCACTCTATTATCTATAGAGAAGCGGAACGCAGGATACATGACGGTGATGTGCGTCGTATTGCCTGCCAGTTCATGGAGGACTTCGGAGATGTTGGTTTTGGACTTGGCAGTCAGGTATCGCAGATAGATGCGCTTATGGTCGCAAGCCCGCTTGACCACTTTATAAAGGAACAGCTACACATCAAATACTATGGAAGATATATGGATGACTTCTATCTGATACATGAGAACAGAGAATATCTGAAATATTGCATGGAGGAAATCAGAAAGAAGTGCAAGGAATACGGATTTGTTTTGAACGAGAAGAAGACAAAGATAGCGCCGCTGCGCAAGGGGGTCAAATTCTTGAAAACAAAGTTTTTCCTGAATGAAACCGGTGCGGTCATTCGCAAGATGAACCGAAAATCACCGGTCAAGATGCGGAAGAAACTCAGAATATTCCGAAGGTGGATAGATGAAGGAAGGTTCACTATCACAGATGTAGAGACAGCCTATCAAAGCTGGCGCGGACATATGATTCGTGGAAACAGCACGCTTGTCTTGCGGAAGATGGATGCTTTCTACAACAGTTTATTCAAGAACAAGGAGGATTCAGGACATGGTAAAGTTTCTGAAGAACGGCAGCTTGCTCGCGCTTGTTGAGCAGCCGAACTGGGTCTACCTGCAGGAGAACGGCGCCTATGGCCTGTGTGATTATGAAAACGCACAGGGCGTCGCTATCAATGGTATCGTCTATAACCTTGCTGGAAACCTCATCAGTGAGAACGGCGAAGTCGATTTCAAGGATATTCCCAGCGGTGAATATATGATGCAGCAGGATAAGGTCGCCGCGCAGAATGCAGCAAATTTGGACTACCTTTCCATGATGACCGGTTATGACCTGCCTATGGAAGAGCAAGCTGAAGCGCAGGCTGTGAGCGTAGGCGACATTGAGGGTGAAGCTGTCTACGATGACACGGTGGATGACCCGGCCTATGTTGCTACGGAAGAGGAGGAAAACGCCAATGAATGAGCACAGTGCAGGATTTGAAAAAGTCAAAGGCTACTATGACCGTTGCCTTTGGAACCGGCAGATGGTGATGAATGCCGTTGGCAAATGGATTACAGCTGAGGAAGCAGAAGAAATCCTGAGCGGTGGAAATGTGTAAGAAATAAAAAGTGGGAGCCGTGCTACACCAGCAGGCTCCCACAATGCATTTATGGCATATAAAACTTGGCTTTTATACAGAAGGTGGTGATTAACATGAGAATGTCCAAAAGAGAGTATCAGCTTAAGATGGCTGAGATTCGCAGGGAAAATGTTCAAAAGCAGTACAAGCAATCACTCCGCGAAGAAAAACGGAAATATGATACCAAGCGCATCGAAACAAGCAAGCTGCTTGCTATTTACCTCTTCGTGTTATTTAACGCCGTAATGATTTATGCGATGGCGGCTATGTGGGTACTTCATGATTTAACCTATCTCGGTGTCCTTATCACCGACATTGCCGCACAGGTTCTCATCTATGCGATTTATTGCCTGAAAGCGTATTGTGCGAAGAAGCAGAGCGAAAATGTGAAGCTGCGTAGAGAACGCTACGCTGGCATATCTGGCGAAGAGAATAACGGGTCATTGAATGAGATTCTTTCCGCTGGCGCTGATAGCACCGAGCCAGTGCCGTTTACAAACGGTGCAACCGTCAATGTATATGATTACGGTGCCGACAATGGCTCCGTTGGATAACGGACAAAGGAGTGATGTATCGTGGCGTTTAAGATGCGAACCAGCAAACCGGAAGCTGGTAATAAGTATTACATAACCAAAGCAAATAGCGGCTACTCCGACGCCATTAAAGGCAGTCCCACAGATAAGGACTGCGATGTCCTTTCTAACTGTGTAGGGTATGCTTACGGACGATTTAACGAAATTGGCGGGTATGGATACTGCAAGTACCTAAGACCCGTGAATGCAGAGAACTTCATTCAGTATAAGGGAACCTCTCTTAAAACAGGACAGACACCGAAACTTGGCGCTTGCATGGTCTGGCAGAAAGGCGCTACACTGAACGGCTCTGATGGGGCGGGTCATGTTGCTATTGTTGAGAAGGTCGTAAGTGATACGGAGGTCTATACATCCGAAAGCGGATGGGGCAGTTCCAATCCGTTTTGGAACAAGACAAGAACAAAGGGAAACGGTAACTGGGGTCAAGGAGCTGCGTACAAGTTCCTTGGCTTTATTTATAATCCGGCTGTTTCAGATGAGAAACCGGTCACTACCGTTCCCTCGACAAGTGGAGGAAAAATGAAATACAGTTCAACGAATAGACCGTTGGAATGCATGATGACCCAGAGTACTTGCTACAAAGGGACAAGCACCATGACCGTCAAAGGCGTTCTTTGGCACAGCACCGGTGCAAACAATCCGAATTTGCGGCGCTATGTCCAGCCGGATGATAGTGCTGCAAACAGAGCAGAGCTTTTGGCACTTCTCGGAACAAATGGGAACCGAAACGACTGGAACCATATCAACCGTCAGGCTGGCCTGAATTGCTGGATTGGTAAATTGGTGGACGGGACTGTCACTACAGTACAGACTATGCCGTGGAATTATCGCCCGTGGGGCTGCGGCTCTGGCAACAAGGGTTCCTGTAACAATGGTTGGATTCAATTTGAGATTTGTGAAGACGGTTTGAACGATGCTACATATTTCAACAAGGTCTACAAAGAGGCCTGTGAAATTACGGCATACCTTTGCAAAATGTTCAATATTGACCCAAACGGCACGGTAAATATGAATGGTGTATCCGTTCCTACAATTTTATGCCATGCAGACAGTCATGCGCTTGGGCTTGGCTCTAACCACGGCGATGTCAACCACTGGTTCCCGAAGTTTGGTAAGTCTATGGCGACGGCTCGTGCCGATGTCGCTGCGCTAATGAAAACCTCTGGTAGCGTTGCACCTACACAGCCGACAAACCCGACCACGCCTACAACCAGCGCATTTAAGGCGGGAGATGTTGTCAAGATTATCGGCACACAGTATTACTCCGGTCAGTCAGTTCCTGGCTGGGTTCGGGCAAAGAACTGGATTGTGCATTCTGTAAGTGGAAATCGTGTTGTTATCAACAAAAGTGAGGACGGTAAAAACTCCATTATGAGTCCGTTCAAGGCCTCTGACCTTGCGCTGGCAAACGCAAAACCGACCACGCCGACAATACCGTCTACTTCGTCCGCTCCTTCTGGTAATACAAATGAGGAAATCATTTGGAGCTTCTTGCTTGGCAAGATTGGGAACGAATACGGTGTTGCAGGTATGATGGGCAATCTCTATGCCGAGTCTGGATTACGCCCTGACAACCTCCAGAATGCCTATGAGAAGCGGCTTGGATATACAGATGCTTCCTATACCGCCGCTGTTGACAATGGCACATACAAAAAATTTGGGACTGATAGCGCAGGCTACGGCTTGGCACAGTGGACATATCACACAAGAAAGAAAGCGCTACTTGCTTTTGCGCAGAGCAAGAAGAAGTCTGTTGGAGATTTGGGTATGCAGCTTGAATTCCTGTACAAGGAATTGAGCGAGAGCTATAAGGGCGTTTTTGCCGATTTGAAATCCGCCAAGACCATTCTTGCCGCATCCAATTCCGTGCTGATGAAATTTGAGCGTCCTGCGAACCAGAGTGCGGCAGTCCAGAATAAGCGTGCGGCATACGGTCAGAAGTTCTATGACAAATACGCAGGCAAGACTCCGGTTGTGCCCGAACAGAAACCTTCTGCGGTTCCGTATCGTGTGCGTG
>ENA-OZLF01000339-OZLF01000339.1-human-gut-metagenome-genome-assembly--contig:-NODE-339-length-10439-cov-5.374133_pt1 | contig 10439 bp, 8 predicted proteins | sample MGYA00243860_ERZ653785 | MGnify/ENA primary metagenome ERZ653785 (study PRJEB26926, sample SAMN06164580) | human gut metagenome | biome: ENVO:00009003; feature: ENVO:2100002; material: ENVO:00002003...
CGAGATAGGCTCCGGTCTCGTGGGCTCGGAGATGTGTATAAGAGACAGGGGAAAGTATCCGATACAAGGAAGTTGTGGAGCTGGCCGATGTGCTGGGATACGACATTGTTTGGCAGAAACGGAGGGATAACCGATGAAAGCACAGTATGCCATTCTTCGCTTTGCCAAGTACAAGGGATCGGAGATCGGTCACATTGAGTCCCACAACGAGCGCACCAAGGAGAAATACGCCAGCAATCCCGATGTGGACACGTCCCGCAGCCACCTGAATTTTCATCTGGTGATGCCGCAGCGCAAGTACCGCGCCGAGGCGGAAAAGCAGATCGCGGAGGTTGGCTGCCGCACGCGGTCGGACAGCGTGCGTGTCGTAGAGGCGCTGGTGACGGCCAGCCCGGAGTTCTTCAAGGGCAAGAAAAAGGCGGAGGTCAGAGCCTATTTCAATGAGGCGCTGTGCTTTATCCGGGAACACCAAGACCCGAAAACGATTATATCCGCCGTGGTGCATATGGACGAAAAAACGCCCCATATGCACCTTTGCTTCGTCCCGCTGACGGAGGATGGGAGGCTCTGTGCCAAGGAAATCGTAGGTAATAAGAAGAAGCTGACGCAGTGGCAGGACAGGTTCTGGGAGCACATGGCCCCAAAATACCCCGATCTGGAGCGCGGCGAAAGCGCCAGTCAGACCGGGCGCGACCACATCCCGCCGCGGCTGTTCAAAGAGGCTGTCCACCTGAACCGGATGAAGGAGCAGATCATGGCGATTCTGAACGACACCAATCCGTTCAACAAGAAGGCTAAGCTGGACGAGCTGGAAGCTCTGCTGGGAAAGTACATCCCCGGCGCGGAAGCCCTGCGGACGAAGCTCAAAAAGTATGACGCGGCCTACAAGGCGCTGACCGCCGAGAACGCGGCACTCGAAAAGCAGCTGGGCGCATCGTCCAAGGAAAGTGTTCTGAAAAAATTGGAGATCAACGAAAAGCTCCGGGAGCTTACTGAGCTGCACCGCATGGTGGACGTCTTGCCACCGGAGATTTTGCAGGCAGCGAAGCAGGTGGCCGCGCATAAGCCGCAGGAAAGATGAGGAAACTAAGGATGATAAAGGAGGCTGGTTCTATTTGGAGATGAACGTCAGGGACGATCAGAAGCTTGTTGAAATCTGGCTGACGAATGCAGAAAAAATTGACCCCGTCCTGCGGGAGGGGCTGAAAGAGATTTACGCCAAGTACAAGACGAAGAAATACATGGTCGCCGTGTTCGAGTCCGGCAAGGGCGATCTTTATGAGAACACGCGGGATCTGCTGCTCTTCAACCGCCGCCGCAGCGCCGAAAAGGCCGTGCAGCAGGCGAAAAAGCAGCGGGCCGCGGGCATGGAGCGATGAGCAGCGGGCGGAAGGGAGCAATCCCTTCCGCCCGTTTTCTTTTTTGCCTGAATTTAATCCATGATGTCGTACCGCTTCATCAGCTCGATGCGCTCCTTGGCGAGCTTGATGGAGCCAGAGGCGCTGCTGTCTGCGCCGGACCGTTTTTCACTGGCGTAGTGCGCGAGGCGCTGCGCCCACGCGACCGGCAGCAGGTAGGGGCGCTTTTTGAGGTACGGGTAGCGCGATTCCAGATACGCTTTTTCGGGAAAAATCGTGCGTAAAACGGTGCTTTTTCTCCCCTTGCGGCTCGATTTCACGGCGTTCAGCGTGACGGTGGAGGAATGGAGGCGCGTCAGGTCATTGGAGCCGTACACGCCGCCGCAGAGGGTGTCATGCAGCAGCGGCTCTACGTCGATGGAAGCATCCCAAGGCGTGGGCAGGTCGAAGTCAATGCCGAGATAGTCTCTGGCAATGCGGAACGCTGCCGCGGCAAAGGTCGCCGCGTGGACGCTCTCACACTTCTCGTGCAGACGCTGCCAGTCGATTTCATCGTGATACTCCCACGCCCACAGGCCGATGTCACAGAACTGCCGCAGCCCGATGCCGCTGCGGACGAAGTGCTTGTAGGCGTGCAGAAGCAGGTACAGCAGATGCTCGTGTGGCGGCATGGCCAGAAAGCCGTCGATTTCGACGGGGTTGAGGTCGGCAAAGAAGTGGTTCAATTCGTCATGTGCATCTTCGGCAGAATCAAATAAATGCCTGTGCAGCTCGATGTAGAGCGGGCTGCCGTTTTTTGTGTAGGACACCTCGTCCGCTGTGGCCAGCTCGTCAGCGGGCGTGTCGGTGGTCAGGCCGTTCGCCAGAAGCTGCTCGTGGCAGGCCATGAACTCCGCATCAGGGATATAAAGATCGTCGTCGGCGCTGATACGGTGATCCTTGAGCGGATACAGGCGGCTGCAAAGCTGACCCTTGACCACGACCGGGTGCAGTCCCGCCGTGCGAAGCTTCCGATAAAGGTCGGTAAACTCCGCCGAACGCACCGTCTGGTGCAGCACCTGCGCGATGACCTGCTGCTTGACGGCGGCGAACAGCGCCGCGTTTTCCGCAGCGGCAGGCGTTTTGCGCACGGTCTCGAAGACAATCGGCAACAGCTTTTGCTGCCCCGCCAGCGCAAAAACGGCAGGCCAGTCCACGTTTTCAGCGGGGAGCACCGCGCCGGAAACGGCAGCCTTGGCGATATGGAGGAATTGTCTCTCCGTGGCGGTCAGGGTCATGTTCGTGTGCCAAGCCCTTTCTTTGTGTTTTTCGATGGCGTGAGCGGCAAGCAGTGACGCAGCGCCGAGAAACGCGCCCATCGTGTTGCAGATCACGTCGTCCGTTTCCGCAAGCCCCAGCGCGTAACGGTACTGGGCGTACTCGATTCCCGCGCTGAGAATGCAGCCGACAAGCGTCGTGAGGGCGATCCTGCCCCAGCGGTGCCACCTTCGCGGCAGGGCATTCGAAAGCGTCAGCCCCAGCGGGAAGAAAAGAAAGACATTCATCAGCATCTCGCGGTAAAGCTCCGGCTGCTGCCGCGCGGCGGTCAGGGAGGCAAAGGGGGCGAGGATCAGACCGGTGCCGCCCTCGGCGCGGCTGAATAAGGTTGCGTAGAGGATAGCGGCGGTTATCAGGAGCACCAGCACAAGGTTCCCCCACCGCCAGCGCCTCGCCCCCACGCGGGCAGGCAGCGCGCCCCAAGCAGTAAGCGCCAGCGCCATAAAGGTGATAACGCTGATGAACGAACGACTGTAGATGTAGTGAAGCATGTTAATCAACTTCTGCGTGCGATTTTTCGACTGATGCGCTTCATGTATCCCAGAATAATCTGGAACTCAGCACGTCTTTTAAACAGGATAAAAAAGAAAATATTGGGAAGTAGTGCACATATACCCATCTCAATCGCAAATGTAAAAATTGGGTTCTTTAAGGTAATACTACGGGCAATGGCAAAGCAGAGTGTCCCTACAGCTAAAGTGCATAGGCCATAAAGCAAATATGTTGCAAAGTAATATCTTAGCTTCTGCCCAAACATCGTCTTATGGATAATGTATGGGTCATACCAAAAATAGACACACAATCTGCTGATGATAGTTCCAAGCAAAATACCGGAAATTCCAAGCGGATAGGCCAATATGATCGATACTGCCAAGTTGATCATAGCCGCAATAAGCGGACGGTATTTTCCCACCTTAAATAGGCCTGTAACCTCTCTGTAAGTCGTAGAAGCATACTGAACGCCCGCAGTGTAGTAATTGACTATAATCATTTAATAGATTTCTAATTATCTCTTTAGATGTTCTTATATGCCGGTATAGCCCGTTATTCCGGGCTTTTCCGGCACTTTTCATATCGGAAGAACCTCACAAATCTTTTTATTACCCCTTATGTTTTCGCTCTCAAAAGTAGTAAAAGCAGTAGTAAATTCTGCGTACTACTTATGCCGCCTTGGTTTCCTCGGCGCTTTCCGCCGCAGGCTCCGGCTTGGCCTCTGCGGTGGTTTTTGCCTTGGCTTGCAGCCGTTCCATTTCCTCCTGTGCGGAATGGAAAGTAGCGTGGGCGTAATAGTTCAGCGTCATTACAATGTTGGCGTGTCCCATGATGTACTGCAATGCCTTGGGGTTCATGCCCGCGTTTGCCATTCTGGTACAGAATGTATGCCGCATGGTGTGCGGCGTCATCACATCGGGCAGCGGCTCCTTGTGGCACTTGTTGTACTTCTTGGCAAGGCACTTGAACATGGCGTCATAGTTGACGGCGGTTTTGGGCAGACCGTCCCGGTTCAGGAACAGGAAGTCCTTATAACCGTCAACCTCAATGCACCTGCCGTCCCTGCGCTTCTTCAACACGCGCTCAAACGCTTCATAGGCGGCTGCGCTCATAGGCACTTGACGGAATCCGCTTTCTGTTTTTGGCGCTTCGGTATAGTAACCGTCCTCGGTGCTTCTCAAAAGCTGGTGGTCTACATTCACAAAGCGCTTCTCAAAATTCAGGTCGGCTGGCGTCAGGCCGCAGAGTTCGGAAATACGAAGCCCGGTTTCCAGCAGGATCACCACCTCGTCATAATACTTGGCATAGACGGGATCGTTCTGCATGAAGTCCAAAAGCTCGTTTTCCTGTGTAGGGGTAAGCGGCACCTTTGGTACGGTATCGTCGTTGATAACCTCATTGATCTGGAAGTCAAAGGGATTCTTGCGGAGGCAATCGTCCTGTACGGCCATATAAAAGATGGCTTTTAAGGAACGCTTGCTGTTGCAGATGGTGTTGTAGGCAACGCCCTTTTCCTGCATACGCAAGGCCCATTCTTTCGCGTCAGACAGCTTCACGCTGTCAATGCTGGCCGCGCCCAGCTTATCTTCGGACAGAAGTTTCATCAACTGCTGGCGGCTCTTTTGGGTTCCTTTCCGCACATTCCCGCGCTGCCGGGTGTACTTTTCATAAAGCTGGCACACGGTCATTTTCTTGCCGATGGTGTCTATCCCGTCGTCAAGGTCTTTCTGTATCTGCTTGATTTTCTCGCGCAGGGAAAGACAGGGCCGTTTCCCGGCAGGTACTTTGTCGGTGGGTACTAACTTCCATGAGTAAACAAACTGGGGTTCTCCAAAGGTGTTAATGTATTTGTAAGCGTATCTTCCATCTGATCGCTGGCTCTCTCCAGACTTCAAAAGGCGGCCTTTGTTGTCCCGTCTTTTTTCATCTCGTTCTTTTCTTGGCATTTCGTCATGCTCCTTTCCATGACGGAAAGAGCCTTGACACGCTTATAACCTATTATAACACGCGCAAGGCCCTTTTTCACTATATTGTGTCAAGGGAATCAATGATTTTTTCAAACTGCTTCCGCTTGATCTGGATGCGGTTGCCGTTCAGGATCACCCAGCCAGCGGTGGGGTTTTCCTCGGAAAGCCGACGCAGTTTGTTTTCCCCAATCCGAAAATATTTGGACGCTTCCTCAATGGTAAGCGTGTATTTTTCCCAAATAGGCACATCGTTATTACTCATAACAAGGCCCCCTTTCTTTTCAAAACAAAGGTTGTTTTTGTGAAAGTGGGCAGAAAAGAACGGACGGCTGCTGGCACAGCTCCACGGGAATCTCACCCCCGCGTGGTTCTCACGCGGCCCTGCTCGTTGCCTGCGACGCTTCAAACGCTCGGACTACGACGGCAAGGGAGTATCATTGTCCTATCTGCGCGTCGTCGCCCGCAGGCTGCCACACCTGCTTTACGGCACGGTAAAATCGCTCCGCTTACCCCAATGAGGGAAAGCCTCTTGGCGCACCTGCCGCCCGGCTCGGCACAGACAGAATGTATCCGTCTGCCCTATGACGCGCCGCCATTGTCCTGCGGGCGTATTTGTCAAGGAGCAAAGGGGCCGCCAGGAAAACAGGCAGGCGGGGAAAGGGAAAGCCGCCTGTCTATGGCCGGGGCCTTAACCGTCAGTCGCCAATGGGACTAACGATGGAATGGATCAGCTTGATTTGCAATCGGCGCTTCATATACTCGTCAATGCAGATATGAGGCTGGCCGCTGCCGTCATAGAGCGTCCGGGTACACAGCTTATTGATATAGCCGTCGTAATGCTGCAAGACACGCTCCACGGCTTCGGCGTTACCGGCGCAGGCCGCGTCGATCACAAAATCCGGCAGAGGGCTTTTGCCCTTGTAACTGGATTGCTTCATCCGCGTTTAACCTCCCTCCGGCATGAACGCCATCAATTTTATACGCAAGTCTTTCAGGGTGCTTGTCCTGTGGCGCTGTACTGCGCTGCGGGACATTCCCATCAGGCGGCCGATTTCTTCGTCAGTCAAATCCAGAACAAAGCGGAGAATCAAAATACTCTGCTCGTCTTTTGGCAGGCTGGCAAACGCTTCGGCCACAAGCTCGTTGTCGATATGTAGGTCATAGCCATGCGAACTGAATGTAAAGCTGTCGCAGGAATACCGATCTACGGTCGAGAGCTTGTCCCAATCAGCCGGGGAAACAGCGTCCAGCGACACTTCACGGTCGCGGCGGCACTTCATTTCCCGCAGATAATCTATCGCCTCATGGTACAGAACCAGCTTGCAGTAGCGGTCAAACTGGCTCCATTCACCGTATTTGCGGGGGATCGCTTCCATCTTCTCACCCCCTTTCTATGGGGGATGTGGTGGTTCTCTCCCTTTCCGCCAATAGAGCGAATGGAATCTCTCTGGCTGCCCGCTAAACGCCTCCTTTTTTCACTTTTTTGAAATTTCTTTTTGCGCCGGATAGCAGGCCGCAGGAAACAACAAAATTCGCCCGGCAGGTCAAAGACCCACAGGGCGAAACAAAAAGCAATATGTTCTTTCCCTACATGGTATAGTACATACGCACAGCCGCTTGTCCCCGCTGCCGGGGGACGGCTTTTTTTGACAGGCTAATCCCTGTCGGATTTTGTCGAAGTAGTTTTCGTTGCATAGCGGCTCCCTCCTAAAGCCGCCATGCCAGAACACGGTGCAGGGGTCGTCGAAGCAAAAAAACGGCGGCCTTGATCTACTCAAAACCGCCGTATCCGTCAGTGATACAGGAAAGCGCACGAAATCCTCTGCCCGTCAGCGGTTTTTTTCTTTTCCCCGCTGTGGAGGCAGATGTTTGAATATGTAGGCTCGTTTCATTCCACAAAGAACAGAACCTGCCGGATCAGCTCCGGGATATTGACCGGGGCGGTGATATAGTCGTTCACGCCCTCATGCCGGTATTCATATTCCGTGGCAGGGTCGTTGTTCTCGGTGAGGATAAAGAACGGCAGAAGCCGGACAGGGGGATTCTTCATTTGGAACATCCCCGCCACCCGCCGTAGCGTATGAAACAGCTCCATTGCTGTGCCGTCCGGCAGTTCCAGATCGCACAAGATCAGTTCTATTTCCTTATCCTCAAAAATCCGGCGCTTGGCTTCCCAAATCGAGGAAACCAGAATCAGGTCAAAGCCCTTTTGTAGCATAGCAGCCCGCAGCACTTCGGCGCTGGTATCTTCTGCATAGACAGAGAGCAGCTTGTGAAAAGTCGGGGCCTTTTCGCCGGATAACTGCCGGTAGGCGTATTCCACCAGCTTATCTTGTAGTAGCAGTCCTTTCATTTTGTCCATGCACAGCGTCGCGCCCCGGCGCATAGCTTCCTGTTCGTAGTCGTCCTTGTCATGACAGGACGCCAGAATAAAAGGCAGCTCCTTGTCTGCGGCCCGCACCTCGTCCAGAAAGTCCATGCCGGAACCGTCCGGCAGGTCGAGATCACAGCAGACCACCAGCGGCATTTCCTCTTGGATGGCGGTCCGCGCTTCTTTCAGCGTACAAGCCGTTTTTACCGGGTAGCCCCGGTGCTGTAAGTATTTTTGCAGGCACCATGTATAGGTGTCGCTGTCGTCGATCAGCAGTATCTTTTTCATGTGTCCTCACCCCCAATATTGATTTACCACAAGCATAAACTACAAATGTTACACAAATGTCCGAGGTGCCTTTGATTTCGACAGAAAAACAGGCTGAATTGTTACAAAGCTCGGACATTTCAAAAGAATTTTTTGAAAAATACTAAAGAAGCGGAGCAGCTAAAATCTGCTCCGCTTCGATATGATTGATCTAAGGATGTTTTGCTATTTGATTAAACTCACTCTGTCAACCGCAATCGCTCCACAACTGGAAGGTTAACGTCAGTTTTGTAGACCCATATAGGCACAATAAGGCAGATTAGCAACACCAGTCCAGACACCAGCACCAGTGGGATAAATGGATAGGAGAAAACAGCATAATAGGCCACTTTACTAAAAATCATATATAGCAAGATGAAGATTGCTGTTCCAATGGTGACTGCAAGGGAAAGGGAAACGCCCCAATAATAGAAACCTTCCATAAATAGCATTCGTTTGATTTGTCGCTTTGTCATTCCAATGCTTTCAAGAACAGCTAATTCATAGCGCCGAGTATTTACATTGACAACCATTGTATTGACAAAGTTCATGACACCAACAAGCAGCAGGATCACGGACAACCCTGTTCCTAAAACCTTTGCTGTAATGAGATATTCCTGCATTTCTTCTCGCCGTTCATATCGGGATATAATATCAATGTTAGCTTGTGATGCGGTGATTTGCTTTAATTCTTGCAGTATACTTTCGTCATGTTGACCATCCGTATCAAAGGCCACGCGGAACACTCTATATTGCGGAAAGAGTTCTTTCAAAGCTGTTTGACTAATATACAAATCAGGAGCCGTCCCTCTCTCATTGCCTCCTCCTGCTCGAAACCCTTCATTCAAATAACCGTTCGCTACAATAAAGGAATGCTGTCCGTTCTGCGTCTGGATTGTTATTTCCTGCCCCGGCTGAATAAGGTCTTCTACTGTTTTGGACAGCAGCACAACCTTTCCTTGTTCAAAGGCAGACGTGTCAATAGGCAAGTTTAAGGTTTTATTGATTTCTTCCAAATATGCACTGTCAATTCCAAAAACCCCGCTAAAAAAGTTTTGCTGATAATTTTCTAATTTTGCCGGATCAGAAAAATCAATGCCGTTTACTCCGTCTAATGACGCAAGAAACTCGTGAAATACAGCATCGTCATATACAACATCTGCTGCTACTTGAGGATAAGGTGCATAGGTCAACCTCAAATTCTCAATGCCGTCAAGCTGACCAATCTCTGAAACCATTTCGCTGGAAATTAAATCTTCTCTTTCGTGGATACTATATGTGAGTGCAAAATCGCTTACTCCCCATTGGCTCACATAATTCTCCGGGCTTAAACCATGTAATAGCCCTGTGACGACAAGGAACAAGGAAAGGCCGAAAAAAAGCGATGCAAAAACAAGGGTTGTACTCTTAGCATTACGAAAGACATTGTTCCATGCCATTCTGGACAACTTCATTTTGCTACAATTTCTGGCGCTGCTCTTTGTGCTGGCTGCTGTATATTGGAGTGCTGCTATTGGTGAAACATTTCCGGCAATTTTGGCGGGCTTCATGCTTGCAATCATAACGGTAATGAACGTAAATATGGCCGCTCCTATGAAAATAAACGGCGAAAAAGATACTTTTGTTCCCACATCAGAATTTGTTGAATACATCATATTCAGGAAGTAAGGAACAATGCCAAAGGAAACAACCGCACCAAGTAACAGACCAATCGGAATACCAATACAAGAGATTCTGATTGCCTGCTTATAGATAATTCTCTTTATCTGCCTTTGGGTCGTTCCAATCGTTTTAAGACGGCCATAGAATTGCACATCTTTTACGACAGAGACATAAAGAATATTATAAATCAGCAGATAGCCGCTAAAGGATATAAAAACTGCTAAAATTATTACAGCTAAAATAATAGTTCCACCATTTGCCTGTTCTAATGGTACAATTTCAAATGTTTGCCCTTCTGTAAAGTCAATCTCACGCCGCAATCTTTCACAGTTTTTGTCAGCATTATCATTGCCTTGAAAACGGATCATTGCCGTAACACTATTATCCAGTGATACATTTAAGCTATCCTTAAAAGCGGATGAAACATAAACATAACCACGATTATTTGTGCGCATTGGAATGTAGTCCGTATAGTAGCCCGACAGCAAAAAGGTGTCTGAGACATAATTATAGCTATCGCCAATTTGGTACGACAACACAATCTCCATCCCTATTTGCGGATCAGAAATGCCCATCTGTTCAAGCACCCATGTAGGTAGCATAATTTCGTTTTTACTTGATGGGTAATTTCCTACAACACTTGATATAGTAGGCAGACGGTGGGTTCCCCACTCGGTATCATCTATCCAAACTATACCTAATCTCGCATTTTGCAGTTGCTCTGTATCAACACTGCCTAAACGCTGCTGTATACCTACGTCAAGGACAAGGTTTGATTTTGAAATTTCAACCAACTGATTTTCTGTTACATTTGTGATTCCGACATCAGCGGTAGTTCCCATTAACCGAATTTGTTGCATTTGGTAGGTTTCAAAGTAACTAAAACCAATACTGAATGTCGCAGTTATCATAAATGCAGTTAGCGCCAGAGCAATGATTGCAAATAAATTACGCTGCCGTTCATGG
>ENA-OZLF01000344-OZLF01000344.1-human-gut-metagenome-genome-assembly--contig:-NODE-344-length-10317-cov-4.684662_pt1 | contig 10317 bp, 10 predicted proteins | sample MGYA00243860_ERZ653785 | MGnify/ENA primary metagenome ERZ653785 (study PRJEB26926, sample SAMN06164580) | human gut metagenome | biome: ENVO:00009003; feature: ENVO:2100002; material: ENVO:00002003...
CATCAGAGCCGCGTATTCGAGCGCTTCTACCGCGTGGACAAGAGCCACTCCAAGGCGGTCGGCGGTACGGGCCTCGGCCTTTCCATCGTCAAGCACGCCGCGCAGTATCACAATGCCCGTCTGGAGCTGCAAAGCGATGTCGGAAAAGGCACCGAGATCCGCATCTTTTTCCCCGCCGCGAGACCTGCGTCCCCTTCGTAAAGAGCTTATGCACGCGCCCATCCTGATTTGCATATCAGGGGCGCCTGCGGCGAATGAAAACCGTTTACGATTTCCACAATGCTTCGGAGCTTATAAGGGGAATCATGCCGGACAGCAAAAATCGCGAGCCCTCCGCTTGTCAAAAAGACTTTTTGACAAGCGCAAGCGCCTTCGTATGCAGTGCATACGAAGGCGCTTTTGTTCCTTTATGATCATTCCAGCGCGTCAAAGGCCGGCTTGAAGCTTTCGAGCTTTGAGAGGCTGCACATCGCGTTCCACGCCATGAAGCCGCCGTCCAGTCCGTTTTCCTGAAGCGCCCGGATCTGGCCGGCGATCTCCTCTGCGCCGTAGGTGTTGTACGGCGTGCGGATGGCGTCATACGCCTGGATCCAGGTTCGCACAATGGCGGGACTCGGCGTCTCGCTCTGACGCTCCGCTGCCTTTGCGCCCCAGTCGAGAAGCGTCTCATACGGATGCTCCCACGGACGGTATGTGCCGTTCTGGGCAAAGTGGTCGGGATACGGCATGCCGCTGATGACGTCAACGACATTGCTGATGGCAGGCCAGTACTGACCGTAGGAGGTGACATAGGGGTTGTTCGTCTCACCGAAAACGTCGGCGCTGACGTACACGCCCACGTCATGCAGCTCCTCCACGGCGTACATCAAAAAGCGCTGGATGGCCTGCGCCTTTGTCTCGCCGTACGTGTTGTGATAGTCGATGTTGCCGTTTTTCTCATACTGATACGTCCCGTCGGGGAACCGGACGTAGTCAAACTGGATCTCGTTGAAGCCCATGCTCTGCACGGCCTCCTTCGCCAGCGCGACCTTGTACTCCCACACATAGCGGCAGAAGGCGCTCGGCCAGTAGCTGTTGGCAATGTAGAGCGGCTCGCCGTCCGTGTCGTTGATGCCGTATTCCGGATGGTCGGTGACAAAGAAGGAATCGTTGAAGGTCGTCAGCCGCCCGATCGCATAAAAGCCTGCGTCCTTGATCTTCTGAATGGCGGTCTGGTATTCCTCAAACGTGTTGTTGGCATACTTCCCGGTCGTGGGAGAGTATTTGTCATAGACGCTGGAGGGGTAGCCGACGCTCGTGCCGTCGATGATGTTGACGACAAAGGCGTTGATCTTTGTCGTTTTCGCGTAGGCGATGTAGGCGTCGATGTCCGCGAGGATCTTCGGGTCGCAGGTCAGATAGATGGCATAGACATGCTCCGGCATGACATTGTCCGCAAAGCTCGCCTTTTCCGTGGGGTAATAATAGAGGCTTGCGCCGTCGCCGCCGTCATAGCGGTCCTCACGGCTGGCGTGCGTCATGTAGATGCCGAAGCGGTCATAGACCTCCATCGCCTCGTCGTAGTCCGCCGCGACATATTTGCCGCTGATATAGCCGGTCTTGCCGCGCGGCGTGCGGACATGATACTGGTGCACCACGCCGTTTGCCGTCTTGTCATAGCCCAGCACCGTCAGCTCCGTTCCCTGCTCGACCAACTCGCCCAGCTCAATGGAGTCCTCCGTCATGCGAAGGTTCTGCGGTGTGCGGACAAAGACTTTTTTCTCCTGAACAACAGCTTGCTCATCGTCTGTCAGATTGTCCTCGCAGATGTAGCCGTACTGCGGCACGTCCAGATACGTCAGATAATAGAGCTTTCCGTCACGCTCGAGCATGTCGGACGTGGAAAAGGTCACCTGCCCGCCGCGTGCGACCGTTCCGCTCTGTGTGAAGTTCCGGTCATAGTAGGCGATCTCCGGTGCATCCGCGCAGAGCCACGCCGTCTGATACGGCTTCTCCGCAGTGACCTCCGGCTCCTCCCCGGGCGCTTTTCGTCCGCCGGCCAGCACACAGATCAGAAGGATCAGCGCGATCAGCACCAGCACTGCGAGCAGCGCCAGCCATGTATTCTGGCGCAGAAACCGAAGCACCTGCTCGCGGCGGTGCATTCTGCGGGCCTCAGCCGCCGGATTTTTCCGCTTTTTTGCGCTGCGTTTCATGATAACGCTCCCTAACATTGAGATGGGCATATTATACACCAACTTTTTTCGAATTTCCACCTTTTCCGCCAACATTGTGAATTATGGCTGAAATTTGGCGATTTTTCTTCCCTCTTGCTCCATTTTCCCGTCATTTGATTTTGGTTTTCAATCTTTCTGCGCCATTTTTCCTTGAAAAGTGAAAATTTGTCACCATTATGTAAACCCGTTTTTCAAACTTTTTTCAAAGTTCGGATGACATAATATATATTACGTTTTCTCTTTTGCCTGCTTATTCGATTTTTCCGGTGCAGCCACAGCAGGGAGCGCGCCGGAAAAATGGCGTTTTTCTTTGTGCAGCAATTGACAATTCTCCGCGCACGCGATACAATGTTGCCAAGTCATATTATATTTGAAGCGTTTTCTTATGAAGCGTTCTGTTTCTTGCGCATTTGCTCGTTTTTGCTTTGCTATGACGGCATAGTAAAGGTAATTTGTGATGCGTAAAAAAGCTTTTATCGTATTTTTTGCGGCGCAGATTACACTGTGCCGCTTTTTTATTTCTTCTGATTCGGAGGGAAGATCATGCTTGTCATTCTCAGGCACAATATTTCCGAGGAAAAGCGGGATCAGCTCATCGGCTGGCTTCAGTCGCAGCAGCACGGCGTCCACATTTCCGTCGGTTCTTATCATACCGTTCTCGGTCTCATCGGCGACACCAGCCGCATCGATATCGACCGTATCCGCAGCCTTGACATCGTTGAGTCCGTCAAGCAGGTCAGCGATCCTTTCAGATGCTCCAGCCGCAAATCCCACCCCGAGGACACTGTGGTCGAGGTCGGAAACGTCAAAATCGGCGGCGGGCACTTCTGCACGATCGCAGGGCCGTGCTCGGTTGAAAGCGAGGAGCAGATCGTCACCATCGCAAGGGAAGTCAAGCACGCAGGTGCAGATCTCCTGCGCGGCGGCGCTTTCAAGCCGCGCACCTCGCCTTACGCTTTTCAGGGGCTCAAGGCAGAGGGGCTCGAGCTTCTGAAGATCGCACGGCAGGAGACGGGACTTCCCATCGTCTCCGAGATCATGGGCGTCAACGCCCTCGATCTTTTCGAGGACGTGGACGTCATTCAGGTCGGCGCGCGCAATATGCAGAACTTCGACCTTCTGACGGAGCTTGGAAAGCTCGACAAGCCGGTCCTCCTCAAGCGCGGTCTTGCCAGCACATTGAAGGAGCTTTTGATGAGCGCGGAGTATATCATGGCCGGCGGCAACGCGCGCGTCATCCTCTGTGAGCGCGGCATCCGTACCTTCGAGACCGATACCCGCAACACGCTCGACCTGTCCGCCGTGCCGATGCTGCACGAGCTGAGCCATCTGCCCGTGATCGTCGATCCGAGCCACGCGACCGGCATTGCCGCGCTTGTACCGCCGATGTCTCTCGCCGCGGCGGCATGCGGCGCAGACGGCATCATCGTCGAGGTGCACAACGCCCCCGCACACGCGCTGTGCGACGGCATGCAGGCGCTCACACCGCCGCAGTTCGCGGCGCTTGCCGAAAAGCTGCGCCGTGTGCGCGAGGTGATCGCATGAGCGCCATCGGAATCCCCACCCCCATGGCGGCGTGCCTTCCGGCTGCGGACAATGACAAAAAGAAAAAGGAGGCAGCGGCCTGCCGATGAAAAGCATACACATCCATGCCTCCAAAAGCTATGACGTACTGGTCGGGCGCGGGCTTCTGCGCACGGCAGGCACGCACATCGCCGCTGTGACCGGTAGTGCGTGTGCCGCCGTCATCTCCGATGACTGTGTTTTCCGCCTTTACGGCGAAGCGCTCTGCGCCTCGCTGGAGGCCGCGGGGCTGCGCACCGTGCATCATGTATTTCCGCGCGGTGAAGGCTCCAAAAATCTTCTGGAATATGCAAAGATCCTGAATTTTCTCGCCGAAAACCGCGTTACGCGCTCCGATGTGCTGGTCGCGCTGGGCGGCGGCGTTACGGGCGACCTCGGCGGCTTTGCCGCGGCGACCTATCTGCGCGGCATTTCGTTCGTGCAGCTTCCCACCACGCTTTTGGCCGCGGTCGATTCCTCGGTCGGCGGCAAGACCGCAGTGGATCTTCCCGCCGGAAAAAATCTCGCGGGCGCGTTCTATCAGCCCGATCTGGTGCTATGCGACCTTGACACGCTGGACACACTTCCGCGCGAGACATTTCTGGACGGCTGCGCCGAGGTCATCAAGTACGGCGTGCTCGGAAGCCGCACTCTGTTTGACACACTGGCGGAGATCCCGTCCGGCGAGACGCTCGAGGCAGTCGTGGCTGCCTGCGTGGAGCAAAAGCGCGACATCGTGCAGTGCGATGAATTTGACCGCGGGATGCGCCAGCTTCTGAACCTCGGCCACACCTTCGGCCACGCGGTCGAGACCTCCAGCCGCTTCACGCTCTCACATGGGAAAGCCGTCTCCATCGGCATGGCCATGGTCGCGCGTGCGGCGTGCATGCGCGGGCTCTGCGGGGAGAACGTGCGCAACGCCATTTCGGACAGGCTCACGCACTACGGTCTTCCGACCGTCTGCCCCTATTCTGCCGACATGCTGCTCGGTGCGCTTTGCGCTGATAAGAAGATCTTCGGCTCCACGCTCCATCTCATCGTTCCGGCTGAGATCGGCCTCTGCCGCATTCTGCCCGTGCCGGTCGCGGAGCTTCCCGGCTGGCTGCATGACGGAGGCGCTCTATGAACATCACCATTGCCCCCGGCCCGCGCACAGGCAGCATCCGCGTGCCCGCCTCCAAATCACAGGCGCACCGGCTGCTGATCTGCGCGGCGCTCGGAACACATCCGGTCCGCCTGAGGCTGGACGGGCGCTCCAGGGACATTGACGCGACCGCCGGCTGCCTCCGCGCACTCGGCGCAGAGATTAAGGTGCAGGATGACGCGCTGACCGTCAGCCCCATCCGCGCCGTGCCGCAGGCGCCGTGCCATCTTTTTTGCGGCGAAAGCGGCTCCACGCTTCGCTTTCTGCTGCCGGTCTGCGGCGCGCTCGGCGCGCAGGCCGTCTTCCACATGGAGGGCCGCCTCCCCGAGCGCCCGCTTGCACCGCTTGACAAGCAGCTTCTCGCCCACGGCATGACCCTGCGGCAGGAGGGCGCACTTTTATACGCGGGCGGACGGCTCACAGGCGGTGCGTTCTCCCTGCCGGGAAGTGTCTCCTCCCAGTTTGTCTCCGGGCTTTTGATGGCACTGCCGCGCGTGGAGGGCGAAAGCCTTCTGACGCTCACAGACGCGCTCCAGTCCGCCGGATATGTCGATATGACGCTGGACGCGCTGCGGCTTTCCGGTGTTTCGGCTGAAAAAACACCGGAAGCCTTCCGCATCCCCGGCGGCCAGACCTTTTCTCTGCCGGAAGCGTGCGCAGTCGAGGGCGACTGGTCAAGCGCAGCATTCTTTCTCTGTGCGGGCGCTTTTTCCGCGCGTGGCATCCGCGTGTGCGGGCTGCGCGCAGACTCGTCTCAGGGTGACCGCGCCGTACTCGCGCTTCTGCGGCGCTTCGGCGCACAGGTCGAGGCGCATGAGGACGGCGTTCTTGTCCGGCACGGCACGCTGCGCGGCATCCGCATCGACGCGGCGCAGATCCCGGATCTTATCCCGGCGCTGGCCGTGACTGCCGCCGGAGCCGTGGGCACGACCGTGATCGAGAATGCGGCACGTCTTCGCCTCAAGGAATCCGACCGTCTGCAAACGACGGCGGCGCTGCTCCGGGCGCTCGGCGCAGCGGTCACGGAGCTGCCGGACGGTCTTGTGATCGAGGGCAGGGGCCGTCTTTCCGGCGGCACGGTCAGCGCATACGGTGATCACCGCATCGCCATGTCCGCTGCGCTTGCTGCCGCGCTTGCCGAGTCTCCCGTCACCGTGACCGGCGCGGAGAGCGTGGAAAAATCCTACCCCCGGTTCTGGAACGATCTTCGATCGCTGAAAGGAGATGCAGTATGAGCAACACCTTCGGCCGCAACCTCACCGTCACGATCTTCGGCCAATCGCATTCCCCTGCCATCGGCGTCACACTGGACGGCTTTCCGGCAGGAATGCCCATCGACTTTGCGGCGCTCTCCCGCTTTCTTGCCCGCCGCGCGCCGGGCAGCAGCCCGCTTTCGACTGCAAGAAGGGAAGCGGATGCGCCGGAGTTTCTTTGCGGTCTTGCAGACGGCGTCACCTGCGGCGCGCCGCTCACCGCACTCATCCGCAACACCGACATCCGCCCACAGGATTATGCGGCGCTTCAAAATGTGCCGCGCCCCGGTCACGCCGACTATACGGCAAGCGTCCGCTACGGCGGACATCAGGACCGTTCGGGCGGCGGGCAGTTTTCCGGCCGCCTGACGGCTCCGCTCTGCGTTGCAGGCGGGCTGTGCCTGCAATTTCTGGCGCGCCGCGGCGTGCGCATCTCCGCGCGCATCGTCTCCATCGGCAGCGTCTGTGACGAGGCTCCCTTCGACGCCTCTGTCAGTGAAAAGCCCTTTCCGGTCGTGACCGACGGCATCGGGGAAGATATGCAGCGTGCCATTGTAAGCGCCAGAAACGAGGGGGATTCCCTCGGCGGCGTGATCGAATGCCGCGTGGATGGTCTTCCCGCGGGGCTTGGCGCACCGATGTTCGACGGCATGGAAAATCGCATCTCCCAAATCGTCTTTGCCGTTCCCGCCGTGAAGGGGATCGAGTTCGGTGCGGGCTTTGCCGCCGCAGGGATGCGCGGCAGTGAGCACAATGACGCCTTCCGCACAGAAAACGGGCGCGTCGTGACCGAGACGAACCACTCCGGCGGCATTCTCGGCGGCATCACAAACGGAATGCCCCTTCTTTTCCGCGCCGCCGTCAAGCCGACGCCCTCCATTGCACGCACGCAGCGGAGCGTCGACCTTGAGACGATGGAAAACACCACTCTGGAGATCCGCGGCCGCCACGACCCGTGCATCGTGCCGCGCGCCGTCCCGTGCATGGAAGCCGCCGCCGCCATCGCGATCATGGACGCATGGCTGGACGCGCCCCAAACGGAGGAAGCACGATGGATTTGAGCGAATACCGAACGAAAATCGACGAGATCGACCGGCAGCTTGTCTCTCTCTTTGCCGAGCGCATGGCGACGGCGGCGGACATCGCCGCCTATAAAAAGGCGCATCATCTGCCGGTTCTGGACGCAGCGCGCGAGCGGCAGAAGCTCCGCCAGATTGCGGAGCTGGCACCCGCCGCCCTTCAGAACGAGACGCAAACGCTCTACCGGCTGCTGTTTGCACTGAGCCGCAGCTATCAAAACCGCCTGCTCGGACGCACGTCTCCGCTTCACAGCGAGATCGAACAGGCCATTTCCGACACGCCGCAGCTTTTCCCCACACGCGCGGCCATTGCCTGTCAGGGCGTGGAGGGTGCCTACTCTCAGCTCGCGTGCGAGCGTCTGTTCTGCACACCGGAGATTTCGTATTTCCCGGATCTGGACGCGGTTTTTGCCGCTGTGGACGAGGGTCTGTGCCGCTACGCCGTCGTGCCGCTGGAAAGCAGCACCGTCTGCGACCTGATGATGCGCTGCAATTTCCGCATCGTGCGGAGCGTCCGGCTCAGATCCGACTGCTGCCCGACGTCCGCTGTGGGAGAGGGGTCTTCCGAGTCGGCGCAGGGCGGCAATTCCACGCGCTTTCTCTGCATTTCCAAGCAGCTTGAGATCTATCCCGGAGCCGACCGCACCAGCCTGATGATGACGCTCCCGCGCGAGCCAGGCGCGCTTGCAGATGTGCTGTCGTGCCTCAGCGCGCTGGGCATCAGCCTCGGCAGGCTCGAAAGCCGCGCGGCATGCACGTTCTATTTTGAACTGGAGGCGCCGGTCAGTTCCCCGCAGTTTTTGCAGTGCATGGAGGAACTGGGCAAAATCAGCGACGGCTGCTCCAATCTTGGCAGCTACAGTGAGGTGGTCTGAATGCTGCGCTGCGGACTTCTTGGCGGGAAGCTGGGTCACAGCTACTCCCCTGCCATTCATCACGAGCTCGGCGACTATGCGTACCGGCTCTACGAAAAAACGCCTGAGGAGCTTCCCGCCTTTCTGACCGGCGGCAGCTTTGACGGGCTGAACGTCACAATTCCGTATAAAAAGGCCGTCATGCCCTACTGCGCGGCGCTCTCCGAGACGGCGCGGCGCGTTGGCTGCGTCAATACGCTTGTCCGCCGTGCGGACGGGACGCTCTACGGAGACAACACCGACGTGTTCGGCTTTGAGCGGATGCTGCGCGCCACCGCTGTGTGCCCCGAGGGAAAAAAGGCGCTTGTTTTCGGCAGCGGCGGCGCGTCTGCCACGGCGTGCGACGTCCTTGGCCGCGCAGGCGCGCAGGTCGTCTGTATTTCACGCAGCGGTGCGGACAATTACGAAAATCTCAGCCGTCACCGCGACGCGCAGATCCTCGTCAACACCACGCCCCTCGGCATGTATCCGAACAACGGCGCTGCACCCGCAGACCTGAGGGCATTTCCGCACTGTGCCTGTGTGCTGGATGTGATCTATAACCCGGCGCGGACGGCGCTGCTCTTGCAGGCGGAGGCGCTCGGCATTCCGCACGCCGGCGGGCTGGAAATGCTCGTGGCACAGGCCGTGCGCAGCAGCGAGCAGTTCACCGGCTGCACGATCCCGGATGCGCGGATCGCAGAGATCACACGAACGCTCAGCCGCGCAATGCAGAACATCGTCCTGATCGGTATGCCGGGCTGCGGAAAAAGCACCATCGGCAGGCTGCTTGCGGCGCGGCTCGGCCGGGAACTGCTCGACGCCGATGTCGCCGTGGAGGCGGCCGCCGGATGCACGATCCCAGAGATCTTCCGGGCCGGCGGCGAGGCTGCCTTCCGCGCGCAGGAGACCGCGGCGCTCCGGTCGCTCGGCGCGCGCTCCGGCTGCGTCATCGCGACCGGCGGCGGCTGTGTGACGCGAGCGGAAAACTATCCCCTGCTCCATCAGAACAGCGTGATCGTCTGGCTCCGGCGCGACGCTGCGCGCCTGTCCACACGCGGCCGCCCGCTGTCGCAGGGCGCGGATCTGCCTGCCATGTATGCCGCGCGTGCGCCGCTCTACGAGCGCTTCAGCGACTGCGCCGCCGACAACAACGGCGCCCCGGAGCAGACGGTCGAGAACATCTTGGAGGTGCTTGCATGAACTTTCTGATTCTGAACGGCCCGAACCTCAACCTGCTCGGTCTGCGCGAGCCTGCCGTCTACGGCACGCGCGATTATGCCGCGCTGATACGCTTTGTGCAGGACGCCTGCCGGGAGGCGGGTGCAGCGTGCGAGGTCTTTCAGTCCAACCATGAGGGCGTCCTTGTGGACAAAATCCAGGCGGCATACGATGTGTTCGACGGCATCATCATCAATCCCGCCGCCTATACGCACACCAGCATCGCCATTCTCGATGCACTCAAGGCCGTCGCCATTCCGGCGGTCGAGGTGCATCTGTCCGATGTCAGCCGCCGCGAAGGCTTCCGCCAGATCTCCTACGCCGGTATGGCATGTGTGAAGACGTACATGGGGCTCGGCTTTGACGGCTACCGTGAGGCGATTTTCTTCCTGAAGAAATATCTGCAAGAAAACGCGCAGGCGCGGCCTTGAGCCGCACCTGCGCTGCACTTTCTACGAAGCTTCCCCGAAAGGCCGAAAACTCCCACCGGGCAAGCCCGGTGGGAGTTCTTTCTGTTATCTGGCGGCACTGCTGCAGCGCCAAGCTGTGCGAGATGGCGTTCTATTAGAACACGCCCTGCTCGTACATGGCCTGTGCGACCTTCTTGAAGCCGGCGATATTGGCGCCTGCGACCAGATCGTAGCCAAGGCCGTACTCCTCCGCAGCCTCTGCGGAGACCTTATGGATGTTGACCATCATCTTGTGCAGCTGAGCGTCGACTTCCTCTGCGCTCCAGCTCAGGCGCTCGGAGTTCTGGCTCATTTCGAGACCGGAAACGCCGACACCGCCCGCGTTGACAGCCTTGGACGGAGCAACGATCATGTGCTTCTGCTCACGCAGATAGTTCAGAGCGTCGTTCGTGGTGGGCATGTTGGCGACCTCGATGTAGTACTTGACACCGGAGGCAGCGATCTTCTCAGCAGCTGTCTCTTATACACATCTCCGAGC
>ENA-OZLF01000351-OZLF01000351.1-human-gut-metagenome-genome-assembly--contig:-NODE-351-length-10179-cov-3.429178_pt1 | contig 10179 bp, 9 predicted proteins | sample MGYA00243860_ERZ653785 | MGnify/ENA primary metagenome ERZ653785 (study PRJEB26926, sample SAMN06164580) | human gut metagenome | biome: ENVO:00009003; feature: ENVO:2100002; material: ENVO:00002003...
CGAGATAGGCTCCGGTCTCGTGGGCTCGGAGATGTGTATAAGAGACAGGTATTTCCCTGCTTAAGATTCTTTTTACCAATGAATGCATTTTCCGCTGTGCCTATTGCCAGAATAACTGCAACAATGATGTGCCAAGGGCTTCCTTTACACCGGACGAAGTCTGTACCCTTACCATGGAATTTTACCGCAGAAATTATATTGAAGGTCTTTTCTTAAGCTCCGGTATTCTCATCAGCCCGAATTATACTATGGAATTGATTTATCAGACACTTTACCAGCTCCGTGTCCGCCATCATTTTAACGGATATATTCATGTAAAAGCTATTCCCGGTGCCGACCCGGTTCTCATTGAAAAAGTAGGCTTTCTTGCTGACCGTATGAGCATTAATCTGGAGCTTCCGACCGCAGACGGACTGAAGACTCTTGCACCAAATAAGTCCCGCAAAACCATCTTAAAGCCCATGCGTCTGATTCAAAATGGCATTATGGAAAATCAGAATGAGCTGATGGTTTACCATAAGACCCCGAAATTTGTACCGGCAGGCCAAAGCACCCAGATGATTATCGGTGCCACCCCGGAAAACGATTATCAGATTATGAAGGTAGCAGAAGGCTTATACCAGAATTTCCAGTTGAAACGAGTCTTCTACTCAGCCTTTGTCAATGTAAATCACAATTCCAATCTGCCAACCCTTCCCGGTGGTCCGCCCCTTCTGCGGGAACACCGCCTGTATCAGGCAGACTGGCTGCTGCGGTTTTATGGGTTTAAGGCGGAGGAACTGTTGGACGAGAAAAGACCGTTTTTTAATGTGATGCTGGATCCCAAGGAGGACTGGGCGGTGCGGCATCTGGAATGTTTCCCGGTGGAGATCAACCGGGCACCTTATGCAGATCTGCTTCGGGTGCCAGGGATCGGCGTGAAAAGCGCCAGACGGATCCTTAGTGCCAGGAGGAGCACAAAGCTTACGTTTCAGGATCTGAAGAAGCTGGGCGTGGTGATGAAACGGGCTGTTTATTTTATTACCTGTGGCGGCAGGATGATGTATCCCACGAAGCTGGAGGAGGACTATATCGTGCGGAATCTGACGGATCCGAAGGAACGGATCCGGTTCGGCAGCGATGGCATGAGTTACCGGCAGATGACTTTATTTGATGATGGGATGTTCCCGAACGGGGTACGGCAGGAGGAGAAACGGATCATATGAAGATTTATCACTGTGAGGATTCGCTGGAGGGAATCTTCACCGCTATTTATAATACTTATGAAGATCACTGTATCATCCGGGATACTATGGTCACCACCATCGAGGAGAACCTGCTGTTCTCGGAGTCGGTGGAGGTCATACCGGATCCGGAGAAGACGGTGAAGGTGATCCGGACATTGAAACGCAGATTTGGGGAGGAAGATTATGAGAGCCTGTGTCTGGCTCTTTCATCCCCGAAGCCGGAAAAGGCCCAGGCGGTATACCGTACCATTGCAAAGGGGCTTTCCGAGAAGTGTCCGCCGGGACATCTGCTGGATGCCATGGCAGACACGTATGTAAACCAGACCTTCAGCCTGGCCAGAGGCGCCGGGAATGAGTATCACCATCTGAAAGGATTTACGCGGTTTGAAGAACTGGAGAATACAATCCTCTATTCGAAGATCGCGCCGAAGAATAATATTCTGACCTTTCTGATGGTGCATTTTGCAGACCGCTTTCCCATGGAAGACTTTCTGGTGTTCGATGCAGGCCGGTATCTGTTCGGAATACATCCGGCGGGAAAGCCCTGGTATACGCTGCAAGGGAAGGATGCCTGGGAGAAAGTAAGATCTGAGACGGAGAAACTGTCCGCTGCGGAACAGCACTACCGGGAACTTTTCCGTTCCTTCTGTCATACAATAGCCATAAAAGAACGTGAAAACAGGGATCTGCAACGAAATATGCTTCCGCTGAGGTTCCAAGAATATATGGTGGAATTTCGGTAGATTTCGCCAAATTGGGATTTATATTTTACCGCGGTAACGCAACAAATATACAAAACGCCGAAAAGGTTTTCCATACGGCGAACATATATTGTGAAAATGATAACAGAGTGGTAAAAATGCCCAAAATGTGCGTTTTCTGGAAGAAAAAAACCGCTTTACATTTGGGGATGGTTGGCTATAATAGTAATGATTTCAGATGTGAGGGGAAAGTACCCGGTGTATTATTTTACTTACGATCGAACTTACTATTGAAAGGAAGGAACAAGAAATGTTAAAGACGATCCGTTTGACACCTGAAGACGTGAAGCATTTTGTTGATGTAGCTTCAAAGTGTGATTTTGATATTGATATATGCTATAACAGATACGTAATCGATGCCAAATCATTCCTTGGAGTGTATGGATTGGATTTCACGAAGCCGTTGACCGTGTCCTATGACGGCTACAATGATAAATTCGAAGAGCTGTTGAGACAGTATGCGATCGCGTGCTAAAACATCTTGTGATAACAGAATGTGATTTGACTCCCCAGGTAAGATAGAGTACTATTTACCTGGGGAGTTTTCGTATACCGGGCATGTGAGAGTGTGCAGCACGGAACAAGCCGCAGGCATGCGTTTATGATAGGAATTTGTCAAGGGAGGTGAAGCCGCATGGCAGGAGAAGTCAGAATATCGGTACGTAATCTGGTGGAGTTTATTCTGCGCAGTGGTGACATCGATGACAGGAGACAGGGCTCCCCTGAGAATGCCATGCAGGAAGGCAGCCGGATCCACCGCATGATCCAACGCCGCATGGGCGCGGAGTATCAGGCGGAAGTGGCTCTGAAATATACACACCCCACAGAGGATTATGTCATTATCGTGGAGGGTCGGGCGGACGGTATCATTGAGCAGAATGGGGAGACCACCATTGATGAGATCAAGGGAACTTACAGAGATCTGGCGAAGCTGAAGGCACCGTTACCCCTGCACATTGCCCAGGCAAAGTGCTATGCCTATATGTACAGTCTGCAGAAGGAGCTGCCCTATATCCGGGTGCGGCTGACCTATTGCAATATAGAGACGGAAGATATCCGCTATTTTTATGAAGATTATGAATTCGTCAGACTGGAAGCCTGGTTCCAGCAGCTGATCAGTGATTACCGCAAATGGGCGGACTATACCTGGCAGTGGAGAGAATTGCGGCAGCAGTCCATTGCTGAGTTGCAGTTTCCCTTCGACTATCGGGATGGACAGAAAGAGCTGGTCAGCTATGTGTACCAGACCATTTATCATAAGAGAAAATTATTTATTGAAGCTCCTACGGGAGTCGGTAAGACCATATCCACGATCTTTCCCACGGTAAAGGCCATGGGAAAGGATATGGGAGACAAGCTGTTCTATCTCACCGCCAAGACCATCACCCGGACGGTGGCGGAGGACACCTTTTCTTTGCTCAGGCAGAAGGGACTGCGCTTTAAGAGCATTATCCTGACAGCCAAGGAGAAGATCTGTTTTCAGGGTCATACGGAGTGCAATCCGGAGCAGTGCCCTTATGCAAAGGGGCATTTTGACCGTGTCAATGAGGCTATCTATGATCTTCTGACCCACGAAGAGAGCTTTACAAGAAGCAAAATAGAAGAATATGCCCTGAAATATCGGGTATGCCCTTTTGAATTCGGACTGGATCTGAGCCTGTTCGCTGACGGCATCATCGGAGACTACAATTACCTCTTTGATCCCCATGTGTATCTGAAACGTTTCTTTGGAGATGGCAGTCAGGGTAATTATGTATTTCTGATCGATGAGGCACATAACCTCTTAGAGCGGGGCCGGGAGATGTACAGTGCACCGCTACGGAAGGAAGATCTGTTGGAACTCAAGCGGGAGATCAAACAGACAATCACGTCGGAAATGGAAGAAGCAGCCCAGAAAAAGCGTGATAAAGACGGGATTTCTGGGCAGATGACATTAGAAATGACAGGTATGTCAAAACAACTGCCACAGGAGATTACCCTGGAGGAAACAGACGGTACCGATTCCCTCTATGTAAGGGGACACAAAGGGAAAAAGTCTGACGGAAAGAGTACCTTTGTGCGGGAAGGCTATGCGGAACGGATCAGCCAGCTGCTGGAGAAATGCAACGCACAGCTGCTGTCCATGAAGCGGGACTGTGACGGGTACCGGCTGGTGGATGATATTGACATGCTGGTGCAGCCCTTGACCAGACTGCACGCTGTGATCAGTGATTATCTGGAGGAGCAGGAGAAGGTCAGCCTGGAAGTACGGGAGAATCTGCTGGACTTCTATTTCAAGCTCAGTCATTTTCTGGATATTTACGAGAGACAAGATGAAAACTATGTGAAATATACCAGATTGTGTGAGGATGGCAGCTTTGAACTGAAGCTGTTCTGCGTGAATCCCAGAGAAAACCTGAAGGAATGCATGCTCAGAGGACGCAGTACGATCCTTTTTTCCGCTACCTTCCTGCCCATCCAGTATTACAAGAACCTGCTGGGCGGTGAGAAGGAGGATTACGAGGTGTATGCCCACTCGGTGTTTGATCCCGAGAAGCGTACCATACTGATCGCCGGGGATGTGACTAGCAAGTTCAGCAGAAGATCCCAGGAAGAATACTACAATATTGCCCGTTACATTCACGAAGTGGTGAAGAACCGGCACGGCAATTACATGATATTTTTCCCGTCCTATTCCTTTATGAATCATATTTACGAGATCTATGAACAGTATTTTATGACAGAGGAAGAAGAATGTCTCGTCCAACAGGAATCCATGAATGAGGAAGAGCGTGAATACTTCCTGAATCGCTTCCGGGGCAATGAGGAATGTGACCTGCAAAGTCTCATCGGTATGGAGATCGAGGAGGAAGAGGAGCAGACGCTGATCGGCTTCTGCGTGCTGGGGGGAATCTTCGGAGAGGGCATCGATCTGAAGAGGGACAGTCTGATCGGAGTCATTGTAGTAGGAACCGGACTGCCCCAGGTAGGCTGTGAGCGGGAGATCCTCAAGGGCTATTTTGATGAGGACGGAGAGAACGGCTTCGATTATTCCTACCGCTATCCGGGAATGAATAAAGTATTGCAGGCGGCAGGCCGCGTGATCCGGACGGCGGAGGATGTGGGTATCATTGTTCTGCTGGATGATCGGTTTCAGCAGTATTCCTACCGGAGATTATTCCCCAGAGAGTGGGAACAGGTGCAGCCTGTGACCGTGGATACGGTAGCCAAAAAGGTGGAGCGCTTCTGGGATGCCTGGTTGTGGCAAAAGGGATGATTTTCAATGTGATACACGAGTTGATATCCGATATGACAATCCACATAACCACATATGACACATGTGCATATGTGGATAAGTCGGTGGATTTTGTGGATTATTCGTGGTTTTACACAGAAAAAACGACAGACGGTTCAAAAATGGTGTATAATAGCAAAAGAACCGTTGTGGATAAAAAAACAAAACGGTACTGGATCAGTCAATGAAAGGTATGGTGACTAATATGTGGGCTTATGAAAGTGTTTTTTATCAGATCTATCCCATGGGATTCTGCGGAGTTCCTTTTGAAAATGACGGAGTACAGAGACATGAGATCAAACGTGTGGAGGACTGGATCCCCCATATGCAGAAGCTGGGAGTGAACGCGGTATATTTCTCCCCGGTATTCGAATCGGATACTCATGGTTACAATACCAGAGATTATCGTAAGATCGATGTGAGACTGGGAACCAACGAAGATTTTAAGGAGGTCTGCGACGCATTGCACAGGGCCGGGATCCGGGTCGTGCTGGACGGTGTGTTCAATCATGTGGGCAGAGGCTTTGCCCAGTTCCAGGATGTGATCCGCAACCGGGAGAATTCACCGTATGTGAACTGGTTCTACCGGATCGACTTCGGTGGCAATTCCAATTACAACGACGGACTCTGGTATGAGGGCTGGGAAGGCTGCTTTGATCTGGTGAAGCTGAACCTGCAGAATCCCGATGTGGTGAACTATCTGCTGGACAGTGTCAAGGGCTGGATCGATGAATTCGGTATTGACGGTCTGCGACTGGATGTGGCTTACAGTCTGGATGAAAATTTCGTCAGAAGACTGCGGGAAGTAACCAGCGCTTACAAACAGGATTTCTTCTTATTGGGAGAGATGCTTCACGGAGACTACAACCGTCTGATGAACGATCAGATGCTGCATTCCGCAACGAACTACGAGTGCTACAAGGGACTTTACAGCAGTTTCAACAGTATGAATATGTTCGAGATTGTACATTCCCTGTTACGTCAGTTCGGACCGGAGAACTGGACCCTGTATAAGGGCAAGCATCTGCTGTCCTTTGTGGACAACCACGATGTGACCCGTGTGGCAAGTATTTTGAACAACGAGAATCATCTGCCGCTGATTTATGCCATGGCATTCGGCATGCCCGGCATTCCCTGTGTCTATTACGGAAGTGAATGGGGCTTCAAGGCCCGCAAGGAAGACGGCGATCCCGCTCTGCGTCCCTGCTTTGATAAGCCGGAGTGGAATGGTCTGTGTGACTGGATCAGCAAGCTGACAGAGGCCAAGAAGCATTCCGAGGCACTGAATTACGGTGCCTTCCGTTCAGTACTGCTGACCAATAAGCAATGCATTTTCGAAAGAAAGTCGGAGCATGAGAGAGTACTGGTGGCTATCAATGCAGACGGAGAGGACTTCATGGCGCATTTTGATGCCGGTTGCGGCACGGCGGTGGATCTGATCACCGGAGAGAAACATGACTTTGGCGGCGGCAGTCTTCTGCCGGCGTACAGTGCATATTTCTGGCTGATGGAAAACTAACAGAGCATCCCCGGTTATGATGGCAAAGCCATTGTGGAATCTTTGGAAAGTCTTTAGAATTTCTTACGGTTTCTCTATATTGACGCATGATATTATATGCCGTATAGTATAGCCACAGAGCAATACTATACGGCATATAATATTGTAAGATAAGCCGGATAGCTGCAATTTTCAGAGAGGAGCGATAGAATGCTTTTTAATACAGGAGCAGCTCTGCTGGATGCTATCGTACTGGCGGTGGTGGCCCGGGAACCGGAAGGAACCTACGGCTACAAGATCACCCAGGAGGTCCGGCAGGTGATCGAATTGTCGGAATCCACCCTGTATCCCGTGCTTCGGAGATTACAGAAGGACGAATGTCTGGAAGTCTATGACCGGGAATGCAGTGGCAGAACGAGGCGTTATTACAAAGTCACCAGCAGAGGCTGGGCGCAGCTTCATTTATATGAAAGTGAGTGGCGCAGCTACAGCGATAAGATCACGGGATTGTTTGAAGGAAAACTAAGTGACAGGTCAGAGGCGTAAACAGGCGCAGATGGGAGAACATAGTAGAATGAATAGAACGGAGTTTATGAGGCAGCTGGAAAGTCTGTTGCAGAATATTTCCGCTACAGAGCGGGAGGAAGCATTACAATACTACAATGAATATTTTAATGATGCGGGTCCGGAAAATGAACAGAACGTTATTGAGGCTTTGGGAAATCCTGCCAAGGTGGCGGAAAACATCAAAAAGGACATTTTCGGGAACGGTTATGGAGAGAATATTTACCAGAAGATCAATGCGGACAACCGTGCGGTGATCACTTATCCGGCGGATTCCGGCGCGGAGAGCAGTGCCGGAGAGGCAGGCTTCGGGCAGGAAAATGAAGCACAGGCAGCTGGAGCAGTGTCCTCTCGGAAAAAAGAAGGAATGTCCACCGGTATGATCGTGTTGATCGTAATTTTATGTATTTTGGCATCTCCGGTGATCCTGGGAGCAGCTTCCGCCGGTATCGGCGTGGCAGCAGGGCTGATCGCTGCATGGTTCGGACTGATCATCGGTTTCGGGGCAACGGCAGCAGCACTGATACTGGTTCTGATCGCACTGGTGGTTGCAGGGATCATCAGTCTGTTTACGCATCCCTTCGTGGGAATGGGGCTGATCGGTGCCGGACTGATCTGCGGAGGTGTCGGACTTCTGTTCCTGATGTTGACCGTGGCCATGGCAGGGATCGCCACACCGGCGATCTGTTGTTGGATCGGAGGATTATTCCAGAAAAGAGGTAAAGCAGAAGCATGAGAAAATTTATGAAGGGCTGTGCCATCACAGCGTTGCTATTTATATTATTGGGACTGATCCTGGGAGTGAGCGGAAGCCTGGGGAATGGCTCCACGCATTTTTCGCCGGGGGAGATCCTGTCAGCGGTTACCCTGGGAAGAATCTCCGAAGAAAAGGTAGATGACTGGAGTGACGGTGTGACGGAGCAGATCCGGGAAAATATGGGCGATGTGCACTATGATCTGGAGGACAAGGTGGATTATGACTCAGATTATGAAGTAAAGTCGGGAAAGATAGAGCTGTATGTTCTGGGGGATGACAGCCAGGGCATCACGGATCTACAGGTGCAGGCCGGTGGCTGTGTCATGAAGATTCGGGTGTCAGAGGACAACTGCTTCCGGGTAGAAGCCGACGGAATGCGAAAGTTCCAGGGATATGTGGAAGGCGGTACGATGGAGATCAGCGGAACCTCAAAAGCAAGCAACAACAGTGACGGTAATCTGGGCGGTTCCATCTGCCTGTATGTGCCTGAGGGATATCATTTTGAAAATACCTCTTTGGATCTGGGCGCCGGAAGCCTCAGTGTAGAGGAATTGCAGACGGGGGCGCTGGAAGCCAATGTGGGTGCCGGCAAGATGACGTTTGAAAAACTGGATGCTGACCAGGCAGAGTTAGACTGTGGTGCCGGTCAGATGACAGTAGAAGAACTGAGCAGCCGCGTGGCAGAGGTTTCCGTAGGAATGGGATCTGTTCGTCTGAACGGAGATGTGACCGAACGATTGGACGGAGAGTGCTCAATGGGGGAGCTGAAACTGACACTGGCAGGAATGCAGACAGATTTCAACTACGACTTAAGCTGCGGCATGGGTGAACTGAAAGTCGGTGATGACAGTTACAACGGCCTGGCACAGGAGAAACAAATCAACAACAACGCTTCTAAAAATATGGAGCTGGAATGTGCTATGGGCAGCGTTGTGGTGGAGTTTAAATAAAATACTGCCAGACAGAGTTACTTTTATATCGCGGCAGTAAAAAATCTTCTTTCATTTGAAAAATTATCGTTATAATACCGCCTGAATGGAGTTATTATCCATCAGGCGGTATTTTTGAAAGTTCTATCTATGATTTGATAAAAATAATACCGCTTGGAGTATAATAACAGACTTTCAGGCGGTAATATGGAGACGGCAATTATAATTTGCAAATTATAGTTATATGGGAGAAATAAAAAATTCTTGTCCCGGAAAAGAAAAGTCAATGGAATCTTTGCTTTTTAGCTTTCATAGAGAAAAGTAGAAATCTGGCTTTTTTCGATCATCAGGAAGAGATACTCAATATCCCAGACACTGTCTGTTAAATTTGAAAATATTTGTTTTTCTTGTAATATCTTTCTCTTAATTCGTAGTATATAGGTGAGGCAGAAAGGAAGTGATGATTTGAACGATAGTGAAATTATTGATTTGTTCTATATGCGCTCTGAACGGGCAATCATGGAGTTGGCGGCGAAGTACGGAAATGCCTGTAACAAGGTCGCAAAAAATATTTTGAACAATATCCTCGATGCAGAGGAATGTGTTAACGACGCTTATTTAGGAGCATGGAATACAATACCGCCTCAAAATCCAAACCCGTTGCTTACCTATATCTGTCGAATTGTCCGTAACCTCTCCATAAAAAAGTATCACGCGAATACATCTGTCAAGCGCAACAGCTTTTACGATGCGGCTTTAGACGAACTGGAGGAATGTGTATCCTCCTCTGAAAGTGTAGAGGCGGAGATTTCCGCAAAGGAGCTTACCCGGCAGATTGACTATTTTCTGGATACACTGGATGCAGAGAGTCGAATACTCTTTGTTCGTCGATATTGGTATGCCTATTCTATTTCGGAACTTGCAAAACAGTTTGGTCTGAAGAGTAATACCGTGTCAGTGCGACTTTCCCGTATTAGGGACAAACTGCGGGATTATTTGAAGGGGGAGGGATTTACAGTATGAAACGTGAAGATATTTCCGAGGCGGTTGGTAACATCAGCACAAAGTATATTCAGGAAGCAGCTCCCAACATACGGGTGAAGAAAAAGCCGGTATGGGTGCTGTCTCTTATACACATCTCCGAGCCCACGAGACCGGAGCCTATCTCGT
>ENA-OZLF01000366-OZLF01000366.1-human-gut-metagenome-genome-assembly--contig:-NODE-366-length-9842-cov-3.146623_pt1 | contig 9842 bp, 10 predicted proteins | sample MGYA00243860_ERZ653785 | MGnify/ENA primary metagenome ERZ653785 (study PRJEB26926, sample SAMN06164580) | human gut metagenome | biome: ENVO:00009003; feature: ENVO:2100002; material: ENVO:00002003...
GGTCCACATGATTTTCCCGCGCCAGCTTTGCAGAGCTTGGCATCCCCGCCGATACGGACTTCCGTGCCATTGCGGATTCCACCGTTTTCACCGAGGGCTGCTGCAAAAAGTTGACCCACGATGAAATATATGACATTCTCTGCGAATGTAAATAAAACTAAAATTGAATTGAAAGGATGATTTTATCATGAAAAAACTGACTGCACTACTGCTGAGCGTCGTGCTCGTACTTAGCCTTGCCGCCTGCGGCTCTGCCAACAAGCCTGCATCTTCCACCACGCAGCCCGAAACCTCTGCGCCGACCGAACAGCCCGCCACGGAACCGTCCGAAAGCTCCTCGACCGCTCCCGCAGAATCCGAGCCGGAGACCCAGCCCGAGACCGGCAAGACACTGGTGGTCTACTACTCCGCTTCCGGTAACACCGAGCGGGTGGCCAAGGATATTGCAGAGGCCGCCGGTGCCGACCTCTTTGAGATCGTTCCCACTGAAGTCTACACCAGCGAGGACCTGAACTGGACGAACTCCGACAGCCGCGTCAGCCGGGAGCATGACGACGAGTCCCTGCGGGATGTGCCCCTGACCACCACTGAAGTTCCCGATTGGGATTCCTATGACACCGTGTTCATCGGTTATCCCATCTGGTGGGGTATCGCAGCGTGGCCCGTGGACACCTTTGTAAAAAACAATGATTTCACCGGCAAGACCGTCATCCCCTTTGCCACTTCTTCCTCCTCCGGCATGGGTCAGAGCGGCAGTTTGCTGGCCGACATGGCCGGTACCGGCGAGTGGCAGGAAGGCCAGCGGTTCTCCTCCGGCGTTTCCAGTGATGATGTGCAGTCCTGGGTCAATGGACTGGGTCTGTAATGCGTAGGAACAGAGTTTTCGCCGCAATGCTTGCAGTTCTCATGGTCGTGTCGCTGACCGCCTGTGGCCGGGAGTCCGTCGGGACTCCTGGCGGTGAGCTGGAAAACGGCGTTGCGGCCATTGAGGATGCTATGACAACGAAACCAAACGAAAGCAGTTCTGCTTCCACCACCCCCATCGATGATCTGCGTAACGGATCTTCGACGGACACCGTAGCCACGCCGGGCGATTTTCCTGATGCATACAACTTCGGCAGCGGCAAGATTTCCGATTATTCCCGCACAGCCATGCTGCAAAAGATGCCGGAACCGGCAGGTAATAACACCGTGCTGAACACGGCAGCAGACCCTGCAAACATTCAAGTGCTCTATCTCTGGGAGGAAGGCAATGTCCCCGCCAGGACGAAATTTACGCAGGACATGACCAGATATTTCGATGACTGGAACTTCCGCCCCTATGTCACCGCTATCCCCGTCCGGGATGGCGTGAAGCCAAAAGGCGCGGTGGTGCTGATGGCGGGCGGCGCTTATCAGTTTCGGGGCAACTACACCGATTCGCTGCCCACCGCCGCAGCACTGCGAGAGCTGGGCTTTCAGACCTTCATCGTAGACTACCGCCTGTCTCCCTATACGCAGGAGGAAGGTGCGCTGGATGTGGCGAGAGCCGTCCGTTTTGTCCGCAAAAATGCAGAGATCTATGGTATTGACCCAGATGATATTGCCGTCATGGGCTTTTCGGCGGGCGGCATTCAGGCCGGTGAATTTCTGATGCACTATGACGAAGATGTGACCGGCACGGCGCTGGACAGCACCTATGTGCCGGACGAGCTGGACGCCGTTCTCGCCTATGCCTCCGCCGCAGGCATGATCTATTCCTTCTATGGCCGCCTCAGCGTGGGAAATATGGATGCAAGCTGGTTGACCGAGGGCGATTTGCCGCCGACCTTCTATGTCTACGGCACCGAGGACCCCTTCTATCGTCAGTTCCAGCAGCAATATGATGTGATCTCCGGAATGGGCATTTCCACCGGGCGCATCGTGCTGAACGGCTGGCCTCACGGCTTCGGCTCCGATGGTGGTTGGGTTAAGGACTACGCCGCATGGCTGGAAACAATTTTCGCATAAGGAGTGATTTCGATGAAAGCACTGTTAGTAAACGGTAGTCCCCATCCAAGGGGCTGCACATATACCGCCCTGACCGAACTGAAAAACACCCTAGAGGCCGAGGACATCGAAGTGGAGCTGCTCCATGTGGGCAACAAGGACATTCGCGGTTGTATTGCCTGCCGCAAATGTGCTCAGACAGGCAAATGCGTGTTTGACGATGTGGTCAATGAAGTCGCGCCAAAGCTGGCAGAGGCGGACGCCTTTGTCATCGGCTGCCCGGTATACTTTGCCTCCCCCGCAGGCGGAGCCATCTCCTTCATGGACCGATTGTTTTTCAGCACCCTCGGCATCGACAAGACCATGAAGGTGGGGGCGGCGGTAGTCACCTGCCGCCGGGGCGGCAACACCGCCACCTTCGATGTGTTGAACAAGTATTTTACCATGACCGGGATGCCGGTAGCCTCCAGCCAGTACTGGAACATGGTCTACGGCGGCTCGGCCGAAGAAGTAGCGCAGGATGCTGAGGGCTTGCAGACCATGCGGACACTGGGGCGCAACATGGCGTTTATGATGAAGTCCTTTCAGTTGGGTAAGGAGCAGATCGGCTTGCCTCAGAAGGAACCACTGATTTTCACAAACTTTCACAGATAAGGGGTGTTGCTTTATGAGAAAAATTACAGCAGGCAGAGATGTGCTTGGTGAATTTGCGCCGAAGTTCGCACAGCTCAATGATGATGTTCTTTTCGGTGAGGTTTGGAGCCGGGAAAGCGAGCTTTCTGCACGCGACCGTTCCCTCATCACCGTGACAGCACTGATGGCGCAGGGGCTGACGGATACCTCCTTCGGTCATCATCTGGCAATGGCAAAGGAAAATGGGATCACCCGCAGCGAAATTGCGGAGATCCTGACACACGCCGCATTTTATGCGGGTTGGCCGAAGGCATGGGCAGCATTCCGCATGGCAAAGGACATCTGGGCAGACGAGGAAAGCACCGACGAAAAGCAGCGTCATCAAAACAGTATGATATTTCCCATCGGAGCGCCCAATGACGGTTTCGCACAGTATTTCAGCGGGCAGAGCTATCTTGCACCGGTTTCCACGGAGCAGGTCAAAATCTTCAATGTGACCTTTGAACCCGGCTGCCGCAACAACTGGCACATCCACGAGGCGGACAAGGGCGGCGGACAGATCCTTATCTGCGTGGCCGGGCGCGGTTACTATCAGGAATGGGGCAAAGAGCCGCAGGAGCTGCACCCCGGCGATGTGATCAACATTATGCCCGGTGTAAAGCACTGGCACGGCGCTGCGCCGGACAGCTGGTTTTCCCATCTGGCGGTGGAAGTACCCGGAGAAAACTGCCGCAGTCAGTGGTGTGAGCCGGTGAGTGAAGAAGAATATCAAAAACTGAAATAAGGAGCATGGCATGACCTACGGCGGCATGGCGACCAATAAAAACGAAGCCACGAAACTTGGAAAGAACATTTAAGGAGGAATCTTTTATGGAATACGCAACTCTCAATAACGGCGTGAAAATGCCCATGGCCGGTATCGGCACCTTTCTTCTGACCCCGGACGAGGCGGAGGCCTCCTGCGTCAGCGCCTTGCAGAACGGCTACCGCTTGATCGACACCGCCAACGCCTATGTAAACGAAAAGGCCGTTGGCCGCGCCATGAAGAAGTCCGGCTTGCAGCGGGAGGAGATTTTCTTGGAAACCAAGCTGTGGCCCAGCTTCTATGAGCAGCCCGGCGCAGTGGACAAGACACTTGCCCGTCTGGACACCCCCTACATCGACCTGCTGCTGATCCACCAGCCCGCAGGCAACTATGTGGATGGCTATCGCCAGATGGAAAAGGCGTACAAGGAGGGCAAGGTGCGAGCCATTGGCCTGTCCAACTTCAAAAAGGAGCAGATTGAGGAGATTCTCTCCATCTGCGAAGTGCGCCCCACGGTATTACAGACCGAGCTGCATCCCTATCATCAGGAGCCTGAACTGAAAGTCTTCCTGAAGGAGAACGGCATCGTGCCGCAGGCGTGGTATCCGCTGGGCCACGGCGACAAGGCGCTGCTTCAGGAGCCGCTGTTCGCCCAACTTGGCAAGAAATACGGCAAGTCCGCGCCCCAAATCATTCTCCGCTGGCATATCCAGACCGGCAACATCGTCATCCCCGGCTCCAAGAATCCGGAGCATATCAAGTCCAACTTTGACCTCTTTGATTTTGCCCTGACGGATGAGGAAATGGCACAGATCGCCGCCTTGAACCGCAATGTGCGCTACTACACCAGCACCCCGGAAATGCTCAAAAAGTATGCGGAAATGGTTCCGCCGGTGGACGAGCAGAAGTGAATCGATTTCTTTCGCTTGCTTTGGCGCTTGTGCTGGTACTGGCTCTTGCGGGGTGCGGAGCCGGTACGGCAGCACCGACCCAGCCGGAGACAACGCCTGCACCGAGTGCCGAACTGACGGAAGAACCGTTGGAAAGCACAGCATCGGCTGTCACATCGGAGCCGGTTCAGACTGGCCTGTTTGCAGAGCAAATCTTCTCCGGCGCGGACGGTGACATCCATTACAGCTATTATCTGCCAGACAGTTACGATGGCAGCCGCAAGTTTCCGATGATGGTCGTTATGCCGGGCTATAACATGATGTGGTTCGGTGAAGATTCTTCCGGCAGCAATCTGAATTGGAGTGGCTTTACCGCATGGACAAGGCTGGACACCGAGATGGTCGTGGTTTCTGCACAGCTCACTGACTGGGGTGAAAAATCCGCCCGGCAGGCCATTGAACTAACGGAATACTTTATCAATCGTTTTGCCGTGGATACCAGCCGGATCTATGCCGCCGGGTATTCCGCAGGCGGCGAGACCATGTCCCGTGCAGTGTCCATGCGGCCCGACCTGTACGCCGCCTATCTCCACGGCGCTTCTCAGTGGGATGGCAGCTATGCACCCATTGCGGAGAATAGTGTGGCAATCTATATCTACATGGCCGACGGCGACGAGTATTACGGCAGCGCCAAGGCCCGCTCGGCCTACGAAAATCTCCACGAAGCCTATGAAAACGCCGGTTGGAGCGATACCGACATCGACAAAGTTCTGCGTATCGAAACACCCGACAACGCCTTCTTCAACGAAAAGGGCATTTATAACTACCACGGCGGAGCCAATGTGGTCTTTGACGACCCTGACAATTTGAACTGGGTGATCTCTCACAGCAAAGGATGAGGACATGAAACCAACTCTCAAAATAAAAATCGCCGTAGATGCGGCCATGTCGGTGTCCATGCTGCTTCTGATGGCCTACGGTCTTGTGGGCGAGGCAGCCCACGAGTGGATCGGTATGGGAATGTTCGCCTTGTCCGTGGTGCACCATGTTTTGAACCGCCGATGGATTCAAGCTGTGCCGCGGGGGCGCTACACGCCCCTGCGCATCGTGCAGACGGCACTGGCAGGGCTGATTTTCCTGTGCATGGTCGGCTCCATGATCAGCGGCATTGTGCTGTCCCGCCATGTGTTTGCGTTTCTCCCCAAGCACGGTGGCTATGAGCTTGCACAGCAGGTGCATATCCTCTGCGCTTACTGGGGCTTCATCTGTATGAGCCTGCATCTGGGGTTTCACTGGAGCATGATGCTGGCGATGGCGCGCAAACACTTGCAGCCCTCATCCATGCGAACATGGAGCCTGCGGCTGATCGGCTGGTTCTGGGCAGCGTATGGCACGTTCGCTTTCCGACATAGAGGTGTTAGTTTATATCTGCTGCTTAGAAGCCACTTCGTATTCTACGATTATACCGAGCCGGTGCTCATCTTTCTGATCGATTATCTCTCCGTAATGGTGATGTTCGTGCTGATTGGATATCTTATATCAATGCTGTTGAAATGGCTGCCCACTTTTTATTTACATTGAGTGTGATAAAACGCTGCAATTTTCGTCCAATTATATGGCGAAGATTGCAGCGTTTTTTTATTTTCAAGCTGTTGCTTTTGCAGTTTGTATATGCATCTGCGAGGAAAATGAGGGATTGCAAAGAGAATATCTCTTTGCCGCTGGGTTTCCAATAGGGGCGCGCAGCATCCCTGTTGGCACACGATTTTGCTCTGCAAAGTCTAGTGTGTTATACCTTTTGCGACCGCTGACGCTGGAAGGGGGCTGTCACCGTACCGGACAGACCTTTTCCTGTGGCAGCAGAAGGACGAATATTTGCAAGCACGGGAGGCTTGCGGATATTCGTTCTTCGGGTGTAGGCGATGCAGCAAAGTGCAGGTCGTTGACCGAAACTATGCTGTATCACCGGGGGAGCAAAAGGTATATAAAGCCCGCCGCAGCGACGCATCCCCAAAAATCATCGCTTATTCATCCGTCATTTCGTCGATTATTTTCAAAACTGCACTCCATGCTTCAATGATGGATGCAAGCAGAAATGTTCGATGCTGTTCGTACCACCACGGCAGCTCCAGCCACACATTATCCGGGGCTTGCGCCTCGGTTTTCTTTGCCCTGCTTACGGAGAGATTGAAATGCTTCGCTGTCTCCGTCAGCGGATGCTCCGTATCATCATCGAAGCCGAAGCGATAACGCAAATACTGTTTCTCTCTGTTCTCGATCATATCAAGAGCATGGTGGAGATCATCGTACCGTTCCTGTGCCAGATATATCTGTTCCGGAGTTTGGAGAGTGGGGTCTGCAATAAAACTGTGCTTGCTCCGAACCTCATCTTTTGCAAGCTCATCCAGAGGAACAATGCTGTTCAGGTTCTTCGCCTCAAAGGGCACATTCTGTGAGCGGACGTAGTCAATCATGGCGTTCCGTATTGCGGAACCGGCGTATGTCAGAAATAGGTTTCCGCTGTTGGAATTGTAGCTGTCGATGCAGCCGAGTAAGCCCAACGAGCCTTCCTGCACAAGATCGTCAAGTGAAATTTGCAGAGATCGGTTCAACTCCGCTTGTGCGCTCCACACTTCGTATGCTGCCTTTTTGATGAAGCGGAGATTGTTTTCAATCAGCAGATTCTGTGCATCGGCGTCTCCCCGCTTGGCCAACGCACAGAGCTGTTCATTGGTTATCAGGTCTCTTTTCATGGTTTTGTAACGTACCGGTCATTGCAAGGAACATCTGCTTGACCGCTTCTGTGTCAATACCGGGCAGATGGGAAACGGACTGTGCCACCGCTTCACCAATCTGCTCTGCGGTGATTTTGCGATTTAGCTTTTTCTGCCCTTTGGTCAACTCGGCATATATCTTTTTCACTGCTTGCGAGGTCAATTCACGGTTGGCAGACAGATCGTTACCGACCTCTTTCTTTACTGCTTGCACAGCAGACATGAACGAGCGTTGGATTGCAGTAAGGTCTGCCTGATATGTCGGGGTCTGCAATTTCTTTACATCGTCAACCGCTTCCGGTTGGCTTTTCAGCATACCAGCGACGGTTGCGTACAGCTGATTCTGTGCCGCAAAACCCTTGGCAAGTTCGTCATCCAAGTAACCGGATATCAGATTTGTGGTGTTGGAAAACTCCGGATTTTCAAGCAGCGCATTGACCACCCGCGGATTCACCTTGTGAGTATACAGATTTCTCGCCGCCTGCACCGACAGGCCCAGTTCTTCAATATCAAAATTTGTCCGGTCGGGCGTGTTGACTTCCCCCAGCAGGAAATCTGTGGAGACTTCAAACACTTTCGCAATGCGGAGCAAATGTTCTGTGCTGATCTTATCAGTCTTACCGCTGACAAACCGGCTGATGGCGCTCTCGGTGCTGCCGATGCGGGTCGCCAGCTGTGCCTGGGTAATTTTATGTTCCTTCATAAGCTCCTGCATCCGCTGCCGGATATTGCCGGGCAGATAGGCTCCCTCCATGTGACGCACCTCTCTTCTGAAAACTCTCTTTATCCATTATACCTGATAAAACCAGCGCGGGCAAATGCTTTCCGCTGGCTTCGCCGCTCTGAGGTCTTGCATTTTTGCAAGATTTCAGGGCGGCGTTTTTTCATTTCTTGCACTTTTAGCGGATTTTTCGGTTTATAGGCTTTTTCCCCGTATATTCAGGCAGACGGGCAGATACCGTCAATAAATAATGGAGGACAAAGCCTATGAATTTATTTGAAACTGTAAAATCCGCTGTCACCGTGAAGCAGGCCGCCGAATACTACGGCTGTAAGGTCAACCGGGGCGATATGATCTGCTGCCCCTTCCACGATGACCGGCATCCCAGCATGAAGCTGAACAGGGATTATTTCTATTGCTTTGGCTGCGGGGCTACCGGGGATGTGATCGATTTTGTGGCGCGGCTGTTCGGCCTGAGCAGCTACGAGGCCGCAAAGAAGCTGGCCTATGACTTTGGCATCGACCCGGACAAGCCCCCGGCAGCGATGGCTTTGAAAAAGCCCTATCCGCTGGCGCAGGCTTTCCGCAACGATGAGATACACTGCCAGCGGGTGCTCTGCGATTATCTGCATCTGCTGGAACGCTGGAAGGTCGAATATGCCCCGCAATCGCCGGAGGATGAACTGGATGACCGCTTTGTGGAAGCCTGTCATATGATCGAGTATGTAAATGATTTGTTGGACGTTCTCATGTTTGCGGAACTTAAGCAGCGTGTGAAAGCGGTGGATATGCTGCTGAAGGACGGCACTATCACCGCGCTGGAGCAGCGGCTCAGACGTCTGGAAAAGGAGGTGCAGCACCGTGGCGAAGAACGAGCAATCGCGTGAGGCCAACCAGCCCATCTGGTTTGACGGCAAGAGTATCAATGAAGCCCTGTTTTGTGATGATTTTCTCGGCAGACACAAAATCATCTACACAAACGGAGCTTTTTTCACGCCTGATGGCCGCGTGACCGATGAGCTGCCACTGCGTGGAGAAATTTTTGAGGAACTGAAATGCTGTGCGGTCAGCAATATCCCCCGCAAAATCAGCAATATCGTGGAGCTGATGAAGCTGGCGGCGCTGGTAGAGGATTTCCCGCCGGAGGCTGACCGCATTCATCTGGCAAACGGCACGTTGTTTCTGGATGGCTCCTTTACGGAGGGAAAACCGGACATCGTGCGTTGCCGCCTGCCGGTGGCCTATAATCCCGATGCGCCCACGCCGACCCGCTGGCTGGCTTTTCTGGATGGGCTTCTTTACCCGGAGGACATTCCCACTTTGCAGGAATATATCGGCTACTGCCTGATCCCCAGCAACAAGGGACAGCGCATGATGGTCATTAAGGGCAATGGCGGCGAGGGTAAGAGCCAGATCGGCGCGGTGCTGTCCGCCCTGTTCGGCAGCAACATGAAGGACGGCAGCATCGGCAAAATTTCCGAGAACCGTTTTGCCCGCGCTGATCTGGAACACATTCTGCTGTGTGTCGATGATGATATGCGGATGGAGGCCCTGCGGCAGACCAACTACGTCAAATCCATTGTCACGGCCCAGGGGCAGATGGACCTGGAGCGTAAAGGCAAGCAGAGCTACCAGGGCTGGATGTATGCCCGGCTGCTGGCTTTCAGCAATGGAGACTTACAAGCCCTGTACGACCGAAGCGACGGCTTCTATCGGCGGCAACTGGTCCTGACCACCAGGGACAAGCCCGCCGACCGGGTAGATGACCCTGACATCGCCGAGAAGATGGCCGCCGAGGCCGAGGGAATTTTCCTGTGGGCTTTCGAGGGGTTGCAGCGTCTGGTCAGGAACGGCTTCAAGTTTACTGAGAGTGACCGCGCCCGGCAGAACCGGGAGCTGGTCAAGCGGGACAACAACAACTTCTTCGATTTCATGGAGGCCGAGGACTATATTCGGCTCAAGGCGGATGCCTGCATTAGCTCCAAAGACCTCTATACCATCTGTCTCTTATACACATCTCCGAGCCCACGAGACCGGAGCCTATCTCGTAT
>ENA-OZLF01000377-OZLF01000377.1-human-gut-metagenome-genome-assembly--contig:-NODE-377-length-9736-cov-3.255862_pt1 | contig 9736 bp, 8 predicted proteins | sample MGYA00243860_ERZ653785 | MGnify/ENA primary metagenome ERZ653785 (study PRJEB26926, sample SAMN06164580) | human gut metagenome | biome: ENVO:00009003; feature: ENVO:2100002; material: ENVO:00002003...
CAAATGAAATGGATGCTTTTTTGCAGGAAAAAATGGGAATAAGTCTGGCGGAGACAAAAAAGACAGGCTTGGACAGTTTCTATTATTTGGAGCAATATGACAGTTACTATCTGATTATGGGAGACTCGAATTTTGATTGGTGTATGGTTACTTCCGGAACTTGGGAGTCAAATAACAAACTCATACTGAAATACGAAAAAGAGTATGAGGGGGGGCAATGGGTGGTCATTTTACAAAAGACGGATGATGGTTATTTGTTTATTTCTAACCAGAAGGCAGATTAAACAAGTTCAGACGAGAAAGAGAGGTATTTTATGAAGAGAAAAGAGGAAGCAATGAAAAAGTATATTGCGAGTTTTTTAGCTATTTGTATGATCTTTGTTATGGTTCCGATTTTGCCCGCAGAGGCGGCTGGCCTGGAAGATACAGAAAGGGTGGAGATACTTGAGTTGGTAGAAAGCTACATGGATAGTCGGGAAACAGCAGTCATGACCGGGGACACGGAAAGCTTGAGAACAGTGGCTGTCAACGGCATCGTGAACGATGAAAATGCTCACAGAATTACATTGTCCGAAAATAACGTCAGCGTTTCTGATATGTCTTTTCAAATTTCTGGGATTGACATAGAGGATACAATAACTTTTGTGACATTATATGAGAGCATGGAATATGTAGATGACGGTGTTGTGAAGACTGCAGACATTGAACACAACCTGACTATCATGTACGATGAGGCATATGATGTAGCCAAAGTAGTGTCTGACAGTTATAGGGAGACTGTGTCAGGATTCCAATCCTGTTCTTATGTTTCTGAAGAAATTCAAGCTGTTAGTGAAGCGTTATACAGCTTGAATTCCATAAATACTGATTATTGTGCTGAAATTGTCAGAGTTGCAGAATCCCAGGTTGGGTATAAAGAAAAGGCTTCCAATTCAGACTTGGATAGTTTCACAGCGAACGCCGGTTCTGCAAACTAAAAGGTAATGTAAACCGAATTATGAAAAAATCGTATTCCTTTCCATTGGGGTGAACGATTATATTTTGCTTACGAAAGCCCCGTCAAGGTTGAATTTAACGGCTTTCAGTCCGGTCTTGACTGATCTTCCGATGCAAAATTTTGGTCACCCAAGCCAAAGAAAGGGGAGGTAAAGGCACAGCCTTGGAACACTTGATTTTACTGGAGTTGGGGTGATTTTGAGCGTATAAAGTTGACACTACCTATAAAAAATGGGAGGGTGAAATATGAAGAAAAGAATAATATCTTTGGCAATTGCTGTTATGTTCGGATGCTCTATTTATACTTCTGCTATTACTACATATGCAGAAGAAGCATGTGGAGAAACGGATACTGTGAGCAAGGGAACTTTACTTTATGAGACAGAGGTAATAACACAAAAAGATTATGACGAAGGATTCCAAAATTATGCCCTTTCTGCAGCAACAGTAGACTTGGCAGTAAGTATGCACACTTTTTCCAACAATAATTTGGCAAATGTTGTCGGTGTTGTAAGAGATTATGATACAGAAGCCTTTATTCCAAATGCTACAATTTCTGTAGATGGGGAAGTTGCGGTCATTACGGGTGAAGATGGACGTTTTCAAATAAAAAATCTCCCTTCAGGAACATACGATTGGGAAATAAATGCAGCAGGGTATTTTGCGGCAAATTATAGTAATTATGATGTTGACAGTGCGGATGGAACTACAATTTTTACATTCTATATAAATGATGACTTTTCTGTTTCGCAGGATAGAGAAGAAATAATGCATGATATAGGAGGACAAACTGTACTGCCTTCTATTATAGATAGAGGAAATTTTGCAACATCATCTGTTGCCAGAGCAATGAGTTCTGTTCCGGATGTAAGCAATTCTATTGCGGTTTACTATAATAATCAAACAAAAACTGTTGATAGAGAGACATATATCTATACTGTATTATCTTCGGAACTTTACGGAAAAAGTTATTACACTGGTAAAGGACTAACTTCAACACAGGTTAGTGAATTGTATGAAGCACAGGCAGTGGCGGCAAACACCTTCTTAGAGTATGCGCTGAGTGTTTATTCGAATCATTCGGGTAAAGATTATAAGGTTTGCTCATCTTCTTGTTGTCAGGTATATGATCCTACTAAGGTTACCGAGGAGGCAATAGATGCAACGGCAAATATTTTTTATACTTCTGGAGGTAAATCTAAAACGGATATTGTAATGTATAAACCATCATCTACAACTTATGATTATATTTGGGGTGCCTTTTTCTCAAGCTGTAGTGGTAATGGAACAAAAGATCATTCTACGCAGCCTGCTTTGAAAGCTGTAAGTTGCACAGATATTGCAACTGGTGCGGGAGGACATCGTTACGGGCTATGTCAAATGGGTGCCGCATTGCGTGCAAAAAATGGTGATTCCGCATCGAATATTTTGTTGTATTATTACACTGATTGCAGGATCATATCCTGCACATTAAAATAGAAAATGTGCCAGAAAGAGATTAAGACGAGTATGGGTAAGATGAAAAATAAGGTTTTGCCGGTCTCTGTTCTTGTGTTGTTTATGCTGATGTGCATCAATGCGTGTGGAATATCGAAATCCAGGGATAGTGCTGATATGGTCTCAGAGCTTAATAACAGGATTATAGAAAAGGTAGCAGAGAATTACGAAGAAGGTAACATCAGTGCATTAGATATTGTTATAGTTCGGATTGATTTTGGTTCTTTCTCGCAAGATAATGCCAGTGAAATATTCGTGTTATGCAAGATTTTGAATACCCCTCATGTTGCAGGATTGGATAAAACGGTGGGTATCCTTTTAGATGCTGATTCATTAGAAATGGTAGCATATAAGGAGTTTGCGGCTGATAAAGTAGTTATAAACTGTATTCAAGCGAGTGACGGACAAAGCAGAATATTGGTATCAAAAACCACAACATATCAAGGAATATCAACACAGGAAATTCAGCTTTTAGCTGTCGAAGGCAGTCAATGGGTAGAAATTCCGATAGATGCGCTAAAGATCATTGGAGATGAATCTTTTTATTATATGGATATAGTAGATGATTTGATTATTGTGGCATCTGAGGATAAATTGATAAGTTCTGAAGAAATCGTAGCAGTATTAAAGTGGAACCCTGAGACAGAGCAGTTTGTTTTGGAACAGTAACGGGTTTGGCGGTGTGCAAGTCCAAATTATTAAATAACAATGTGCATAAAGAAAAGCGGAAATCTGGCTATATTAGATGAAATCACCATGACCACTAATTCCTTTGTCTATCAGAATGCTGAAAGCGGTGATGCTAAAGTTTAATTTTTATTTAAAACCGTATTTTCCAAAGAGGGAAGAAGTTCGGCAACCGTAACTTTTTCCACGGAGTCAGCTTTCGTACCTTTTGTTTTAGGCTTCTTAACCCTGGTTTTAAGAGGAGAAAACCGGCGCATTTTAAACTCTGGTTTAACCATTATCACCGTCAGAAATCCAGAAGTAAACATATTATTTGATACTTTGAGAAATCAAAAAAATCGGAAACGCTGTATTTATCAGCATTTCCGACCCTTTTAACCTAATAGCGAGAGGGGGATTCGAACCCTCGACACTGCGGGTATGAACCGCATGCTCTAGCCAACTGAGCTATCTCGCCATATGACCAACCGAAGTTGGAATGGAACCTATAGGGCTCGAACCTATGACCCTCTGCTTGTAAGGCAGATGCTCTCCCAGCTGAGCTAAGATTCCATTGTAGCTGCTCTCGCAACCGACTTGTTAAGTATACAATGGGCGTGCTACTTTGTCAACAAGTTTTTTGATATTTTTGTAAAAATTTTGTATGCAATTAACACAATAATAAAAGCCTCGTTATTACAGTGCTTTTTTCACGCTGATTGCTTTCATAGGACACATTTCCTGGCAACAAAAGCAGGAGATGCAGCCTTTCCTTTTAAATTTTGCCTTACGGTTCTCGATTTTGATCACATGTGCCGGACAGCTTTCCGCACATTTTCCGCATCCCACGCATTTCTCCGGGGTCAGCTGCGGATAGGATTTCAACAGTCGGGAAGCCACGAACATGAAAGGCTTGCGTAAAAATTTCGGCACACCGTTGGTAAAATCTAATTTTATGGTATCCGGCTTCTGAAAAGGAGATAAGCCTTCCGGAACCGGATCTCCCACAAGCGCCAACTCCTTAGGGCGAGCCAGACCTTTTTCCAGTGCCTGACGCAGCATGACGATCTCTGTAGGTTCTAATCCCATAAGTTTTGCGGCGAAGCAGTCCTGGGTATAGAAATCTTTTGCCGCCAGCAGCATATGCAAAGGATGCGAAGTGCCGCCGGTGGGACCGTTACCCTCCATGGCATCAATGGCGTCAATGACGGTTAGCTGTGGAGCCACAGTCTGAGCCAGCTCCAAGAGCATGTTGGAGAAATCTTCGATCTCTGGCCAGCGGTAGTGCATCTGGGGCTTTTCCAGACCGGGGATGGTGCCGAAGAGATTCTTGATGCCACCGGAATAGCCGGTCATGGCATGGGTCTTCAGCTTACAGATATTAATGATATAGTCAGCTTCCACGATGGGAGTGATCAGGTGAAAACTGTGATTTTTAAATCCTGCCGGACAATTCACGGTCTGTGCGGAAAAGTCCATGTTCAGTTCTGCACCTTCCCCAAGAGTATCCATGCCGCATACGTGATACACATGCCTCATGGCTTCGGCATTGTAGAGACCACCGGAGCTTTCCGCAATGATGATGTGCTGTATGCCCTGCTTGCGGAGCCACCGGATCACTGCTTTTACCACCAGCGGATGCGTGGTGGCGGGAAAATCCGGGGATTTCGCCATGACGAGGTTGGGCTTGATGACGATCTTCATCTCCGGGCGTAAATCTGCGGCGATGTGCAGCGCATCCATGCTTTTGCAGATGGCGGGATAGATCAGTTCTTCGTTATATTCCGGTACGATGTGTAATGTCTGTATCATAATGACCTCTAAAGTGGTTTATTTTCTATATAGTACATGAATTTACTTGTTTTTTCAATGCTTCCGTGCTATACTACGAAATGTTGTTGAGATTTGATGGAAGAAATCAGAAGCGCATCGCAATGATTTCTTTTTTTGTGCTAAAAAGGAGTATTTTGTGAGTTATTTTTTGGAAAATGAAGAAGTGGAAAAAGTAGAAGAGGTAAAGGAGCAGGACGGTATCGCATCGATCGAGCCGTTGTTGGATAACCGTATCGTCCGTGCGATTCGTGAGATGGGTTTTGAGAAGCTGTCTCCGATCCAGGAGCAGGCGATTCCCTATTTATTACAGGGTGAGGACATTATCGGACAGGCACAGACCGGAACGGGCAAGACTGCTGCATTCGGCATTCCGGCGATCCAGCACATCAATCCCGATGTGAAGAAGTTACAGACCATTATTTTATGTCCTACCAGAGAACTGGCAATCCAGGCCGCGGAAGAACTGCGGAAAATCGCTAAATACATGCATGGCATCAAGGTGCTTCCCGTTTACGGTGGACAGGATATCAGTCGTCAGATCGCAGGATTGCGGGGCGTGCAGATCATCGTGGGAACCCCGGGACGCGTCATGGATCACATGCGCAGACGCACCATTAAGCTGGATCTGGTGAACATGGTGGTACTGGATGAAGCGGATGAGATGCTGAACATGGGTTTCCGAGAGGATATGGAGCTGATCCTTGGTCAGATCCCCGGCGAGCACCAGACCGCATTGTTCTCCGCAACCATGCCGAAGCCGATCCTGGAGATCACAGACCGTTTCCAGAACGATGCGAAATTAGTAAAGGTGGCAGCGCAGGAGCTGACCATTCCCCTGGTATCCCAGAAATTCTACCGTGTGAAGAATCAGGACAAGGATGCCGCCTGTGTAAGACTGTTAGAGTACTATCAGCCGAAGTTGACCCTGATCTTCTGTAATACGAAGAAAAAGGTGGACGAACTGGCGGATCTGTTGAAGCAGCAGGGCTTTCAGGCAGAAGGGCTGCATGGCGATCTGTCCCAGGCGCAGCGAGATGTGGCCATGAACCGTTTCCGTAACGGCGGAGCCAGCATTCTGATCGCTACGGATGTGGCAGCCAGAGGGATTGATGTGGATGATGTGGAAGCTGTCATCAATTACGATATTCCACAGGATATTGAGTACTATGTGCACCGTATCGGCAGAACCGGCCGTGCCGGCAGAAAGGGCAGATCCTTTACTTTTGCCAACAGCAGGGAAATTGGCAAGATCCGTGAGATCGAGAGAGTCTGTCATACCACCATTACCGAGAAAAAGCTTCCCGGAGCTGCGAAGGTGCTGAAAGCGAAAGCAGACAAATATCTGAACAAGGCATGGGAACTGCATGAGCATGAAGACATCGAGCTGATGAAGAGCTTTTTACAGCGGAAAATGGAAGAAGAAGGCTGTGATGCACTGGAGTTGGCAGCTGCCATGCTGAAATATCAGGTCGGCGACAAGGGCGAGGAGATCGCCGCAGATGAATATACAAAGCGTGGCAATCGTTTCGGGGACAGAGGCCGATCCGGCAGAGACGGTGGTGAAGGCCGCAGTTTCGGCAGAGGCGACGGAAGACGGAAGTTTGGCCGTGAAGACGGGGACCGCAGAAGATTCGGTCGCGGTGACAGAGACCGCAGGGACGACGACAATACCGTTTCCGGCGAGAACAGAAGACACCGCAGAGACGAGAACCGCGAGGACGGAAGAAAAGGGGGCGGCCGCGACAAAAAGGCATCGGACCGTAAATACTCCGGGGACAGAGCGGAGAGAGAAGTAAAAAAGAGAAAGAAGCGGGAAGAGCCGGGCATCGGCAACAGCTTCCCCAAGAGAAAAAAATCTTAAGTAGATGAGGAATTTTATGTATTTGCCGCAAAAGCCGCAGTTGTGCTTTTGCGGCAAATCGTGTATAGTTAGGAAAGAATAGATAGGCATAATTCAGAAAGGTCTGCGGTATGAAAACACTGAAAAAACAGATACCTTATATCCTGTTGGGAGCCACACTTCTGCTCCTTTTGGGACTTAATATTATCAGCCAGGATCACTGGCTGGATTCCGATATGGCGGCAGAGATGATCTTTTCCCGGATCCTTGCGGGGGAGCATCAGATGATTTCGACGACGAACTGGTATTATTCCACGGAGTTCCGTGTGCTGTATACACAGCTGATCATGGGACCGCTGTTCCGGATCTGCAACAACTGGCATGTGATCCGCACGATCACGAATCTGGTGTTTTACGGGCTGATGCTGGCTTCCTATTATTATTTTATGAAGCCGTTAAAGGTATCCAGAGGGCTTACGGTGTTAAGTTCCTGTCTGTTGCTTCTGCCTTTTTCCGAGACCATGATGACACACATGCAAATGGGCAATACCTACATGTCCCATGTGATTCTGGTGTTGTGGTTCTTCGGTATGTATCTGCGGCTGTGCAGTGGAGAATACAGTACAAAACGCAAGGTCAGCCTGTGGATCTTCTATGTACTACTGGCTATTGTCTGTGGAATGTCCGGCGTACGTTACCTGCTGGCATTACAGTGCCCGCTGGTACTGACTTCCTTTTTCTATCTGTTGAGTGGAGAGAAGTTCCAGAGTTTCCGGGGAGAGATGACAAAGGAGCGTTTTCGAGCCTTGCTGCCTACGACCCGGATGAAATATTTTCTCTACAGTGTAGTGGGAGCGTTTTTCGCGGTAGCGGGCTACGGCATTAATGTGGTATGGATCAGCCATAAATATGTGTTCCAGACCTACGGTGCCACGAATTTCATCGCTCTGTACCACGGGGTGCTGTTTGAACGGATCCAGAATGCAGTAGGCTGTCTGTTAATGCTTTTTGGTTATATTCCCGACAAGGGCTTTTTATCCCTGCGTGGTATTGTGACCATGGCGGCTTTCGCAATGCTGGGCATCTATGGATATGTTACGGTGAAGAGCGGAAAGATAAAGCAGAGTACAGGATTTCGCAGCCTGATCACACTTTTCCTGAAAGTCAGCTTTGTCCTGAATCTGTTTGTGTTTATTTTCACCACCAGCACCATGGTGCCGCGGTATTATATTACGATTTTTATTTTTGCACTGCCGGTATTGTGCTTTTATCTGGAAGAGGAGAAAATGCCATTTGACCGTCTGGCGGTGACGGCGCTGCTTACAATCTGTCTGATCCTTGGTACGGGTAAAACGGTGATGTCTTTCCTGACGGTGGACAAGAACGAAACGAAGCGTCCCGTGGCACAGTTCCTTGCGGAGAACGGGTATGATTTCGGCTTCGCTACTTATAATAATGCCAATATCATCACGGAGCTTACGAATGGCGAAGTGGAGATCGGCAACATTGGAGATCCCGAGCATCTGGAGTATTTCAAGTGGTCTTCGCCCATGAAATATTATGAGGAAGGGTATCATACCGGGGAGACATTCCTGCTTCTGACGTCGGAGGAATGCGCGGAATATGCATCGGCGCCTGCGCTGAAACAGGGCAAAAAGGTGTATGAGGACGGCAGTTATACGGTCTATGTATTTGACAGTACGGAGGATCTGATGGACTGTGCTGTGGCGAGAAAATAAGGACAGAATTTTAGAATATTGCAGACGATATTGACACCCGGCACCGTCCGGATCCGGGCATAGAGACCTGGGAATTGTCCGGTTGGAAAATTTGGTAAGACGATGGGACCGGTGGTTTTTGAAAACAGATAGCGTCTGCGGAAAGGTTGTAAGTATGAGAATCGGAATGGGATATGATGTACATCGTCTGGTGGAGGGAAGAGACCTGATCATCGGTGGCGTGAAAATACCTTATGAAAAGGGGCTCCTGGGACATTCGGATGCGGATGTCCTGCTCCATGCCATCATGGATGCACTGCTGGGAGCAGCTGCGCTGGGGGACATCGGGAAACATTTCCCGGATACAGATCCAGCATACAAGGGTATTTCTTCCATAAAATTGCTGGAAAAAGTGGGAGAACTGCTGGAAGAGAATCATGTGTTCATTGAAAATATTGATGCAACGATCATCGCGCAGGCACCGAAGATGCGCCCCCACATTGATACCATGCGGGAAAATATCGCCAAGGCTCTGCTGATTGATGTGGGGCAGGTCAATGTGAAAGCCACTACCGAGGAAGGACTGGGATTTACCGGAAGCGGAGAGGGGATTTCCTCTCAGGCGATCTGTCTGGTGACTACGCCGTTTGATCTTACGGCACAGGCAATGCAGGGGGGATGTGGAAGCTGCGGCGGATGCCCGAAGAGATAAAATTGGTTATAAACTGACCAACCATGTAATTGAAAAACGCCTTGCAATATATTTATTCTATTGATCTGAGTGCACTTCAGTAGAACAGTAAAACATGAAAAGCCTGAGTCTTCTTTTTGGAAGCACTCAGGCTTTTGGCAATTCTGCAATTTTGAAATGTAATTCATATATGAGTTGTACGTAAAAGAAGTTCCTACGAACGCAATGTATGTATTGCATAAATTGAAAACAAACTCTATTATAAAAAGTGGAAACATGAGGATGCGATCTGTTTCTATAATTAAGGCAGGGAAAAAGAGAGTATGCTGTATTATACATGATTACTGATGGAAAAGGAGGGCATAATGGATTATACAAAACGATCGGATTCTACAGAAGAGGCGGCGTTGATCATTGGATTGGGAGGTACTGGCACAGATGCGGTGATACGGCTGAAAAGGAGGATTTACGGGCAGCTGAACCTGGGTGAAAAGG
>ENA-OZLF01000394-OZLF01000394.1-human-gut-metagenome-genome-assembly--contig:-NODE-394-length-9525-cov-5.563780_pt1 | contig 9525 bp, 10 predicted proteins | sample MGYA00243860_ERZ653785 | MGnify/ENA primary metagenome ERZ653785 (study PRJEB26926, sample SAMN06164580) | human gut metagenome | biome: ENVO:00009003; feature: ENVO:2100002; material: ENVO:00002003...
ACCTTTTAAGAGGAACGGACACGCCGCTGTCCAGCAGCGCATCCGCACACTCCATTTCTATCAGTTGTTCCAATCGTTTGTCCATTTCCGCTTAAATTTAGCCTGCAGAATCCGCAATCTTATACGGGGAACCGCCTTCCGTTGGTTTGTTGATCTTCAGCTCGCATTCCACCTTCGACACTTCCGTCAGCGTCAGCTTGCCGCCCAGGTTGGCCAAAATCACGCCGTTGGGTATCGTCATCGTCTGACCGCTCACAAACTTGATTTCCCACTTGCCCGATAACTGGATCAATTCCTCCGGTGCCTCCCACGAAGTGGGTGTTTCATCATTCGGAGCCAGCTTGCCGCCAAGCACCGCCTTCAGGTTCTTGTAGTCCAACTGAATCAGGTTAAACGTGGGGCTGATCGTGCCGTTCTTCTGCAGCAGGGTAAGCACCGGGGCATCCGGCACTTGTTCAGCCTCAATGTCCACGCTCTCCGGCTTCTGGCCGCCCCAGTCCCAGCTGCCTTTCTCAATGTAGCCCACAAGTTTGTCGCCAAACTTCACGCTGGCTATGCCATAAATAAAATTCTTGTTCATTGTCTCTTTACTTTGAGGGTTAATAACACACCGGCCAATAAGCCGGCCAATACACCTGTGATAAACGTCCGCATCCGGTTCGGAGGGCGTTTTTCTTCCATTTGAACGTCATTCGAAGTTTCACTATTGGTCTCACTTCGGATGCGTGTCAGCTCTTCTTCATACCACAGCACCAACTGTTGCAGGCTGTCACACGAGGCTTCGGCCACAAGGTTACCGCTACCGTCAGTTCCTACAATCAGATTGGCCTGTCCACTCTTGCCACGGTACACGGCACCTTCAGGAAGCTTACGGAGGCTGTCCGCCGGTATGGTCAGCTTCACCGCACTCGCCGGTATCCCCGCCATCATCAGTCCCGCCCGTCGGCTTCCGCTCGCGCTGTCGGCGCTTGCCGTTTCCGTCCGGACTTCCCGGTTCATGCTCTTTCGGTGGCTCGCGCAACCTATCAAGCACAGGGCAATCGTCGCGATGAGGACAGTTCCCGGCAGTATCAATAGCTTTTCTAAGACGGGCCATCTCGCGCGTATTGCGGGCCAGTTCCTTCTTTGTTTCACAAAATTCATCTTTTAGAGGTTTTACAATATTTTCCATCAAAATGCGGGTGGCATGTTCGGCGTTATCTATGCGCATGGCCTCTGCACCGGCCTCGGCCTTCATCGCTTCCGCTTTCGCTTTTCTCACAGTAGCCCGCAAGGAGCCAATGGTCGCCACCGTACCAACCAGGCCGCCGCCAAGGATAATGTTCATAAATTCGCTCAAGTCCATACCACCCGGTTTTATTATTGATTAATACCTATTTCTTTCAACCATTCCTGCACATCGAAGCTCGGACAGGCTTTCGCTGCCAGTTCGTTGTGTCCTATAATGCGTACATCAGGGAATTTCCGATGAAAATCCTTCACATACTTCTCCAGTGCCTTTTTCTGGCAGCCAGTGCGGGTGTCTTTCGGGGTCTTACCGTCTTTTTCCACGCCTCCGGCATACACGATGTGACGGCTTACACTGTTATATCCCTTGGCTCCGTTGGTCACTTCCCAAGGGTCCACCTGTGCATCCTCATTGTTTTCTACCAGACGTTCCACGCCTCCGTTCAGGTGGAACAGGTCGGTATAGCCAACCTGCTTCCATCCTCTTCCTCCCTGGGCAACCGGAGAAGTATGCCATTTGCGGATGTCCGCCGATGATACCTCACGCCCCTCCGGAGTTGCCGTACAGTGAATTACCAAATACTTCAACTTTCCCATATCTTTTATGCTTGATAGCTACTCATCATTACAGCACCGGCATCCTCTTTCTTTGGCATAGCAATGAAATAATGACGGTAGTTAATTAAATTACGCTGGTGTTGCGGATCAGTAGAAGCTTCACTAAAATACATGCGGGTGCTCCCGGTAGCCTTGAATACACGCTTTGTATAGAAAGCAAAAGAACATTGGAATTCCCCAGTTTCCGGCTTTGCTGCCAATGCTTTTTTTGTACCGGCAGTCGTGTAGATTGGGTTATTGGCATACTCATAGATGTCAAATCCATACAGTTTTCCGATTTTACCTGTATTGCGGTCGATGTTGTACTGTTCTTTGAAACTCTGATCTACAAGCAACAGGTCATTAACATGGTCTGTACACAATACCAGACGGCGGTTGTCTGCAGGTACCATCAAGTTATCCAAAGTTGCTTTTAATGCCACAAGATCATTCGGGATCAGACGAAGACGATTAGTCCCTTCTACTTTGGGTCCTGTTGTCTTTAACACAGGAGTAGTAGCCGTATTGTTCTTTGCACAGAAGCTATGGGCTGCTTTCGCAAATTTCGCATCATTTATAGAATTTGAGTGGCTCTCTTTGACACGCTGCATTTTATCATAGCTGATGGCATACAGTTCATCATCTGTTATAGGAGTTACTTTGGTCTGGAATTTATCCAGTTTAATGGCAATATCTTTGTCATCCAATTCTTGGATTTCAATCGGATAAGTCGTATTATTCACCAATACTTCAGGGTCAACGCCAACATCTACCAAGTGTATCACATCATTTTCAACGATAGAACTTTGATCAGGTATCCCATCCAACCAGCTCCCTTCCAGTCCAGCACGAAGAGCTTTAACCAATTCACCAGTCCAGACTTCTTTTAACACTCCAGCACGAAGAATAGAAGCAGTATCCGGCGTATATCCTACCAACATACCCACTGCATTCATTCCAATAGCGCCTGCTATAGGGGCAACTCCCAGAATAGAGGCAAAAACGGCACCGGTCAGCGAATTGAACAACAGTGCCATAATAATCATTGTTACATGCTTCATCATACTTTTCTTTTTTTTAAAGTTCACACTCAAATCCGTATTCTGCCTTATACAATCGCTTGTACTCATCCGGATTTTGTTCTCGCAGTTCCAATAGCGCATCGCCAGGTACTTCACTTAACTTTGCGTATGTAGTGGGTAGTGCTGAAACACGACCATTTACGTTTGTCAAAACTGCCGACAGCTTCACCTGGGGCTGCATGGCATCAAGCACATTCTTCAGTTCATCGGCACCGACCTTCTTGCCAAGTTCGATAAACTGTGTCTTCTTGTCTTCTCCCAAACGTTTTTCCACCACTGCCTTTTCCACAAGACCGGTAATACGGGCCAAAGTCAGCTTCTCGTTTTCTTGTTTCAGGGAATCATTCTCTGCCTTGGCTGCTTTCAGTTCATTTAAGGCTCGATTAACATCAGCCTCCGTTGCCGTTTCCGGCAGCCCCAATTGAAGGGCCAAAAGTTTCAGTTCCATTTCTTCTGTTGTTTTTTGGTTATTAATTAGTGGCAAAGGACAATCACCATCCTTTCCCAATGTGATTTGCTTCCCATCCTTCATCAGTACGATGGCATCATCATTGGAACCTACGTCCACCAGTGATACCTCATACAGTTTGCTTTTGGTTATTGTCGGGCTGGTCTGCCCTTGCAGCAAATGTTCGGGCTGGTCACTCAGTTCCAGAATATCTATTCCGGCACTCACCATTCTCAGGCTGCCGAATTCAAACTGTTTCTTGCATCTTTTACTGAGGTCGGTCGCTTCGTCAAACACCAGTTCCCCGGTTACCTCACCATCTTCCACCCGAAGGTCCTTCACATAGCCAATCACGTTCCCGCGTTGGTGCATGTACAGCAGTACCGGGTTTCGGCAATACTGCTCCACACTCATGCCCGATGTCAACACACGGCTTCCGTAGCTGTTCAGGCTGTCGTTTGAAATTCTTACACGTTTACTCATTTTCTCATGCCACGCCTTTATGCATTGGCGCTGCAATATTACAGAGCACTTACCGGGAAGCCAAAAAAGTGTGCAATGGTTGCACACTTCTATGAAACCGTTGCACATTATTTTGGCTGCAAGCTGATAAGCGGACAACTTTGCGAATAAATCGGGCAGGTGCAAGGGACTCCGAAGCCTGCCTTTAACCCTATATTCTTTATTATATGACAAAGGCAGAAATCGAAAAGAAAAAATCTCTTGCACGCTCACTGTTCCTTTCCGGCATGGAGCAGACCGAAATTGCGGAGAAAGTGGACGTATCACGCGTCACCATATCAAAATGGTGCACGGCTGACGGATGGAAAGAAGCAAGGGCGGCAAAGAACGTCACCCGGCCGGAACTGGTAAACAAACTCCTGCTCACCATTGATACACTCATTACTCAAGTCAACGAATCAAACGACCCTGCACTTGTAGCCGGTCTCGGGGACAAACTGGCCAAACTTTCAGCGGTGATCGAAAAGTTAGACAAGAAGGCCAATGTAGTGGATGTCATTGAAGTATTCATGGCATTCTCCAAATGGATTGAATACCGTTCAACCATCGACCCGGAAGTGACTCCGGAACTGGTCAGGGCAATCAACAAGTACCAGGATCTGTATATCACCGAACAGATGGGCATAAAATAAAACAGCTATGGCAACAGCAGCGGAAAAGAAACAGGCATACGAACAGTGGAAGGAACACTGTAAAAGAGTACAGTCCATCACGGATACGGCTTTGCTTGCCAACGAGACACCGGCACAAAAGGACAGGCGTATTCTGCGGCTGCAGGGTAACTATGCCGCGTTCTGTGAATATTACTTTCCCCACTTCCTCACCTTGCGTGACAAAACCACCGGGGAAGTCATACGCACCATCCACAATGCACCGTTCCACAATGCGGCAGCGGCTAAAGTAAAAGGTACACCCAACCTGAAGGCAGTATTCATGTGGCCGCGTGGCCATGCCAAGTCCACACACATGGACATTTTTGTTCCGCTGTGGCTGATGTTCCAGCCCAAGCGCCTCATCAACTTCATGGTGGTGGTCGGCAAAAGCGAAGATTCAGCCACGCGTCTGCTGGGAGATATTCAGGCAGAACTGGAGCATAACCAGCGCATCATTGCCGACTTCGGCAAGCAGCAGGGGAATGCCTCCTGGCAGGATGGGGAGTTCAAGGCGGCCAACGGGGTGAAATTCCTGGCTTGCGGACGCGGACAGTCTCCGCGTGGTCTGCGCGACCGGGAAGCACGTCCGGACTACATCGTCATCGATGACTTGGATGACGACGAACTGTGCCGCAATGAGAAACGGGTGCATGACATTACAGACTGGGTGAAAGAAGCCCTTTTTGGTGCACTGGATGTGGGTCGGGGACGTTTTATCATGGTCGGGAACCTCATTTCTAAAAACTCGGTGCTGGCCAATCTCACCAAGACAAAAGGGGTACATGTATCCGTCATCAAGGCCATAGACAGGAACGGTGAACCGGTATGGCGCGAAAAATGGACCAAAGAAGAAGCGCAGGAATACAGGGATTTCGTAGGCTACCGGGCATGGGAAAAGGAGATGATGCACAACCCCATCGTGGACGGCACTATTTTTCGGGCAGACTGGATTCGTTACAAGAAACTGCCCAGGCTGTCCAAGTATGAAATGCTGGTCTGCTATACCGACCCCTCTTTCAAATCGACCACTTCCAACGACTACAAGGCTTGCCGCCTTTGGGGCAAGATTGGGAAGGAACTGCACCTTATAGACTGTTACGTCCGGCAGGATACCGTTTCCGGAATGGTACGGTGGCTTTACGACCTCTACGAGCGTACACGCGATACGGCAGCCGTCCAGTTCTTTATGGAAGCGAACTTCATGCAGGATGTCATTCTGGATGAGTTTGAGGCAGAAGGAAATCTGCGTGGATACCAACTGCCCATCATGCCGGACAAACGAAAGAAGCCGGACAAGCTCCAGCGCATCGAAGCGGTCTCACCATTATGGGAACGCGGTTTCGTATTCTACAATGAGAAGTTGAAAGAATCGCCGGATATGCAGACCGGCATCGAACAGACCTTGGCTCTGGAGCGTGGCAGCCGTATTCACGATGATGCACCGGATGCCGACGAGGGAGCCATCTGGATGCTGCAGCGCAATTCAAGACAGGAGAGTTTTCAACCGGTGTTCGGCAAAAGGCCGACCGCCAAAAATATATGGTAACATGATACAGCTGATTAAAAGAATGATTTTTGCATGGCGCTATAAACGTGCCGTTGCCCGTGCTTGCAAGTATGCCAAGCTCTACGGAAGAAAATACTACGTCCTGTATATGGGCGGCAAACTGAAAGTTGTCCCCAAAAGGAATATCTGCGAACTGATTCACCGCCACCGTTTCCGCAAGGGAACCACTATCCGGGATATAGAAAAAATGGCATTGTTCATCACTAAATAATAAGGTCATGTTCATTACAGAAGAAGATTACAAAGTTGTCATCGGCGACAACGCATTGAAGGTTATTTCTCAGGTAAGCCCGGAAAACCGTACCAATGCAGAAGCGGAAGCCCGGGAAGAAATTGCCGGTTATCTACGGCCGAAATACGACTGTACGGCCATTTTCTCTGCACAGGATGAACATCGGAACCGGCTCATTGTCATGTACACCTGCGACATTTCACTTTACCACATGAGTGCAGCCATGCCGCAAAAGATGGGAAGCGAGATACGCAAGGAACGATATGAACGGGCCATCAAGTGGCTTGAAGGCGTACAAGCTGGAAAAATTGTCCCTGATTTGCCCCTGGCTGTCGGAGAGGATGGGCTTCCGTCCGGAAATTCATTTGTTTACAGCTGTCAGAAGCAGCTTCATCATAACTGGTAGGACTATGGATATTAAAGACTTTTTCAGCGGTATGTTTTCCAGTAAACCGAAAAACGTACTACAAACGCCATACGGCAATTTTAATCTGGCCAAGGGGAAAGACATCAAGCGGGTGCAGAAAATGGTCATCGACCTGCAACGCACCACCGATGCACTCACCCGGAAGGACATCAAGAACTGGCGCGATGCCTGGCAGTATGCCATCAATGTGGACAGCCCCAGCCGCCAGCGCCTGTACGACATCTACCGGGACGCGGAAATAGACCTTCACCTCTCCGGGTGTGTGGAGCAGCGCAGAGGTTTTGTCATGGCACGTTCGTTCAAAATCGTGGATATGAAAGGGGATGAGAACGAGGAAGCGGTTCATTTCTTTGACCAGTCCTGGTTCAAGCAGCTCATGCGCTATGCCCTTGATTCAATCTACTGGGGGCACTCGCTCATCGAATTGGGCGACCTTTGCACTGACGGCGACGGCTGCATCTGTTATTCGGATGTGAAGCTTATTCCGCGCAAACATGTCATTCCTGAGTATGGGCGTGTCATTACCGACCTCGGGCAGGACTGGACTACAGGTATAGACTACCGCCAGCCTCCTTTTTCCGACTGGCTCATTGAGGCAGGTAGGCCCGACGACCTCGGGCTGTATCTCAAGGCTGCTTCACAGACTATTCCCAAAAAGAACATGCTGGCCTTTTGGGACACCTTCGGGGAAATATTCGGGATGCCCATGCGTATAGCACGCACCACTTCGCGCGATCAGAAAGAGATTGACCGTCTCGACAAGATGTTGCGTGAAGCCGGAACCGCCCTCTCCATGGTGGCAGGAATGGAAACCGAAATCGAATTTGTGGAAAGCGGCAAGGGGGACGCATTCAATGTCTATGACAAGCGTATCGATCGGGCCAACTCCGAACTGTCAAAGCTTATCATCGGGCAGACGATGACCATCGAGGACGGAAGCAGCCTATCACAGTCGGAAACGCACCTTGAAGTGTTCCAGAACCTCGTGGAAAGCGACTGTGATATGCTTCGGGATATAGTGAACAACCAGCTCATTCCGCGCATGGTGCGCCACGGGTTCCCTGTTAAAGGGCTGCGCTTCGATTGGGACTACTCCATTGACTACACGCCCGAACAGCAGAAAGCTTACGAGGAAATGGTACTGCAACACTACAAGGTAAAGCCTCAGTACTTTGAGGAAAAATACGGTATCCCGTGCGAGGAGAAGGAACCGAAAGAAGAGCCGGACCCGACAGAACCGAAAAAAAAGAAAGACGGCAAACCGGCTGAAACGCTGTCCCGTTTTTTCGACTGAGCCCCGATGATTATTCGGGGCTGCACCAGCGATATTCCCGGTTGTTGGAAAACAGAAAAACCATCCTGCAGGCGGGAAAAACGGAGGACATCGAAAAAATGGCCAAGGAATGGGCTTCAATAATCAAGAACAAAGAAGCCAGAAAAGATGCGGAAGATGCAGCCCGTATTATCTTGGAACATGGCATCAAGCTTCCCAGACTGCTTAAAAAGAAAGGAGGAAAAACTTCCGGGGCAGAATACCGGGCACCCATGTTCGAGGGTGATGATGGTATTCTGTATTTCAACGAACTCCGTGAACGAGACTACAAATCGTACAAGGAAAAGAAAATGCAGTACCGCTCAGGTGCACAGGATAACACATTCCTTCATGAACTGGGTCACCACATCGATGCGCTGCTGGAGCCCAAAGCTTACAACATGGTAGAGCACCAGTGGAACATGGAAAAGGTGAACAGGGAACTTATCGAAAAGGAACTGTCCAGATATGCCCTGGAGAACCGGGCCGAGTTTGAAGCCGAGCTGATCAGCGCAACACTCAGGGGGAAAACATTCTCCAAAGAACTGCTGTCATATTCCAATCTGCATAATCCGGAACAGAATGAAGGAATAGCAAAAGCCTTGCTGCAGTATGCATCCGGGAAAGATATATGCACACCGGTTGACCTGGTACGTGAAAAGTTCGACCGCATGATGAAGGTACTGTTCCGGCAGGAAGGGGCAAGCCTTGAAATAGGTATTCTGGCATCCGAAGAAGCGCAGGATTTTATAGAGACTCACTCTTCCGTCCTGAACGGATCATTCCGGCAGGTGGAAATGTCCGAGGCTATGCGCAAACGGCTGGAGCGCTCCAACTATGTATTCTCCGGGCTGAAGACCTTTCATGAACTGAATGAAGCCTTTCCCTCCTTATTGGATGAGAATGGCAATAGAAAGACGTTCGAACGCTTTTTGAATGATGTCCGGAAGATCGACGAAACATACAATTCAAACTATCTACGGGCTGAATTCACCTTTGTACAGGCTTCGGCTGAAATGGCAGCCAAATGGGAACGGTTCATGCAGGACGGCGACCGCTATTATCTACAGTACCGCACGGCCGGGGATGCAAAGGTACGTCCCACCCATGCAGAAATGGCCGGCATCACACTCCCGGCTTCAGACCCGTTCTGGGCAGAATTCTATCCTCCTAACGGATGGGGCTGCCGCTGTTCCGTGGTCCAGGTACGCAAATCCAAGTATCCGCCTACAGACCACGAAGAGGCCATGGCAAGGGGGAAATCAGCTTTGGAAGTTGACAAAAAGGGAATGTTCCGGTTCAATGCAGGCATGGAACAAAAGACGATGCCCGACTATAATCCATACACCATCAAGCGCTGTAAGGATTGCGATATGAACAACGGAAATATGAAACTGGTCTTCGTTCCGGAAAATGAATTGTGCGCCGCATGCAAACTGGTAAGAACATTGGCCAATG